>JAABVA010002486.1_pt1 | contig 18304 bp, 21 predicted proteins | sample 5560331 | NCBI WGS metagenome assembly JAABVA01 (sample SAMN12812661, study PRJNA571458) | rock metagenome | isolation source: Antarctica rocks | place: Antarctica: Victoria Land, Mt New Zealand sud | collected 2016-01-07 | reverse complement strand
TTTGTAGGTGTTTGTGTCGAGGGAAAGGGTGGGGTAGGGTGAGGAGGGGTAGCAGGAGGGGAGGGAGGGGAGGAGGAGAGTAGGAAGCGGGAGGGGAGGGGAGAGAGAGGGGGAAGAGAAAAGAAGAGCCGGCTGACGCAGCAGAGGGAAATTAGACCGAGACCGGCGTGATCTTGCTAGATTCAGGTAGATAGAAATTTCCACACCACAGCCACCCTACCTATCCTCCCCCTCCCCCCCCTCCTCCATCCTCCCATGCAGAATCCCTTCCCCGCCCCTTCGCTTCCCCCCCAACACCTCCCTTCCCCACCCCACAAGCTGATAACACCACCCCCCCGCCACCAGCACCCCAGACACCACATTCACAACCCTAACCAGCAACTTCAGCAGCCCCTCTCTCTCCTCACTGACGGTCAAAAGTATGGGCTCAATGTCAAATTTGAAGAAGATGCCGGGCACGTTGCGCTCGGTGACGGAGGAGGATTGGGATGTGACGGCGTATTGATTTGTGGAGACGCGCCGGGAGCTGGAGGAGTAGGTGGTGGGGACGATGGAGATGTAGTATTGGTATTTGAAGAAGTTGGTTGGAGTGGTGCTGATGGTGTGGTCGAGGGGGTTGAGGAGGGACGGGTAGAGGGGGCCGAAGGAGAGTTCGTTGATGATGTGCGAGAAGTTGAAGGCTGGTGCCGGCTGGTTAGCTGGGGGCCTCCTTGCGGTTATGGTGTGTAGGGAGGAAAGTAGTAGACGTACCATGGTGATCCAGATGCTCCCCCACTCCCATATACCCATGCCCTCTGGCGGTAATGTGGAAATCTCCCTGCACCTTGTTCCCCTCCAAACTCCCATACACCCTACAGCTCTCAAACGCCTCCCCCCTCTTCCTTCTCGGCGTCTTCTGAAATTTCCTCTTCCTCCTTCCCCCAACTTCTCCTAGCACATGCGCCACATGCGTATCCTCCTCCTGCTCCTTGACCATCTCCCCACTATCCAGCGTATGCACCCCCTTCGAATCCACCCAATGGCCCCAGCTCGTCGCATCGCGTGTAAGCATGTCCCCCGCGAGAATGCGGTCGCCGCTGGCGTCTTGGACGTTGATGTGAAGGTCGCTACATTTCATAGGGAGGACGATGTCGAGGTTTATCTGAAGTTCGTGGGAGACGCCTTTCTCGACGCTAAAGAGGTGGGTTTCATGGCCATGGTACCAACGAAGGAGCTCGGTGAAGGAGAGGATAGTGGAGACTATGATGAGAGCGAAGGTGGTGTAGCCGCCGGAGGAGCTGCGGCGAGTATAGGTGGGTTTTGTTTTTGCTTTTCAAGATTGTTAGAACGCGCCGTTTGAGGAGTCTTGGGGTGGGAGCGCAGCAGGTGATATTAGAGAAATGAGAGCATAGCAAAGCTTCACTTGCTTCCGAAGATTACTACCAAAGTGAGTCTGATTAGTGGGGGTCTTACGGAAGGCATCAAAAGTCCTGATGTTTTCGCTCAAGCCTTTCTTCTCCCCAAAGGCCGAGTCATCCAGGCCGTGGTCTGCGAAACCGTTCATTCCTCATATGGCTCGTTGGATGATTGGGAGTCACACGATGCACACGATGTGACTTATATCGTCTTAATCCTAAATGGCGAAGTAAGCATTACATGGCCTTTCTAATTCAACTTCCTAGAAGATGACAGCTTTCTTGTTGGTATTTCGAAATGCGGTCCGTTGGCAGTTAGATTGGGGTTACAATATTGTTAGTGTTGTTGTTGCAAGATACGATCAATCGATCATACGACTACTCGCGTTGCGCAGTTGAACTTAGTCGACCAATGATATTTTTGACACCTTCAGGCGGGGAAACAGGGGGTTTCCAGCCAATCACATCATCTGTATTCACATGACCTAAGCGAGTAGGATCTTGGTGAAAGAGGCGCCTCGTTGGGTTTGGCGCGGCCCGTTCGGGCATGGCGCAGTGGGTTCGCCGACTCGCCGCGTTCTTGCAATATAAAGACCTCCTCCCCTCGCTGCTTTTGCATCCTCCTTTCAAGTTTCCCTCTCACAGCTCTGTGCCCGCTCCCTCGTCCAGGCTTCTGCGGTCACCGCTCTGCCGCCCATCGCCCATAGCTCAGCCCCCTCATTTCGCCTGCAGTGGTCTTGCAATCGCCCTCGAATCGCTTCTCCCTCCATCCTGCACGCGTGCCCCTCTTCACCTCATTACCAGGGCACTCTGGTGCGACGATCGGGGCCCGTGGCAGCGCAGGGCCTCCCTCATTGGACACGCCGTGCCTCTACACCGCTGTAGGGGGGGTCAGCTCGAACGGAGATGTAACCATTCCGAGGCAAATGGAACGGCCTCGACTCCGCCATGTCTCTGGATGAGAGTCTTACCCTGGCAGCGACGACGCAGGAATCCAGGCTCCAGCGATGATCGGGCTGGGGCACAGCTGCTGGCACGACCAATGACAGAAATGCCTCACCGCGAGCGTGCATAATCCTTTGTGATGTGCACCTGACACTATGCTCTGACGATGGGGCGTCGAGGGGCAGATGCGAAGCTGAACAGGGATGATGCACCGAATCTGGCGAATAGGGGTGAAGGACCGCAGTCTGGCGTTGCCCGGAGACCTGCTGGACCCCTTACACAACAGGTCTGGAACGGGCGGTGGTACGCGTTCTCGCTCGCGAAAGCGCCTGCCAGGTTTTAGGCTGCTGCTGACGTGGCGCCTGCTCGATTGCGAGGATGGGCGGGTGCACTGCCCGTCAGATGGATCGGTGGAGTGACAGTGGCGAACGAACGGGGGAAGATTCGGTTCGCGAAGGCGCCGCCGAGTGTGTGGCGAGGTGCTCGGCGAGGTGCTCAACGAGGCGAATGCTTGGATGGTGTGAATGGCTATTACGGCAGAGTCTGACCGAAGTACATGGTCTGGAGAGGGACATGAGATGATTGGACGATAGGAGAGGCGAGTCTTGGTACAAGGGCTACCGTGGACTGCGTGACAATGCCTCGAGACGTGGATCTCGCTCTTCCAACCATCGAGAAGGAAGCAATGCAGCCTATGCGTCATGGCGGTCTCAGCTCGAAGGGCTCGGCCGCTGCAGCTGACCTCCTGACGCGGGATAGAGGTTTACGGGTTCGCACTGGAGGTCCAGCTGCGTTGGACGACCGAACACGAGGCTCTATTGGCTGTCAAGCCGCGCCGAGACAAAGTCTCTACGCCTTGAGGGGTGCATGCGGATCGGCGATGAGTGGTACGTTGAATGCCGATGCGAAGGGGTAGAATTTGGGTGTGGAGAGGATTGCGGCGGATGGTCTGCCGGCTGTTGAGTATATATAACCCGCCTTTCGCCGCCGTGATTAGGGCCTCAGACTTCTCTCGAATCGCTTATTTGAAATTTCGGGCACTTTCCCATACCCACGCTCAAGTGCCATACGTTGGAACGACCTTTGTCAGCTTGGACTCCATTCACCACTATCAACCTCCTTCATCTGCATTTCAACCTGTTCAGAGGCGTTCTGCAAGCAGCAAACGTAGAGCTTCCACCGTCAGCAGCACACACAAGGATTACGAGGCTGGGGCGCCAAAGGTCGCCCTTGGCGTTCGATTTGAAGACTTCGACATGACCGAATACATCGACCTGACTGCATCCCCTCGACAGACCTTTTTGATCGATCCCGCGAGCCAGTGGTGGAGTGTGGAAGCCAGGAGTCCAACGTCAATGGTAATGTCTTTGGTCCTCCGTATCGACGAGAGTTCGAATAACAGCTTCTAGATGCTTCGATGGCAACCGATCTTGCGGTCGACCACGAGGAGAACGATTGCACCTTTCTAGCTTTTGAGGAACTCCCGCAAGGTGTCGGACAAGCACAGGAACCACCGTACGCGGTATCGAGCGTCGGCCACGCGAGTAGGAAGACTACTGGCTCCGCTGAACCTCCCACCCCAACCGACTGCGATGACCAGCCCACGGCCAGAGCGAAAGGAGACGCAGACGGAGATACGCGCGGAGAGACCAACGGCCGCAGCAGCATTTCGCCCAAGAGCAACAGCTCCGCAACTGAGGAGCGAGGCAGGGAGCATAGTTCTCTGACTACTCCACGGTGATACTGGCGGTTTACTAGGGCCACTAGCGTGGAGTCTAAGATTGGCCCTGCAGCCCTCCAAAGCTTCCCCCCCAGGGAACAGGCGAAGACGCACGGTTGCTTGAATCCTCACGCTACCGAGCCTACCACCGAACCCATCGATCGCCCGACCTCTCCAAGTACCGCTCTACCTCAGCATCCAGGTGGGCGGGTCGTCGGCGAAGACGATCACCGAGCAGCAGCGGCCGCAAGCCCTCCCAACGCGATCACTCCACCGCTCCCCCAACAGCCCCAGGGCCAGGGAGGCTCAGTATCGGATAAGGAGGACGGTAAGTGGGAGATCGTGAGGATCGTTACGAAGCGGCGCAGAAGAGGGAGCGATGAATATAAGGTGCGCTGGAAGAGCACATGGCTATCTGAAAGCGAGCTGGGAAACGCGCAGCGACTGGTACGGGAATTTGAGGGGAGAGGCTGGGTGCAGTAGGAATCTAAGAAAAGGAGGGCGAATATTTTTGGATAGCGGTACCTGACTATTGCCTTTTCCTCTCCCTGCCACCGTATCTTTCTCGTTAAGCTATTGAAAATATGGTCCACTTTGATATTTCCATTATAGAAGTTAGGGACCACGATGTTAACAGGCTCTTATGCTTGGGATCATAACAGACGGGAGCGTGCGTTGATCAACTCTTCATGCAAGCTATCCAGCATTGATAGCGGTTTCGGCAGGCTCATAAGCCAACATCAGAAGAAGATGGATTAGATAATCTGAGGCATGCGTGTTATTTTACTCGTAAGCCGAGTCTTTTCGTGATACCAAAGGTGGTCGAGCCCGCGCAGCTCAGCCCCACACGGCGGCACGAGTCGCAGCCGCCGAGAAGTGCTCGATCGGACGGACCAATCAAAGGCCATAGGAGGACGGGAAACACCAGACGACTGGGAAGTAGGTAAGCGACAATCAGGCCTAATACGGTAAAGCGGCCGTATTCAATCAAACAAAAACATTTCCCAAATCCCGAATTCTTTCCCTATCTCTACATCATAGCTTTCAGCGAGCTGAGCTTCGTGTGTCCGCATCAGTTGCATCATGCGATTCTTTAATGATGGTTTTTCTACGATGTAAGAAAGAATTTCGCGTAGCTCGTTTATTTCAAATTTCAACAGTGGTCACCTTTGTCCTGAATCCTGAATCCTGATATGCAAGACCAATCACACAAGATCTGATTGGTCGAATTCAACCGCTTTTTTATTTTGGTCTGGGAATTCATGAGCTCTGATAGGTTTTTTGGACGGACTTCTCGGCGGCACGAAGCATCCCGGCTATTGTTCCTTGATGCTACATAACTAAAAGGATGCGGGTTTCAATCGAGGCGCAGCTGTGTATTACCAACTATATGCTACGATCAACCACCTTCCTTTACATCAAAACTTGCAGCAGCATTTGTTCAATCTCAGCAACGGTCAAATACTCTCAGTCTCTTCTTAAACCTTTAGACCTCTGTATAGTATCTTCGATTCTGAAACAACGTGTTTTCTCTCGTGATACCACTTTATATGATTAAACCCCAAAATGGGTCGATGTATGATGGCATGGTGGGCATTGTTGATTACTTTTACTCCAATCGGGGTAGTCGCACAATCGACTTCTCGTGCGTAAATCCCATAGAATTACCTCTCTCGTGCTGGACTGACCAGTAACTCAGTAATTTCCTATCCTAATAGAACTTCTTCGCCCGTTGTTACAGCGCCGCCCCTAACGACCGGAACGACATATGGGAACTGGAACTGCTCGCCATGTGCAATCAATGCGAATGCGGCACCGGATGGAGGCCTTCAACAGATAATTTGGTACACGGAAAGCATCAGTCTGCTCCTGGACACTGTTTCGATGTTCGTGACTACTTACGGATCCAATGCTACCGCAATCACAAGATATTCTACCATTTATGGCGATATCAACACAGTCAACGTCTCTAGCATATCAGCGGCGCAATCGATATATACTAACACCTTTTTGAATGCGGTGGGACAGTATATTGGCGGGGGAAGCATTTTCCTGGCAAGGGGAACCGACGGCAGCATTGGTTCGGCCACATCTTACGGATGGCCAACGCCATATATTCTGTTATCCGCTATCGCTTCCTCAACCACGGTGTCCTATAGCGGGTGCCCCTCAGGTCTACAAGAGGTGACGACTAATGTGCTGGCTGGCCAGAGTTGTGGCTGTGCCTTGGTTGACGAGTACTTCGGCCGCACCCGTTACCCCTTATCAGGTGTCAGCTCCACAGAAGTCCCTCTACCATCGAATTTCTACGTTCCCATATCATCAATAGACTTCAACATGTCTCAGCTTAATAGTGGACCGTTTAATCAGTTTGTGGCTTTGAACGTAATCGACCTCAAATCATGGCTATTGAAGCAACCGTGGGCTTCAACGTTGTTTCCAAATTTGGAACGATGCACGATGATTGGCGAACCCCAAGGACCTCCTGGTGTCAAAATTCCGGTTCATGCTCTTACGACGACGATCACAACTATCACTCAAGCGGTCAGCTCACCAACTTCTGTCTCTCTAAAACCCAGCAGCTCGCATGCTCTGCCAGGTTCAAATCCTAATTCAATTCCGACTTCGACTCTCTCGCCCTCTTCAAGTTCCTCTTCAAGTAAAATTCCTTATTCAGAGGGAAGCTCAAACGTGCCTAGCGAAACGTCCCTTAGCCAATACGATAGTACTGTCATCAACGGCGACAGTAGCACTACCATCAGCAGCGATGAACACACTGCCGTCACCACTGCCATCACGGTTTCAGGAACCACAATGTCCCTGAGCACTTCAGGCCTTGTGCTAGGCAGTTCCACCATTCATCTGCCCACCCAAGCCCTCTCACCCACCGCCTCTGTCCTCGGCATTTACACCTTCACCGCCAATACGGCTGCAATAGCTATCGGCGGCACCACGTTGACGGAAGGCGCTTCAGCGGCTACAATCTCCGGCACCGTTATCTCATTAGGCTCCTCAGAATTGATAGTTGACAGCAGCACCTTCACCCTCCCAACCTCCCTCCCATCAAGTCTTCTTACCATCAACCGCGTCACCTTTACCATCAAACCCACCGGCGTACAAATATCCGATTCCACGCTCTCAGCCGATGGATCAGCAATCACAATCGACGGACTGAGAATATCGCTCGGAACAGCCAATATAGCCATCGGGACTAGTACAATCCCCTATGATAGTGCAGCGTCTTCGTTGCAGACAGCACAGAGCATTGGCAGTGCCATCATGGCCGGATTCGATACGCCCAATACGACGACTGAAGCACTATCCTCCACGACAACGACCGCGACGACCTCACCACCCGCAAATGGAACGATACCGGGCGAGACTGTGTTCCCACCTGTTTACTTGGGAGGGGCTGCGAAGCTGAGTTCGGATTCGTGGCTGGTGGCTTTTGTGGTGCTGGGAATGACGTTCATGGGTTTTCTAGGAGGGTGAGGGTGAGGTTGAGGGTGAGGGTGAGGGTGAGAGTAAGGGGGTGTAGTGAAGGAATGATGTGTGTGTGTATATAAAGGCATGATGATGTCTTGAAGGTGAAAGAAGATTGTATAGAAGGGAAAGATCAATAGACATTATAGTTAATGTGCCCTCTGGCTTCGGTCACACCCCACCGAATCCACCACACCCATATTTGGGGGCATGTTGAAAGTCAGAGAAAAAAAAAATTGCATGAAACGAGACGTGCCGAATGAAACCTAGAAAACAAAGAAAATTTCGTAAACTTAAAACCTTGGAAAGACTATCTATTCCTCAGCGCTCAGACTGCCACAGAAACGAATGTTATCGCAAGTGTGCAGAGCTTTAAAACTCACAGAAGTAGATGCTTTGAAAGAGTCAATAGATCCTAAGAACAGCGAAGACCAAAGAAGCAGCAATGCTATGCAGACAATTCGCTTGCGTCCAGTCCTAGATCGTGAGACCATGGTTCCGCAGTCCGCTTGGCGAGAAAGCGAGAATTAAGACGGCGTCAGAGAAACTAAGCATGCAAGGAAATGAACACGAGAGTGCAAGACTGAGAAAGCCACTCGCAAGATGTCCTGGCAAAACGAACCAAAGATGTTTCATCTCGCGGATCCACAAAGCGGACAGAGAATGCGAGCGCTCCTGATCTCTCCCGTCCAACAAAAACAAACTGCAAACGGCGGACGAAATCTGCGCCGTCGATGCTCCGCATCAAAGCTGCCAGCGACAGAAACCATTCCCAGCTACCGCTGACGTACTGTAGCATGTACCACAGCAACGCGATAGCGCCTGACCGGTTTTTCCAGGCGACTGTTGAGCGAGAAAGATCAATCGTTGCGGTGCTGGTCAACAGCTGCAAGGCTATGATGGAATCGCTAGAGCAAGCGTGCATGTGTGCGGTGCTGCGAATGGCGTGCAGGAGCTTTTTGCGGCACCTTTTCAGAGAAGATATAGTTCTTCGGTAGCTGCATGTTGCAGCAGCCATGGTAGCTGCGAGAATCTCGACTGAGCTTATTGGCTTTTTGCAGCGGGTTGGAAGGGAGAACTGCGGGAGGAGGTGATGGGGGGAGGTTGGCGAAGGGGATGTTGGCGGAGGGATGGGTTTGAGAGGTCTGGTGGGGGATAGGAGAGAAGATGAGGGGGGGAGGAGGCATAAGTTACCTTTTGTGCTGTTGTTTTGGGTTGTTGGTATCGAGAGCTCGGGTTGAAGCCTGGTGCATCGTCTAGTATGTTGGACAGTGTTCGCTCACAAGCAGCGCTTTCATCGAGGAAGATCAGCTGATTTGAAGCTCAGCTCATAAGTCGTCGTTTTCATTCGCTGCGAAGCTTCTCATCGCGCTCAGCAGCGACTCTTTGAGCGATCTTTCTGCTGTATCTAGCTTGTTTGAGCAGCCTGCTGATAGTGCTTTGACTGATGACAATGTCAAATTCGTCGTATAGAAATCAGATCATGTCATTCTGATAGACGATGAATCGTTGACTGAGAAAGTCAAGGAGCTCCTGAGCATGATACTCACTCAAATTTCTCGGTCTACCCATTGTGCCAAGCGCAGGCGTCACATCGCTGAAATGAAGGTGATTTTTACGCATACGATTGATCTGCTGCTTCGTAATATGAGTGGCTTTGTGTATAAACGTTGTGCTATCGCCACGGGCGAGGTGAAATTGAATCTCGTCTCCAAGGTCCTGGGTAAAGAGCTTTGGGCATGCTAGGATCCAGGATTGCCCCCGTGTAAGACTGAGGTTTGTATAGCTTCAAAAATGAAGTCTGGGGATGTTTTGGGGGTGTGGGGATGGTATCTAGGTATTTGCTCTATTCGGGGCAGATTTGTGTGTTTTCCCCGCCAAATTCGCTAAAATTAGCGTGTGCAGAAAGCTATGAATTCCTTGGCATCGCGCCCCCCCCCCAAATTTACTATTGAATCCAGACATTCTTCAAACCTTTAACGCTTTCGCATTAGAAAAATCAATCAAACAGGTAAATATGAAGCTGGTCAAACGTTTCATAGTGTTAACATCCTTGTAGCCCCCCCCCCCCCGACCCCCGAAGTCATCATGCCGTCGTCACGCCGAAGTCAGAACCTACCTCCAGAGGATTCACAAATATATAATCACCGACGCTATGCTTGAAATGCTGCCTTGAAAACCGGTCACAGCGACTTCTAGCTACTGCATAGTGCAGGAACTCATCGAAGAAGCCCTTAAAGCTGGGCCATATTTCATGAAAGTGCCTTCTGACCCAGGCCTTCAAAACACTAAAACTGAGCTCGATGAGATTGAAATTCGGCGAACATGGAGGCAGATAACGCATCTCACATCCGTGTGAGGTGATGAGTTCTTCTATTCAACGATTGCAATGAATGCTCGCGTTATCCATGATGATTACACTCCTCGAAGCCGGAAAGAAACTGCATAGAGGTAGCAGTTCATCTGCTAGCCATTGAAAGAAAGCCTCGCCGTTGAATCAGCCTACACGAATATCGATACAGGATAGATAGCCATCGATCGTATACATCGAAAGAACGCTTCAGAAATGCTCTCTCTTTCTAGAGACTTGATAGCTGACTCATCAACTGATGCATAGGCTTGATGATGTCATCTCGTAGTCTCATTGAACAGAGTCTCATCGATGAAGACAAGCTGTTCAGCCGTCAGCTGCAACAGGTCGACAATTCAGTTTAACCGCAGCTCATTGTTCTGTCTGATGTCGACATGCTGTTTTCTCTTTTCACTTCAGTGTCTCTTCTTCAGAATTCTGAATATCGTGAATCTATGAACATGTATATTCTACTTCTTTCATAGAAACTACATCATCTCTTTCTGCATGGTTCATGACTGTTGCTTCAGGTATGTAATTAGGGAGTCTTCAGCGGCTGGAAAGACCTTTCGGAGGGCGCTCTTCGGACGAAACTGAGGTCTAAAGGGAGAGTCATACATGAAGAGATTCTCTTGCATAGTATAAACGGTGTTACGGTGACAGTGAACCTCTTCGGCGATGGCGGGGGGGCTCCAATGTAAAAGCAGGAGGCGTAGTATCTTCGAGCGAAGGGCCGGAGCCAGTGGACATGTCATAGCTAGCTACACAGAAGATCAGTAGTTGTCTAGTTGAGACGTTTGACCAGCTTCATATTTACCTGTTTGATTGATTTTTCTAATGCGAAAGCGTTGAAGATTTGAGAATGTCAAGAATGTCTGGATTCAATAGTAAATTTGGGGGGGCGCGATGCCAAGGAATCCATAGCTTTCTGCACACGCTAAAACCCGAAAACTGAACCAGACTTTTGCATACAACGATACTTATGATTGAAGGGTTTAGTGATTTTAGTACGGTGGTTAAAGCCCTCAGACATGATACTCATCGTATACTATTTGTGGACTTGAATTTAGTTGTCAATGATGGTTTTTGCATGATCTCTATGCCCTAGCTAAAACCCTTTCCAACCTACATCCAGCTCCAGCTGGCAGTCATAAAGCTTGTCGTTACAAATGGCCAACGTGAGCCTTCGCCGGATCATCGCAGAAGTGAAATTTTCCCGAACACATCCCGATAACAAACCCAACCAGACACCCTATCCATCCTTACTCTATGGCTAGAGTCTTCCGAGCGCCGTACTTGATTGAGGGTGCTTAGATGGAGGTCACAAAGTGATGACCGGCGCGACGGTGCTTAGCGTGTCGCTTCTTGACAGAAAGCGAGCCAGACTTGGTGTAGATACTCAGTCTTGCAGGCCCACCACAAATCTCTGAGCTGTCACCATCACACTTGGAAGTGCATTCGCCGGCCTTCTCAGAGCTATCTTTCAGGGAGTCGCCGCAGAAGCATTGACCTCCGTTCTCAATACCCGCTATCTTCTTGCCGAGAGCATCGCAGCGCTGGACACAGTTGGTCGCAGTGACACCTTTGTCGGACATGGTGTGTGGGTCGTATTCGAACTTGTCGTCGAGAGAGCGATGAGGGTTGATTAGGTCAGAGTAGCAGCCTACGACTTTCCAGTCTTCAGAAGCACCCTTGATAGTTGACGGGGTGAGGCCTGAGGGGGTGGCGTTGCTAGAGGATGCAGGGGTAGAGGCCTCAGCGGTGTATGCAGCGGTGGAGGCAGCGGTGGATGTAGCGGTGGATGAGGCAGAGGCTGCGGTCGATGAATCTGCAGGTGCAGTAGCGATAGGAGCGACCGGGGAGGCCTTATCAGTCACTGCTGAAAGAGAAGCTGAGGACGCCGTGGAGGATACGCTAGATGATAACATTGACGCAGTAGACGAGGCCGTGGGTGCAGCTGATGACACAGAGGCAGAAGAAGCGTTTCCAGAGCCGATTACATCCGGGCTTACTGATCCTCCACCGTATACGAGAGAGTTCTGGACATTGGCACAGTCTTTCTGGATGGTAGCCTTCTGAGGACCGGGCTGAATCGGATTGCATCCAGGGAGCGACATTCCGACGTTACCACCAGGCGTCTTGCCGCCGTCCGTAGCCATGAAGTCTGTAAGACCGACGTTCTCGTTGACGGCTGGTTTTGGGACTCGGCAGTTATCACGTTCTGTTTTCGGACGGATTCCTGCGGTGCCGAAGCACCGGGATTCTATAAGATCGCCTCCACCGCCAATGGTGCAGGTCTTCATTGCCTGTGCTAGAACACCTGGTTTCCATCCAGCCAACTAGTAAAGATTAGCCTAATTCCTTCATACACCTATAGCTTCAAGGGAAGAGGTATACATACGAAATCCATGTGAAACCCGAAGCCGGTAGGGTCACCTTGAGCCAACACCCATGGCTTGTCGTTCGCACCATATTTGCCGTTAAAAGGGGTAGTGTCGAGCCAGTACTCGCCGAAGATCTCCGGGAAACGTTTGACGTTGTAGGGTGCGGTACAGCCAGCCATGCCGTCCTGGTTGATTGGGAAGGCCATGTGAGCTTGGGGATCTTTTGGATTGAAATCTTGGCCGTTCCAGCACGAGGGGAATCTAATAGAGGCAGCAAGGCCACCCAAGCCTCCTCCATCACATTCAGTGAACCCAGTCGGGAAGCCACCTGTAGTACCCTGGATAATACCGCCGCTAGCGTGGCATTGCCAGTTCATTTGGGTCCCGGGGGTACCCATTGAACCGTCGTCTTGACGTAGCATAGCGTTGCCAGTGATCATACGGAAACCGCTGGGGAATTCGCTCATTTCGGGATCTGGTTGTCCGGCATGGGTGCCAAATTTGTAGTAAATCTTGTGGTACGGTAGCTCCGGCACTCGAGTAAAGGATCCGTCTTTGGGATCTTTAAAGTACAAAGCAGGCATCCAGTAGTTACTCAAGTCGTCTCGGATCGGATTCGTGCTACATGTCGACGTCTGGGTGGTAGCAAAGTCCATCGTGGCCTGAAAGGCATTACCACCAATGATCGAGTGGACGTGGTTGGAGACCTGTCCGGCGGCGAGGAGAGGGTCGACTCGCTCAATCGCGACTGGCATCCCCATACCGATGGTGAAGTAACCTTCTGCGTTGGCGCGTGTGGCGAGGGCTGCCAATAGCCCTGCGGTCGGACTACGTCGAGTGTTGAACCGCATCTTGCTGGTAGTTTGGAGTGTTGTGCTTTGTTTGAATTTGCTGAAGAGCAGTCTAGATATCAAATCTAGGGTAGAAGAATCAAGGAGTGTGGTTCGTCAAGAACGTATCAGAGAGCGTCAGTAATGATCGTGGGTGCACAAGAGTCTCGGACTCTGAAGTGCAACAAAAGGAGCGGAAAGCGAAAGTGGGGGTAAGGTGAAGAGGGTGAAGAGGGTGAAGAAGAAAGAGCGAGCACAAGAAGGATATCACTTGGATGACGAACCAGTGAATTCAACGCTAACGCAGGTACCCACACCACGATAAGATTGGGAAACGATGTGGTCACGACAAGCTAAAACATGACACTGCTGCTAAGGCAGATACGCGTACAGTATACATAGATTTCATTGCACTACGGAGTATCACGCCTTGCGTCCTGTGGTACGGAGTATTCTACCCCCTGAAGGGTGTTTAGTGCGTGTACAGTATGCGTACTGTCGTACTGAAAAGTCGGAGGTCCAAATTGGCTTTTCACCTGCAGGATAGCGGCCAAGCGCCCTGATCTCGGCGTCTTGAAAGTTGAAACGAAGAAACGAAGACTTCACCCCTGCCACCTGCATTTCCCCTCTTCTCGATTGGGGATCAGTGCGTACCTGACCCAACAAGTACCAAAGCCAAGGCGCGCAACCGCAGCCGGGATACGGCAAGATGATTGCAGTTTGTGGGAATTGGCGGAATCTGTCTCTCAATTCCAAGCCCTGTGGTTTTATACTGTGGTTTTATACCGAGTATTCCGTACAGTGTGTGAGCATCAAACCGTAGGGCAACAGAAGAAGATGACTCCGTTACGAAACGAAATGCACAGACAAACACACACACACACACACACACACACACACACACACACCGACTTCGAGGTGTCGATGCTAAGGTAGTCGCATCTGCACCAAAAAGGGATGAAGTCGGATGACGGCGTTACGGCGGTGGTCGGAGCTGCCGATTCCCACATGGGCGCATACTACGTACAGACTACAGTAATCCCATTGCTTCGGGAATTCGATTGCGCCACAGGAGCAATTTTTCAATCAAACGATTGGTCGTTTCGGAAGCTAACGGAGATCGGCCCCATTCGGCGAAACGCTGCTGTATTCCGTAGTTCTAACTGAAGTACGGAATTTCGGAATTGTCGGAACAACCTCCACATCCTGAGATCGAATCACTTCACAATTGCACCCTCCGTCTGCAGGAGATGGAGGAGCATAATTGACACGTCCCCCGCATGTCGGGCCCCAGTGCGTTACCGAGTAGGCACCTTATCAACTGTTGCTATCTAAACGTGCATACATACCTCCCCGTACTCCGTACCTCATGTCCCTTCCAGGAGAGTCGGAGCGGAATAGAGTTTGTGCAACAATGATGACATACAAAGTAGTTGGGACGAGTGAAAGTCTAGAACGAAGAAATAGCCCCCGGCGCTCCTGAAACACACCACCGACAGCTGCCTGAGCGGAGTGTTGTGCCTTCACCCTTGCGTTTCATCAAAATCATTTCGAGGCATCGGGGACAACTTGACCAAGATCTGGACAACAAGATCTTTTACCACTGATTATTCAGTATAATCATGATGAATCATCCCATGTAGTGTTTATCCTCAAAGACGCAAATGTCAGACACGCCCAAATACAGCGGTACTTGTTCATACAGTAGCTCATTGGTTGAAGGACTAATCTCCTGTCGCTCTCTATTGAGCTTTTTTTCTACTTGCTGACGCGCGGCTTCATACAGGCATGGAGGTAAGGTAGGTGATCATTGGCACAGCTACAATGGTGATTACGTCTCCATAATGATGAGAGCATTCGGTACATACCAGTTTCCACTTGGATAATCTTGGTTTGCATTTTTTGCAAGGCTGGTTCGACGGTGCAGGGGCCCACGACGAAGGCAGATATCTTCAAGGTTATGTGTATGTGTTTTCGCTCACTCTCCTTTTTCGTTGCTCAAGCGCCTTTACCATTCCTTGTTTTCGGCATCGCAAACTCTTCGGTCTACTGATGGATACCTTGTAGGCTATTACATCACCGAAGCGACACGAGTGGCAGTTATAAAGGTGATATAGATTCAGTTTGGCTGTAACCTCACGGCCGTTGAATCGTTTGTCCTCGATTAGTTCGAGTTAAATGTCATATGAATTCCACCGCACATCCATCACTCTAGCCTTCAAGGCAAAGTATCTCTCTGGTATCTTACATGTTCTCCTTTTCGTTAGTTGATCAGCTTCACTGCCCCCCATACAGTAGGTATATTGATTAAGTGATCGCTCACTAGAGGATCGCTCTTGATTCAGGTTTAGAGGGATCTATTCTTTCGACAAACCGTAAGGGTCGCCCATCCGTTGAGACTGATCTATCGCTATCCATATCCGTAATAGGATCAGAGCAAGCTGTGCAGTATTGGGTTGGGCGGGCAAGATTGACTTGTGTACTACATCTGCAATTATGGACAATCCAAACAATGGAAATTCGCAAGCGACCACTCTCGATTGAGATGGAACAGTTTTTTCCCTTGGCTTGGTCCAAGCATCATGTAAGAAGTTAGCTAGACACGTATAAGATAATTTCATAAACAGAAATCAGCAGTTCTAGCAGCAGAATGTTGTTGCAACGAACGCAACTGAAAGGGTAGAAACTGGTGATATCCCAAACCGGCCTAGCTTGGTGCTGTGACAGACTTTCAGATTTGAATTGGACGCGTCAAAACTTGAGTTCACGCATTGCACAAGTATTTTTACGGAAATCCATAGCTTCGCGATGTTTTCTGGTTGCCGTGGTCCTGAGATATCTGTGATAAGATAGCTCAAAGCATTTCCAAGTAAAAGAAGTACGGATACAAAACATCGCCAATAAGGCTGACACAAAAATGTCCGCTATGAAATTGCATATACACCTAGCAAGCTGCAGAATCATTAGACGGTTGTCAAACCATCCAGCGTTTCGAGTCCATTCTTCATCGTCACCTGCCCACTTTGTCAAACAACATCGAAGACCGTTCTCATCCACCCGAAATGCATCAAATACCTCACCAGGGCCAAAACCAGGACTCAACATCCTCACCGCTCTCCCAGCTCTTTGCCTTCTCGGCTTCGCCTACAAACATCTCAGCCCCGAGTTCAACCATCCTCAAGCTCTCGACGTCCCCGACCCCATAGAAGGCTTCGATGGCCGAACGGTAAAATACGAACCCTTCCTACGGCCCCCAACCGCCGAAGAAGTCAACGAAAACCTGCGATGGGAAGAGAGTTCCCGGTGTCTCGGGCCGCCTACCGGTGTCCTTCGCTACGATGCTGTTCGGATCCCGAGTAATCAGCCTTGCGAGGATTATCTGATTACTGTGTTTGGATCGCAGGGTGATCCGAATGTTATCGGCGAGAATTTGAAGTGGTTTGTCTGGGGGGTTTTCGATGGACATGCGTGAGTCTTGGAATCCTGTTTTTGTGTTGTTTCGTTTGCTTTGTATAGATTCCCTGTATTGATATCTGCGGCTTTAGGGGTTTTGAAACAGCCATCACGCTGCATGAATACCTAGTCCCCTACATAGTCAGGGAGTTCCTCAAACTCCCTCCCGAGGACGAGACTTCCACAATCAGCAGCGCACCTCCGGAACTCATCACCCAAACCATCAAATGCGCCTTTCTCCGCCTAGATGCCGATATTCTTGAAACTGGTGCCGCTGCCGCCATGGGCCCCCGCTTTCTCGCAGACGCAATCGCCGAGCTCGCTCCCGGCTATGCCGGCTCTTGCGCCCTCCTCTCCATCTACGACCGTGCCAGCAAACTCCTTCGGGTTGCCTGCACCGGCGATTCCCGCGCAGTCCTCGGCCGGCGAAACGCCGCAGGCGTATGGGAAGCCATCCCGCTCTCCGTCGACCAAACCGGCTTCAACGAGGCAGAGGCGGCGAGGATCCGAGCCGAGCACCCGGACGAGCCCGACGTGATAAAAAACGGCCGACTGCTGGGCCTAGCCGTGACCCGTGCCTTTGGCGACGGCCGCTGGAAATGGTCGCGCCAAGTTCAAGACAAAGCAGCAAAGCGTTTCTACGGGCCTGCGCCCAGGGAAGGCTGTCTCACGCCCCCATACCTTACCGCCGAACCCGTCATCACGACCACCAAAATCGAACCCCAGAACCGCGATTTCGTCATCATGGCCTCGGACGGCCTGTGGGACAACCTCACCAACGCCCAAGCCGTCGAGCTCGTCGGCCGCTGGCTCGAAACGCACGACCCGGAACAAGAACCCCTGCCCCAACCGTCCATGGGCTTGCTGACCTCTCCGGCCCAGAACGATGCACTGCGAGGGCGGAAACCGGAAGCGGATCGGAACTACACCGGCCAGCGCCTCGCCGACCCGAAATCCTTTGTCGTGGTGGACGAGAACGCAGCGACGCATCTAGCGAGGAACGCGTTGGGAGGCGGGGACGAGGATCTATCACGGGGGGCGATGATGGCGCAGCCGCCGTTTTCGAGGCGAGTGAGGTGAGTTTTTTTAGTTTTTTTAGTTTTTTTTTGGCGAATGGCCTTTTTTGCACTTTTGTAACAAGTCGTCAACGATAACACGGAACTGACTGACTGACTAACAAACAGAGACGACATCACGATCCAAGTCATCTTCTTCGGCGAAGGAAACCCGTCGACTGCGGAAATTGAAAACTGGTGACTTGGGATGGCGGCTACAGTAGTTCTCTCCTTTTCTTTTCTTTCCTTTTCTTTTACGAGAAAAAAAAAATAAAATAAAAAAAAAGAGAAAAACGGTACAAACATACATACACCAGCCATCAGCATATAAAAAAGCCCCGTCATACATAAGAATAATACATCCCAACCAATCCATCCATCCATCCATCCATCTTATCTTAAAACCCCAAACATCCTCCCGTTGCAACCCCTTTTAGAAACCACCGGCCCCCCTACTAAAATCAATCCATCAACCCCCCTCCCCTCCCTCCCTCCCATCACCAACGCCCCCCCCCGCACCCCGAAGATTCAAGTACCCCCTCAAAACTTTTTCTCCCATCTATGTATGTATGTATATGTATCCGTCTATCCGTCTATCCGTCTATCCCACTCACACCACCCACCACTCACCCCACTCACTCACCACTCACTCCACTCACACCACTCACACCACTCTACTCCACTCACCCC
>JAABVA010002483.1_pt1 | contig 18326 bp, 19 predicted proteins | sample 5560331 | NCBI WGS metagenome assembly JAABVA01 (sample SAMN12812661, study PRJNA571458) | rock metagenome | isolation source: Antarctica rocks | place: Antarctica: Victoria Land, Mt New Zealand sud | collected 2016-01-07 | reverse complement strand
GACGGCCAGACGGCCAGACGGCCAGACGGCCAGACGGCCAGACGGGGGATGGGGGGAGGATAAGCACTCACATGGCCAACGGGGGATCGACGGGGCAGACGGAGCAGGGCGAGCCGCTGCTCTCGGTGTTGATGCCGGTGTACAACGAGGAGCGCACGCTGCACCAGGTCGTGGACGTGGTGCGCGCGGTCGACCTCGATAAGGAGATCATCCTTGTCGACGATGGCTCGCGCGACGGCTCGGGCGCCCTCATCGACGCGCTCGCCGCCGAGGGGGCAGCCGCCGGAGAGCGCGTGCACGCCTACCATCACCCGCGCAACATGGGCAAGGGCGCGGCCGTGCGCACCGCCGTCGGCCACGCGCGCGGCCGGATCGTGCTGATCCAGGACGCCGACCTCGAGTACGACCCGCACGACTACCAGGCCCTCATCGCCCCCATCCTGGAGGGCCGGGCCGCCGTGGTCTTCGGCTCGCGCGCCTTCAGCAGCCACAGCGCCTACAGCTTTTGGTTCGTGATGGGCAACAAGCTGGTCACGCTGGCCACCAACGTCCTCTACAACTGTTACATCTCTGACATGGAAACGTGCTACAAGGTGATGCGGCGTGAGATCGCCCAGGGCCTGGATCTCAAGAGCCGCGGCTTCGATATCGAGCCGGAGATCACGGCCAAGCTGGTCAAGGCCGGCCACCGTATCTACGAGGTGCCCATCTCATATGCGGCCCGCAGCCGCGAGGAAGGCAAGAAGCTGACCTGGACCGATGGCCTCAAGGCTATCCGCACGTTGCTGCGCTATCGCTTCAGTGATTAGTGATCGGTTACGATGTCTCGCGCCTGGCGAGCCTCGCGCGTTAGCGCGCCCAGGTCCTGGCGCGCCCGTTTAACCGTCGCCCGCACCCGCGCCAGCGCCGTGTCGTCGGCAAACGTTTCGGTATGCCCTTCCGCGGCCTCGACGCGCTCATCAAGGTCGCGGGTTACCTCCCGGGCCTGCCGCACCAACTCCTCCAGCCGCGCGAGCTCGGCCGCCAGCGTCGCGCGATGCTCATCGAATGCCATAGCGCCCCCATCGGTAGCCAGTAGCCAGAAATCTTCCCCCTCAGTGTAAGGCCTGATCGCTGTATTAGCCGCCACGCTACCCCCTCATACCCTCTGACCACTGGCTCCTAGCTTCCGACTACTCCTTTCGGAGTACTGGCATAAATGGCCCATTCGAGGCTACCCGGTCGGGTGGCGCCGCTCTATGATGGACTCACGGTTTACGAAGGTGAGGACACAACGGAGCTACACAGCCATGATCGATCTACATGAGTACAAAGAACGCAAGGGCATCGACAAGACGGCGCGGGCCGCGCCGGCCGCCCAGACGGCCACACGCGATGAGTTGGTGATCAGATATATGCCGCTGGTGCACTACGTCGTCCGCGGCCTCTCCTTCAGCCTGCCGCCGATGCTCGACAGCGACGATCTCGTCAGCTACGGCATGATGGGCCTGATGAACGCCATCGACCGCTACGATGTGGTGCGCGGCGTCAAGTTCGAGACCTACGCGGCCACGCGCATCCGCGGCCACATCATCGACCAGTTGCGCGCGCTCGATCCCTTGCCCCGCTCCGCGCGCCAGCGCACACGCCAGGTCGAGCGCGCGCGCACCGAGATGGAGTCCACGCTCGGCCGCGCCCCGACCGCGGACGAGGTGGCGCGGCACGCCGGCCTCGACCGCGTCAAGTACGAGCAGTCCCTGCGCGACGCCGCCTGCATCACGCTCTCGCTCGACGCTATGATGCGCCCCGACGAGGAGGATAGTCCGGCGGCCCTGCTTCAGTTGGTGCGCGACGAGTCGATCCCCAGCCCCGACGCGTCGTTGGAGGCGCATGACCTGCGCGACACGGTCTCCTCGGCGCTTCGGACGCTCACGGAGCGCGAACAGCGTCTGCTACACCTGTACTACTTCGAGGAGCGTACCCTGCACGAGATCAGCCGCGTGCTCGAGGTGTCGGAGTCGCGCGTCTGCCAGCTGCACACGCAGGCGCTCAAGCGCCTGCGCACCGTCATCGCCGCGTGACAAGGTAATTTTCCTTTAACGCCACGTACGCCTCCCGTCGCCGGATCGTCACGGTGCGCCGCGGGTATTTCTTGGCCGATCGGGTACACTGCGTCCGGCAAGGCCAGAGGCCGCAATCTTTCGTCGAGAATTTGATCTTGCTGACCTCATTCTTACGATTGTCGAGCGCCGGCGTCCAACTGATGCTGCTGTGGCCCGCAGGGCACGTCACCTGCTCGCGCTCCCAGTCGATCTGGAAGCTCTGCGCGTCGAAGCCTTCGTCGGCGCGCGCCTGCCAGTGGCGGTCGACCCGCGTCGGGCCGCACAGGTCGATATCCTAGTCCCGGTGGCTCTCAGCGAGGAGGGCGGCGTCGAGGAAGCCGGTGTCGACGACATGGATGCGCGGCAGGAGATCCTTGTCGTTGAGGCGGGCGTGGATGGTGAGCGTCACCGACCCGTCGGCGGCCGCCCCCGGCGTCGTCTCGACGTCGGTGATCAAGGGAGGGAGGTCATCATCGCAGGTCTCGGTGATGTGGACTTTGTAGTCGACCCACTGGGTTGTGTTCTTCTTGGCGTAATGGGCATCCTGATCGTAGGGAGAGCTAATGAAGAGGGACGCCGGCGGGATGCTCTGCGCATCGCCCCGCCAGAGGGTGCGCTCGCCCGCGCGATAATAGTTCTGGATCCACACACGCCGCAGCGTGTCCGCAGCAGGGACGTGGCGCAGCCACAGGGGCGCCCCCGGCGCGTAGACGGCGGCAAGCAGCGCATAGCTGTCGGCGCCAATCGTCAGGACGCGCGCCTCGCGCGCCTCCTTGGGCGCGGGTAAGCGGTCGTCCTCGGTGCGCCGGGCGTAACGCTCGGCCCAGACCGGCTGGCTGACCGCGCGCGGCCAGTCAGGCGCCACGATGGCCAGGTCATTGAGGGCGTGGCGCAGCGTTTCGCCGACAAGCTCGACGCGATTGAGTGCGCGGACGGCGGCCAGGATATGGGTCGAATTGGTGCGCTATAAGGGTAAGCTTCCCTATCAAGAGGTTTGTCCTGCCGCGGCGAATAAGGCGTGCAGAGCCTCCTCACCGCTTAGCTTTATAGCGGGCAGCTTACTTTTCTGTGAATGGGATGCCCAAAGTGTCCTTTCCACCAGCGTCAGTGTCCATGGCAGCGTTATCGTGAAGACGCATCATACGACACGATGAGTTTTGTGCTATCGGTAGAGGCAAAAGCCCGCGATTCCCGCCAGTGCCAGGATAACGATAAAGTTGACGCGCCGGCTCACGGCTAGTCCAAAGGCCGCCGCCGCGATCAGCCACCCCGTCCAGTCGATGCCCGGCTGACGGATGAGCGTCCAGAAGACGGCGAGGAGGATGCCGACCACCGCCAGCGAGATGCCCCGCATCAGGCCCTCGACCCACCGCCGGCGCTCGATACGGGCGTAGATGGCGGCCACGCCCAGCACGAGCAGCGCGGGGAGTGTGATCGCGACCAAGGCCAGGATCGCCCCCAAGTAGCCGTAGGTGAGATAGCCGAGACTGATCACCCACAATCCATTGGGTCCGGGACTGATCTGTCCAATGGCGATCGACTCGCCGAAATCCGCCTCGACGGCCCAACCCGCGCCCAACAGGTCCTGATGCAAGCTCGGCAGATTGCTGAAGCCGCCCGACGAGAACAACGACGCTTTCAGGAACAGCAGAAAGTACAGCACGGGTTGGATCATGAGGGTCGCTCCTCTTGGTATGGATCGGCTGTCACATGAGCCGGCGCTGACGCCGTTTGTGTGCGCCATGGGGTGAAGATGACGACCCCGAGCAAGGCCACGCCAACGAGTACGAGGGCGACCGGCAGCTTGACGATGATAAGGGCGAGCGCGGCGCCGAGCATGACAGCGCCGCTCACGCTCGCCGACCGCGCGCCCCCTCTCCGCGCGCGCTGTATGATCGGCTGGGCGAAGCCGTACGCGACGACCCCCATAACCCCCGCTGTCGCCGGTACGACGCCGCGCAGGACGGCGTGGATAACCGTGCTATGCTGAACGACCGCGAAGCCTGCCGTCAAGGCACAGGTGACGGCCGCGCTGGGCAGCAGCAGACCGGTGAGTGAAACGACGATGCCCTAGGGTCCGCCCAATTTGCGTCCGATCAAGATCGTCAAGGCGATGAGGTTGATGCCCGGCGTGAACAGGCAGAGGTTCCAGAAGTGCCCTAGTTCGTCGGCCCCGACCCAAGGGCGCTTTTCAACGAACTCGCGCCGGATCAGCAATTGCGTCGAGGCACCTCCACCGAAGGATTGGAGGCCGATGCCAGTCCAGATGCGTAATAACGCCCGGATCGTGGGCGCGCCGTTTTTCTGTGCTGTCTGCATAAGGCGTTGCTTTCGTGGTGTCTATCAATAAGTGTCCAGGCATAAGCATACGCGTCAGGTAGGACTAACAGCTACCGCACCTTGGCGTCGTGCTCCACCCTCCACCGCCAGTCGGGCGCGCGATGTGCTACCATACTCCCAACATCATGGTTATGCGCGTCCTCCAACTTCGGACTCGCACGACGACGAGGCGACGTGGTACAGCCAAAGGAGGCGTCATTCCCATGAGCACGTCCCCGTCAATCAACACGGAGTCGGACTACTGGCTGGCGAACCGCGACGCGACGCCGGCGATCGAGTTGCAGTCCGTCTACAAGCGTTTCCCGACGCCCACGGGCGAGATATATACGGCCTTGCGCAACATCAACCTCAGCATCGCGCCGGGAGAGTTCTGCGCCGTGGTCGGGCCGACCGGCTGCGGGAAGTCGACCACGCTCACGCTTGTGGCGGGCCTCGAGCGCGCTAGCGCCGGCGATGTGCGCGTCATGGGTAAGCCCGTCGACGGCATCGGCAAGAACATCGGCTATGTGTTCCAGTCCGACGCCGTTTTCCCGTGGCGGAGCGTCCTGAACAACGTCGCCGCCGGCCCGTTGTTCCGGGGCGCGCCGAAGAAAGAGGCGTACGCGCGCGCGCGCGACTGGATCGACCGGGTCGGCCTGAGCGGCTTCGAGAGCTACTACCCGCACTAGGTCTCGGGCGGCATGCGCAAGCGCGTCGCGCTGGCGCAGTGCCTCATCACCGAGCCGCGCATCATTTTGATGGACGAGCCCTTCAGCGCCCTCGACGTACAGACCCGCGCGCTGATGGAGAACGAACTGCTCAACATCTGGTCCGCCACCTCGTCGTCCGTCGTCTTCGTGACGCACGATTTAGAGGAGGCCATCGCCCTGGCCGATCGCGTGTGCGTCCTGACGGCCGGACCCGCGACGGTGAAAGGTATCTATACGATCGACCTCCCACGGCCGCGCAACGTGGCCGAGATCCGCTTCGAGCCGCGCTTTACGCAGCTCTATCAGGAGATCTGGGGGGATTTGCGCGATGAGGTGATGGTGAGCTATGAGCGCGCCAAGAAGCAACCTGCTCGCTGAGGGACCATATAATACCCTGACCGCGGCCCCGGTCGACGAGCCCGTCTATGCGCCGAACACGGCTGCGCGGCGACGGCGCGTCGTCGTCAACGCCCTGCGCGCGCTGCTCCTGATTCTTCTCATTGGCGGGTGGGAGGTGGGCTCGCGCGTCGGCTTCATCGACCCCTTTTTCTGGGGGCAGCCCTCCAAGATATGGGCGCAGATCGTGACGTGGGCAACCAAAGGGACGGCGCAGGGGCCACTGTGGCAACAGGTCGCCGTCACCCTGGAAGAGACCGTGCTGGGCTTCCTGATCGGTGTAGGGCTGGGGGTTATCTTCGGCATTGTCCTGGGACGCAATCGCCTCCTGGCCGACGTGTTGAGCCCCTACATCAAGGCGGCCAACTCGATCCCGCGCGTGGTGCTCGGCTCTGTCTTCACGATCGCGTTCGGACTTGGGATAACTTCAAAGGTCGTGCTGGCGGTTGTATTAGTGTTCTTCGTGGTCTTCTTCAACGCCTTCCAGGGTGTGCGCGAGGCGGACCGCAATCTGATCGCCAACGCGCGCATCCTGGGCGCGTCGTCCAGTCAGGTGTCGATGCAGATCATCCTGCCGTCGGCCCTGACCTGGATCATCGCCAGTCTGCATACCGCTTTCGGCTTCGCGCTGGTCGGAGCGGTGGTCGGCGAGTTCCTGGGCTCTTACCAGGGCCTGGGCGCCATGATTCAGACTGCGCAGAGCACCTTCAACATTAACGGCGTCTTCGGCACGATGTTTATCCTGGCCGCCGTGGCGTTGATCGCCGAGGCGCTGGTCACCGCGTTGGAAAAGCGCCTGATCAGCTGGCGGCCTTCTCCGGTCACCGATGTTGGCCTGTGATCACGAGACTCGCCGTCGTAAGCGACGGAAAGGGGGTGGTAGCCGGTCGAGCGCGTCCGCTTGAGACGTCACGCGACAAATATCCGTCGTTGTATATACCAAATTCATCGAGGAGTTATCAGGATGATGCGTAAGCTCGTCACACCAGTGGCCCTATCCCTAACCGCGACCGTGGCCATAGCGGGGCTGCCGTCCGTCCATAGCGTCGCCGCCACCCGCTCCAGCGCGATGACCAATCTGTCGATCATGGTCGGCGGTATAAGTAAGCAGATTTACCTGCCCAACGAGTTGACGGCGAAGCTCGGCTACTTCGCCCAGCAGGGCCTCAACGTGACGTTGATCGACGAGGCCTCGGGCCAGTCGTCCGAGACCGCCACGCTGGCGGGGCAGGTGCAGGCCGGCTCGGGGTCATACAACCACACGATCGAGCTGCAGGCGCTGGGCAAGGGCATGACGGACGTGGTCCAATTGACGATCGCGCCCGGCGAGGCCGAGATGGTCGCCACAAGTAAGGCGAGCCAGGTCAAATCGGTCGCCGACCTCAAAGGCCGCAACTTGGGGGTCACCGAGCTCGGCTCGGGCACCCAAACCCTGACCACCATTCTGCTGCACAACAAGGGCATCCTGCCGAACCAGGTCCACTTCATCCCCGTGGGCGCCGGCGCCACCTTTATCGCCGGAATGCAGCACGGCGCGATCGACGCGGGGATGACCACCGAGCCCACCATCTCGCGCTTGGTGCAGAGCGGCGTCGCGAAAGTCCTGGTCGACCTGCGCACGCCAGCGTCGACGAGCGCCGCGCTGGGCGGGGCCTATCCGTTCATCTGCGTGTTCATGAAAACCGACTACGTCAACAGCCATAAAGACATGACGCAGAAGCTCGTGAACGCCTACGTCAAGACCTTGAAGTGGATTCACACGCACAGCGCGGCCCAGATCGCCGCCCTGATGCCGGCCGACTACTACGCCGGGAACAAAGCGCTCTACCTGTCGGCCTTGCAATCACAGCTGAAAATGTACAGCCCCGACGGAAAGATGCCGGCGGGCGGCCCCGCGTTCGTGCTCAAGACCGAGAACCTGACCAATACGGACGTGCAGGGCAAGTCCATCGACTTGAGCAAGACGTACGACAGCGAGTTCGTCAACAAGGCAAACAGCTAATCGCTCTGTTGCGGGTTCGTCGACAAGGCGAACAGCCAACTGCTCTGTTATACCGCCACGGGCGGGGGCGCCGGCCGATCGGCCGGCGCCCCCCCCCGGGGGTTTATGGGCTCTTTTGATGATACCGTTGTCAGGTCGATATGCGGTAGCAACGACGAGAAATTATGCGCCTGGTGGGTGGCTGATGTCGTATCGACAGGGCACATGAACAACAGAAATGGAAGCGGTTCAGTTCTCGCAGCGCGTAACCCCTCGTTTTGTTGCAGGGCGTCGTCGCTGACTGCCATGGTCGGGATAGTGCACGACCGCTCGATCGTTGCGGCTGTCTAACGGGGGACTATCGTCAGTGGTGGAGACAAGCCTTTTGGTTTTCACTGTATTGGGCAAAGACATGTTGCACACGAGCTAGAGCGCGTGGGCCTCACGTCTATCTGCGGGGCACACACACGCCGCGTTCAGCAGTCCCTGCGGTTGGCATGTAGACAGGCGGGTAGCTGTGCAATATGTCTTTGCCCAATACACCTTTTGGTTTTCACCCCTCTGGTGCAGACGTCCCTCTCGGACAGCATCATCAAAAGCGATACCAATGGCGAAGTCCGTACGCTCTGTCACGATTCGACAGAAAGCCTTGCTCAGACGACAAACCCTGTACAGCGTCCCATCTCCTACCGGCGATTGTTGGGCCGTTTCGCCGCCTCTGGCGACTTCGCCATCGGTATCAACTTCGCGGGAGACCCACGGTATGTCCAGGGCAATCGCATCTAAAATCACGTGGGGGTGCCCAACCCGTGGAGGATCTTGAGGAGGTAGCGGTGGTCCCAGCCGGCCTTGAGGCGCTTGGCCTTGATGCCGATGCGGGCGGTGCGCTCGCGGCGGAGCAGGGTGAGCGCGATGTGGCGCAGCACGGCGAGAATGGCCCGCGCGCACGCGGCACTCGTCCTCGCGGAAGGCGATGTCCAGGACCCAGTGCAGGCCGTTCTCGACGTCCCAGTGGCTGCGCATGGCCCGGTTGAGCGCCCGCGCCGGGGTGGGTCCGTCCAGGCTGGCGAGGTAGTAGCGCGTCTCCGCGCTGGTCTGGCCCCGACCCGCCGCTCGGCGCGCACCACCCCGAGGGCGCGCAACTCCGGCCAGGCGCCCTTGGGGTCGAGGTAGGCCAGGTGGGCGGGGTCGGTGATGGCCCAGGCCTCGCGGATCTCCACGCGCCCGTGCCCCCCGTCCACCGCCCGGTGGTCGTCGTGCGCGACGCCGGCGAACCCCACCGCCCGGGCGTCGGCGACGAGCGCCTGCGCGTCGGCGAACAGGCGCTTTTGGTTGCCCTTGAGCGCGCGCACATAGTCCCCGCCCCCGTCGACGATGGCCCGGGCGATGGTGGCGTGGCCGCCCATCGCGTCGATGGTCACGATGCAGCCTTCCAGCGCCAGCAGCCCAAGCACCTCCGGCAGCGCGCCCAGCTCGCTCGCCTTGTCCGCCACCGCCCGCTGCGCGAGCACCAGCCGCGCCCCGGTCGCCCACGCGCTCACCAGGCGCAACGCCGCCTTGCCCGCGCCCCGGTCGTGCGACCGCCGCGCCTCCTTGCCATCGATGGCGATCACCTCCGCCTCAATCCCCGTCGCCGCATGCACGCCCGCGACCCAGCCCCGGAAACACGCCGCGACGCGGTCGGGGTCCAGCGCCGCGAACACGCGCCCGAACGTGTCGTGCGAGGGGATGCCCTGCGGCAACTCCAGGAACGTGGACAGCCACGCCCGCTTGGCCTTGCCGAACTCCTCCACCTCGACCCACCCGTCGGCCCCACAGATCGTCGCACACAGCGCGATCGTGAGGATCGCGATCAGGGAATGGTGCTTCGTGCGTTCCACGCGCGGGTCGTCCAAGGCCGCGAAGTGTGCCGCGATACTCACATCCTGCCCCTGCCCCATACCCATGGCCAACGCCAGCCCCCTCCCCCGTGTGATGGCGAAACAAACCGCAGTATCACCCTCGCGCGCGCACGAGGCAAGCCCGGTTATTTAGATGCGATTGCCCTGCGGTATGTCGACATTTGATCCATGGGGAGCGCCAGCGCGTATACTCTATAGTGCGTGATGTATACCAGGGCCTGTGAATTGTCGGGCGGCCGAGCCCGTTTGCCGGCTCCCGTCGTGGATGGCGAGGGTCTGGGGGGAGGCATCTCCCCAGGTTCCCCCGGAAGCGCGCCCCAACGTCGGACCCGCGGCTAGGGTCCGGGGGACTAGTCAGCCAGGGGCGGAGGGGGCGAGAGGGGCGATGGCAACTTTTCACGAGCCCTGTGATGTATACACGAACGATAGACAGGTCGGACCCCACGGGGTATGATAGGGTAGTATATGCGGCGTAGGCGCCGCTAGCCGGCAAGCCGGTAGTTTAGGAGGCAGGGTCATGCTAGGCGGACATATCTACGAATTAGTCATTGTGTTGATCATCGCGCTGGTCGTCTTTGGTCCGAAGCGCCTGCCGGAGCTCGGCTCCTCGCTCGGCAAGGGCATCCGCGAGTTCCGCAAGGCTACCACGGACTTGCAGGACAGCATCAGGACCGATACGGCGGGCAACTTGCCGCCGGAGCAGCCTACCTACACGAACAACAGCTACAGCGCGCCGCAGCACACCAGCGCCGAATTTACCGCGACCGGCGCGTCTTCTTCGACATCGACGCCGCGCCAGGATGTTGAGCCGCGCGTTTAGCCCGCGCTGCCCGCACGCACAGCACGTTCGATACAGTTAAGCAAAGGCGCCTCCTCCTACGGGTTGGCGCCTTTCCTACACGGATAGATTCGATCGCAGTAGGCAGTAGAAGGTAGTTAGAGACGATGGCTAAGGCTCGCAATTTCCTGGCGCTCAACGATCCCGATCCGAAGGAAATGTCGGTCGTCGATCACCTTGATGAGTTACGCCACCGTCTCATCGTCTGCATCATTACTGTCGCGGTTGGCTCCGTCGCTGGATGGTTCGTCAAGATTCCGGTTTACCGAGGCCTCGTTGCACCCCTCCTCCCATATATGCACAAGTCTGGCGCGGAGCATGTCACAATCGTCCTTCCGTCCATCACCGCTGGGTTTACTCTCTATCTTAAGCTCTCTATAGCTGTAGGTATAATTCTCGGCTTGCCGGTGCTGCTATATCAAATATGGATGTTCATTGCCCCCGCCGTTTCACTGCAAGCACGGCGCTACGCTGTCCCATTTGTGCTAGTAGGAATTCTTCTCTTTCTGGTGGGGGGCACGGTAGGATATTTTATTTTCCCACGAGTCGTAAGCTTCCTCGTTAGCATCAGTACTGGTCTTGAGGGAGCGCAATTCTTCCTACCACTAGACGCATACGTCGCACAATTCGCGCTGGTAATGGTTATCTTCGGGGCCGTCTTTGAAATGCCCGTCGTACTAACGTTTCTAGCCATGATCGGTATCACATCTTCGCGTTGGTTACGCAGCAAACGCAAGTATGCTGGTATGCTCGGGCTCATCGGGGCCATGATTATCACACCGGGCGCTGATCCCTTCACCCCTTTCATCACCGCTGGCGTCGTCTACTTGCTCTACGAAGCGAGCATCATTTCTGTGCGGCTCCTCCATCGATAGCCAGGTTGACCTGCGATCGAATGCGATTGAAGTCGCATAGCACGCCACGGCGATTGAAGTCGCATAGCACGCCACGGCGACTAAAGTCGCTTCAAAGCGTTTTTGCACCCTATAGGGCGAAACGTAACAGGTGCGCATAATCGCTAACGCGACACTTTAGTAGCTACTGTTTGCCTGTTTACCATGCGACTTCAGTCGTGGGCTTTGCCGTTGGAATATTGGAATAGATGATGCCGATTACCTTTGACTGCCCCCACGATGCGCTACACCGCGCCTGGGACAACAGCCTCCCCGCCGCCCTGGCGATCGAGCCCGGCGACACGGTGACCTTCACGACCGTCGACGCAAGCGACGGCGATGTCGCGTCTCCACCCTGGGCCACGGATCGTCCCTCGAAAAGTCGAGGCGTACAACGAGCCGACGGCGAGCGCGGGCACCCTATGTGCGGCCCCATCGCTGTGCGCGGCGTACGCCCCGGCGATACCCTGGTGGTCGAGGTGCTCGACATCGCGCCGCATGAGTGGGGCTGGACCGCCTTTCGCGCCGGGGGCGGCGTGCTCGGGGATGAGGTCACGGAGAGGGGCTTCGTCTACTGGAACCTGCGCGGGGAACGGGCTGTTCCGTGGGCGCCCGACGGGGCGGCGGCGCCGATGCCGGCGCGCGTGCCCATACAGCCGTTCTGCGGCGTCATGGGCGTGGCACCGGCCGAGTCAGGTATGCGCAGCACGACCCCGCCGCGCCAGGTCGGCGGGAATCTCGACGTGCGTGGGCTCGTCCCCGGCGCCACGCTCTTCTTGCCGGTCGCGGTCGAGGGCGCGCTCTTCTCGGCCGGCGATGTGCACGCCGCGCAGGGCGACGGCGAGGTGTGCGGGACGGGCATCGAGTGCGGCGGCGCGGTTACCCTACGCTTCGACGTGCGGCGCGGCCGGCGTCTGGCGGCTCCGGAGTACCATGTCCCCGCCGTGCCGCCCCCCGGCTCGCGCTACGGAACGACGGGCGTCGCGCCCGACCTGATGGAGGCGACGCGGGCGGCCGTGCGCGGCATGGTCGCCTACCTGCAGGCCGAGCACGGGTTGAGCTTCGCCGACGCCTATATCCTCTGCAGCGTCGCGGTCGACCTGTCCATCAGCGAGGTCGTGGACGCGCCCAACTGGGTCGTATCGGCGCTGCTGCCGCTCGACGTTTTTTGAAGCCTGCGGCTGCCCGACAATGCGCAGACCCTGGGGAGGGCAGTCGCAGGCTTGATGCGTGTAGGCGCGTTGGGTTCTAGGGCACCGGCAGCGCGGCTGGTCCCTTCGCCGGCGCCGTGCCGGCGAGATCTTGGTCCTTGGTGAAGAAGGTCTGCAGGATTTGGCGCGCCAGGGGGGCCGCGACCGCCGCGCCCTCGCCGCCGTGCTCGACCATCACGATGAGGGCGATGCGCGGGTGGTCGGCCGGGGCCAGCGCGGCGAACCAGGCGTGCGCCTGGCGTCCGTCGCCGGACTGCGCTGTGCCGGTCTTGCCCGCGACCGGCCACCCGAATCCGACGAACTTGTCCACGGCCGTGCCGGCCGGCTCGGTCGTGACGCCGCGCATCGCACCCAGGATGTCCTTGATGTGCGCGGCGCTCAGGGGGAGTGTGCGAGCCACCGTGGGTGGGTAGTCGCGGATGACGGCGCCGTTCGGTGCTGTGATCCTACGCACCACGTAGGGGCGATACATCGCGCCGTTGTTGCCCAGCGCCGCGAGCATCTGCGCGGCCTGCAGCGGCGTTACCTGCACGAAGCCCTGCCCGATGGCCATGTCGACGGCGTTGCCCGGTACCCAGGGCTGGCCCAGTTGTGTCAGCGTGTAGTGCGGGTCGGGGATGAGGCCGGACGTCTCGCGCACGCCGACGATGCCCGTAGGCGCGCCGAAGCCCCAGGCGCGGGCGTAGTCCGGCAGCAGGTTGTGGTCTATGTTGTCGAGTTGTTGCCCGATCTGGTAGAAGCAGGTGTCGCACGACTGCACCAGGGCCTCGTGCAGCGACACGATGCCGTGCCCCTGCGGCGCCCAGTCATGCTTGGGGTATCCGGGCAAACCGTACCACGTGCCGGGGCCGGGGATCTGCGTGTCGATCGTGTCGTGCAACTTCTCCAGCGCCGCGCCAAGGGTCACCATCTTGAAGACCGAGCCGAGCGGATACGCGCTGATGGCGGCGCGGTTGAGTAGGGGCGAGTTTTTGTCCGCGAAGATGGACGTGACCGCGAGGGAGCCGGAGGCGAACAGGTTGGGGTCGTAACCCGGCGTGCTAGCCATGGCCAGCACGGCGCCGTCGGAGGGGCGCAGGGCCACGACCGACCCGACCTTGCCGGACAACGCCTGCTCGACCGCCCCTTGCAACGTGGCGTCGAGCGTCGTGTGCACCGTCGCGCCGTCGCTCTTGGGGCGCTCTTTGATCGTGCGTATGGGGTACGCGTAGTCCGGCGCGGTCGCGATCTCGAGCTTCGCGCCGTCCTGCCCCGACAGGCTCTTGTCGGCCCAGTGCTCGAGACCGGCCTGCCCGTGGGCGGCGCTCGACCCGACGTACCCCAACAGCGGGGCGGCCAGCGCGCCACGAGGGTAGAGGCGACGCGACGCGCCGTTGCGTATGTAGAGGCCGTTGTTTTGCTGCGCCTCCTGCACTCCCGGTGGCACGCTGTCCCACTGCACTGATGTCACCGTCGCGATAGGCACGCGCTCGGTCGGATGAGCGACCGCCCACGACACGTGATACATGGCGCGGATCTGCGCGGCGGGCATGTGCAGCCAGCCGCTCAAGAAGGCCAGCAAGCTTTTCTCGCCATGGAGGATACCGCCGGGGACGACGTTGACTTCCTTCATCGAGCCCTGCACGGCGAGACTATTGCCCTGCCGGTCGACGATGGTCCCGCGCTGCGCCGATTCGTGGTAGTCGTTCTGCCCGGTGAGCAGGTGCACGAGGTGCGACCCGGCCAGGCCGTTGAAGATGAGGTCGGGCGTCCAGTCGATGCCCCAGCGCCCCTTGCCGGCGCGCAGAGGCATGTGGTACGTGTCGACGATAGGCCCGACGGCCGTGGTGGACATGGCCGCGGTGTAGGTGAGCACGGCGTGGTCACCCGTCGCGCTCATGGCGGTGATGGAGGGGCGCACGCCGGTGATGGTCGCCACGCTGGTGATGGCCGCGTAGCGATTGACGAAGGCCGTGCGCGAGATGGCCTGCTGAGCCGACGGCGAGAGGTCGCCGTACATGTCGGCGTAGCGCCCGGCCGCCCACGCGGAGAGGAAGTGTCGCGCGCGCTCGGCCGCTGGACCCGCGACGCCGCCCGTCGTCGCGGGCCGTGGCGTGGCGGTCGCCCGGATCGCGGCCGGCTGGCTCGCGCTCGCGGGCGGTTGTAGGACCGGCCTCAGCACATACGACCACGCCGCCCAGCCGGCGACGGCGAGGATTAACACGCCCAGGAGTCTTGCCATGGAGCACCTTCCAGCATCACCGCGCTGACAGCAGTAACGTGGTCCTTCAGGGCCACGTCTTCCTTAGCAGCAGGATACCGCCTTTAGCGGATAGGATATAGGGTGACAGGCAGGGCGTCGCTATACTACCAATATGCCCCGCTATAGCCATAACTATCGGAGAATAGCCATGTCGCTTCTAGGAAATCTCGCCAAGCAACGCGTCCTCAACCTGCGGGCGCTCTCGCCGCTCAACCGTGTGCAGCTGGTGATGCGCTTGCCCAGCGTGGCGCGCCTCTCAGTTCGCCTGCTGCGCGACCCGCGCGTGCCCGTGCCCGCCAAGGCCGCGACGCTCGGCGCGATCGCGCTCGTGCTCTCGCCGCTCGACCTCCCCGGCTGGGTGCCGGTAATCGGGCAGGCCGCCGATGCGCTGGTGATCGTCAACATCCTCGACGTCTTCATCAGGTCGGCGCCGCGCCACGTGGTGCAAGAGCACATCGTAGCCCTCGGGCTGCAGAACAAGCTCAAGATTTGACGCCCGACGCGCCCGACGCGCCCGACGCACAGGGCAGTCTCGACGCGCTGGCTTCCTTGCGCGACGGCGCCCGCGCGCTTGGGCTCGTCCTGGACGACGCGCAGCTGGCGCTCTTCGCCCGCTACCGCGACGAGCTGATCCTCTGGAACGAGCGCGTCAACCTGACGGCCATCATCGACCCCGCGCAGGTGCTGACGCGGCACTTCCTCGATGCGCTCACCGTCGCGCTGACGCTCTCCCCGGCCGAGCGCGCCCGCCCGGCCCGCGTCATCGACGTGGGCGCGGGAGCGGGCCTGCCCGGCTTGGCCCTCAAGATCGCGCTGCCGCACTGGGAAGTGACCGAGCTCGACTCCGTGGGCAAAAAGACCCTTTTCGTGGCGCACGTTGTCGAGCGCCTGGGGCTGGAGGGGGTCACCGTGCTGACGGGGCGCTCCGAGGACCTGGCGCGGCGGAGAGAGCACCGCGAGCGCTATGACTATGCGCTGGCGCGCGCGCTCGCGCCGTTGCGCGTGCTGGCCGAGTACACGCTGCCGTTTTGCCGCGTCGGCGGCCTGACGGTGGCCATGAAGAAGGGCGACATCACGGCCGAACTCGCGGAGGGCCGCCGCGCGGTTGGGCAGGCCGGCGGCGCGATCGAGCGCCTTATCCCTGTGCCGCCACTCGCCGACCTCGGCGACGACCGCGTCCTGGTTCCGTTGCGCAAGGAGCGTCCGACGCCCCCCGAGTTGCCGCGCGCGGCGGGGACGCCGGTTAGGCGGCCGCTGTAGGGCCGCAGCAGCTAAAGCAACGGCCGCAGGCTCACCGCTTCGTCACGCTCGGGGCCGACGGTGACGAGGGCGACCGGGACGCCGACGAGTTCCTCGACACGCGCGATAAAGGCGCCGGCCGCTCGGGGCAGATCTTCGGCGCGGCGCGCGCCGGCCGTCGATTGACGCCAGCCGGGCATCTCCTCGTAGATTGGCTCGCAGGCGGCGAGGTCGGCGGCCAGCGGCGGCACGCGGTCGATCCTCTCGCCGCGCAGGCGGTAGCCGGTGCACAGGCGCAGCGTCGGGAAGGTGTCGAAGACGTCGAGGTGGGTCAGGGCCACGGCCGAGTAGCCGTTGAGCCGGGCGCTGTAGCGCGCCATCACGGCGTCGAACCAGCCGCAGCGGCGCGGGCGTCCGGTCGTCGCCCCGTACTCGTGGCCGATCTCGCGTACCCTGCTCCCCGTCTCGGCGTCCATCTCGCTCGGGAAGGGACCCATGCCCACGCGCGTGGGGTAGGCCTTGTAGACGCCGATCGTGCCGGTGAGGGCGGAGGGCGGGATGCCGGACCCGGCGAGCGCGCCGGCGACGGTCGTGCACGACGAGGTGACGAAGGGGTAGGCGCCCGCGTCGAGGTCGAGCAGGGCGGCCTGCGCCCCCTCCAGTAGCACCGTCTCGCCGCGGTCCAGCGCGTCGTGCACGACCGTCAGCGCATCGCCCACGTACGGGCGCAGGCGCTCCAGCGCCTCGACATAGCGGTCCACCTCCTCGACCGGGTCCACCGGGTCCGTATTGGGATTGGGCGCGTCCGGCGCGCCCGGCGCGCCGTCGTCGAAGGACCCGATGAGCCGCCGGGCGCGCTGCGCCGCACGCTGCAGTTCCTTGCGCCCGCTAGGCGAGAGCGCGTCGCAGACGCGCAGGCCGGCGCGCGCGGCCTTGTCGGCGTAGGCGGGGCCGATGCCGCGGCCGGTCGTCCCGATGGCGGCCTCGCCGCGCGCGCTCTCTTCCAGTAGGTCGAGCCGGCGGTGGTAGGGCATGATCAGGTGCGCGCGCTCGCTGAGCAGGAGGGACGAGAGATCGACGCCGGCGGCGGCGAGCGTGTCCAACTCCTCGAGCAGCCCGAACGGGTCGACGACCACGCCATGGCCGATCACAGAGCGTACGCCGGGGCGTAGCGCGCCGCACGGCACCAGATGCAGCCGGAAGGTCCCCCGCTCCGTGACGACGGTGTGGCCGGCGTTGGGGCCGCCCTGGCAGCGCACCACTAGCGAGGCGCGCCCGGCGAGCAAATCGATGATATGGCCCTTGGCCTCGTCGCCCCATTGGGCCCCGACGACGGCGATAGCTGGCATGACGCTCCTTCACACGTATACGCTTGACGGATACACGCGGTTGACCTGCTATGACGTTTCGATCACAAAACGCCTATCAGTATAGCACGGAGCATAGCTCAACACGACGAATATGACATCCTCACATCCTCATCAACAGTATGATACGCATGATACGCCAATTCCAGGAGAGCACCCAGCGTGAACTCCTGCTGCGCTTCCGGCAGCCGACCCGTCAGCCGCGCGGCCTCGGGCACGACCTCTTTGAGCGGACGATCGTGGCGCATCAGCGGCGAACGGACACACATAGGCGAGGTTGTATTAGGGCGGGGTTGTACTAGGGCCAGGTTGTACTAGGGCCGGGCGGGGCGCAGGCGCTGCCGCAGCTGCCGGGCGACGGGTATTTGCGCGGTCTCGAGCGCCCCGCCGCCGCTGCCGCCGCCGTCGCCGCCCGCGAGCAGGGTGTCGTACCACCACCAGACCTGGCGCGCGAGCGCGGCGGGCAGTTCGTCGCGCTGGAGCGTGACCTCGCGCAAGGCGAGCAGCGGCGCGAAACGCCGTGTGGATGGACCCAAGGGCGCGGGCGCGGGCGGGGCGCCGGCGCCCCGTGTGTTGGGGACGACAGACACCTCGTCGACCAGCTCGGCGCACCACATGTGGTATGTGGACCGGCCGGCCGTGATCGTCGACGGATGCACCGCGAACACGAGCGGCGGGTCGACGCGTAGCGCCTGGCCGTCGCGCTCGAGGTGGTCGATGGTGAGGGTGTCTGTGACCATGCGGGTATGGTAGTCGATCCGCCCGGCGTCCCGACACATGCATAACTCACAAGTATGGGAGCAAGGGAGCAAGTCAGGGCCTGCGCATTGTCGGGGGCCGAGCCCGTCCGCCGGCACGCCGCGTGGATGACGGGGGTCTGGGGGGAGGCATCTTCCGGGTTTCCCCCTGAGGCGCGCCCCAACGTCGGACCCGCGGCTAGGGTCCGGGAGACCAGTCAGCCAGGGGCGGCGGGGGCGAGAAGGGGCTTGAGCGACTTTATCACGAGCCCTGGAGAGCAAGTCAGGGCTCGTGAATTATCGGCGAGAGTGCGTCTTGGGGCGTAGGAGGCGGAGGGCTTTGCTCGGATGGGCGGCGAGGTGACGACGGTACGCGGCAATGGCCGTTTCGCCGGTGCGGCGGATGAGCGT
>JAABVA010002482.1_pt1 | contig 18327 bp, 13 predicted proteins | sample 5560331 | NCBI WGS metagenome assembly JAABVA01 (sample SAMN12812661, study PRJNA571458) | rock metagenome | isolation source: Antarctica rocks | place: Antarctica: Victoria Land, Mt New Zealand sud | collected 2016-01-07 | reverse complement strand
ACTTTAATACTCTTGAGGTGCGGAAGAAAAGAGGTAACACGCATAGAACAACCGTTTATTTATAGTTTACCCTACTATTACCTAACCTTCGTCATTCAGCCTGCATCATCAGGAGTGGCGCAGAGCCCATTTTCACTGGACAGTTAGACGGTGACATAATCATAGAACACTAACACAACACGGACAACGCCGTTGACACCTCCTGCTCCCACTGCGATACTCCCTTTGGGCAAGACATGCGCTCCTCCTTCTATAGATGGTTTTGTTGCAAGCTCCATCCTAGCAGAGCGGCGCGTCTTGCCCTTTTTTATGCCCTCTTTGGGCCAAACCTACCCTTAAAAGGGCGCCCTCACCCCCAGCAACTTCACCCCCATCACCCTCGACGGCATCAATGCAAAGACCGCGACCGCGACCTGGAGCATCGGCAACGTGACCGACGCGAGTGGCACGGGCGCGGGCTGGAACGTGAGCCTCTCCATGACGCGGTTGGCGCAGTACGACGCGACCCTCAATGCCGGCGCTGGTGGCTACACGACCGGTGGCCACCTCCTCGCCACGTCCTCGATTCAGGCCACGACGCCGGCGACGGTCACCCTGGTCGGCTCGGGCAGCGCCGCGACGACGGTCACCCCGGTCGCGGCCAACACGGCGCTCGACACCGGCAACGCCGTCAAGCTGCTCAGTGCGGCGCTCAACGGCGGCATGGGTTCGTACTCGTTCTCCGCACTGACGGCGACGCTGACGGTCCCCGCCGCCACGTACGCCGCGACGTACCGGTCGGACGCGACGGTCTCCCTGAACAGCACTCCGTAAGCAGCGCAGGCGCGCCGGTCCCGACGCGCCGTCGATGACCTCTCACGCCCCGGCGGCGCGCCAATAGGAGGTATGGCGCGCCGCCGGGGCGCTTGTCTACTCCCCCGCAGGGACCATGACGCCGCGTCGTGGGAAGGACCAGATAGCCTATGCCCGCCTATACACAGCCCATACGGATCGCCGGTCTCCTGCTGGCGCTGCTCCTACCGGCCGCCGCCACCGGGGCCAGCGCCCACGCCACCGGTCGGCCAGTGACGCCCCCATCCCCCTCCACAGCCTATGTGGTGCAACCCGAAGCTGACCAGGGTGCGACACTGGTCAGAAACGGCTATTTCTGGCTGGCGGCGTCTCCCGGACGGACGCGGACGGTGCGCGTCGTGGTTAAGAACACGGGGTCCGCGCCGCTACGCCTGCGCAGCTACCCGGTCGACAGCATCCAGGAGCCCACGGGGGGCCTCGACTATGGCACCTGGCAGACGCCCCGCGCGCGGGTCGGGACGTGGATGCGCCTCTCGCCAGCCACGATGACCCTGGCCCCTGGGCAGACGCGCCGGGTCACCGCGACGATCCACGTCCCACACGGGACGGGCGCGGGGGTGTATGTCGGTGGCGTGGCCTTTGAGAACACGCAGGCCCAGGATCGGACGCCGGGCGCGCGCGTGATGATCGTGGTGCATTATCGCCGCGTGATCGCCGTGGTGGTGGAGGCTCCAGGGCCGTTGCGGACGGCGGCCCGCGTCAGGGACGTCACCCTGACGACCGCGGCCCTGGGGAGCCAGGCCGTTGTCGCGCTGCGTAATAGGGGGAATGACCTACTCACGGGAACGGGCACGCTCACGGTCACAGGTGCGGGAAAGCGGACGATAGGGACACCCTTCACGCTCGACACGGTCCTCCCCGCGGCGACGGACCGTGTGACGGTGCGCCTGCCCACGCTCACGCTCCAGCCGGGCGCGTACGCGGTGGGCGTGCGCGTGCGGTCGAGCGCGGGAGCGGCGCTCATCGTGTGGCACGGATCGGTGGTCGTGGCCCGTCCCGCCGTCCCCACCCCACCGCCGCATGTCACCCTGCCGCCGGTCCAGGCGCTGGTCCACACGGCGCAAAGTACGTCCCTGCTCTGGGTGATCCTGGGGGGCCTGGGCGTGGTCCTGATCCTGGGACTGGGCATTGGGCTGGGCGTGAGCGTGGGCCGGCGGCGGGGCCAGACCCATGGCTGACCCACACGCGCGCACCCGTGTCCTCCGCATCGTCGGGGCACTCGCGCTGCTGGTCCTCCTGTGGCGCTCAGCGCGCCATCGGAGCAGGGCCTGGGCCAGTATCAGACCACCGTGCCGCTAACCCTGTCCGTGCCCGCGAGCGCCTTCACCGGCGCGTATACGGCGACGCTGGCCCTGACGCTACAATGAGTGATCACGTCGGGGGGAACCCTGGCGGCGGGACCGGGGGGAACCTTGGCGGCGGGCCGCTCCAACGGAACGTGGCGTCGCTTCCCGATGGAGGCGTCCATCTGCCACAGACGCGCGGGCGTGGACGCGCCGCCGTGTCCGGCCACCCGGCGCGAGCGGCGGCCCACCGTGCTCACGAGAGAGGGGACGGGGGGCATGGACGGGCCGCGCCCTGACAACGCGGCTGTGTTCGCTGACACGGCGCTCATGAGGCGCAGACAGAGAGAGAAGGAGATTCCCATGGCAGAGCCACACAGCGCATGCCAGACGTCCGCCGTGCACCCCCGGCAGGGGGAGTTGGTGCGCGTGGCGGAGCGCTACACCGTGATCATGGACGTGCTGGGGGGCGGCGCGGGGGCGTGGCAGGTACGCACGCTCCTGACGCCGTGGGGGCAGACGCATGTGGTCGCGCGCGTCCTGATCGACACGGGCCGCAGCCGTGTCTGGCTGGCTCACGCCGGAGCGCGCGATGTCCGCACGCCGCATGGTCCGAGCCTGGACACGGCGAGCCTGGACACGGCGAGCCTGGACGCTGCCCACACGGTCGGGCCGCGCGGAGGTCGCGATGTGTAGCATCGACCGGCCCACCGTCCACCGCCTCCCGCGCGACGACGGGAGCCGTGCGCTCTACCTGAGCCGCGATATCCCGCGACGCGCCGCATGACCGACGTGTCGCGGATCTCGCGCGGCCTGTCGCGCGTGACGCGTTTATGGCACGCGGGCAATCTTAACCTGGTCCCGCGCGACCAGCCGGGGGAGACCCGCGACACGTTGGCGGCGCGCCCCGGCCCCTGTGCCGCAGAGGACGTTGTGGGCTGGGTCCTACAGGCGCTGCGCGCCGTGAGCCTGTGGCCGCGTCAGACGCCCCCTGTGAGCGACCGCACGGTCACCCCAGCCAGCCTGCTGATCGACCCGATGGGCTGGCCGCACCTGCTCGACGCCGGCGTGGCCCGCGTCGGGACGACCGGCACACGCCGTGATAGGGCGCCGATCGGGGTGGCCGGGGACGCTCCGCCCGCACAACTGGACGGGGTGACCGCCGCGCGCTCCGATCGCTATGCGCTGGAGATGACCAAGCCTCACCGGCTGACCAATCAGCATCCCGTGCTCTATCCCGCCGGTCAGCTACCCCTGATGGGCCAGTTGCCGCTCTCGCGTGGCCTCGCCCGCATCCTGGCGCAGGCGACCACCGTCAACCGCGTGCCTGGTTCTCCGGCACGCGCGCCTCACGGAGCACCGTCCCGCCGTGTGCATGTTCGTGTACCGTCTGACGTGGCTGAGCGCCGTGGAGGCCGCGGCTGTGGACGCCGACCCGGTGTGGACACGGCCAGGCGCGTATCCGCTCGATACGGTGGCGGCGCGGCAGCTGGTTACGGAGGGATGGGTCGCGGCTGTGGACGATCTGTCGGCGGCCAGACCCCGTGCGCTGTCTGGCATGCGGGTCTGGACAGTGAACTACCATCCGGCTGCGCCGCCGCGCCTGGTGGGGCAGGAGGACGAGGGCAACGACCGGGCGGGGGGCGCGTGTTGCGACCCGGCCCCGCGGTCCGAGCGTGGGCAGGATGCGCCATGCGCCGTGACGGTGGACCGTCACGTTTAGGAGTGACTGTGCGGGCCCCGTTGCACAGACGGGAGAACCAGCGACCGAGATGGCGGCACCGGCGCCCCTCGACGTATGGGGATGCGGGCTGAGATCCATGCGAAGCTGGCACGTCCTGGTCGTGCCAGGGTTTTCCCTCCACGGACGCGACGAGGGCGTGGCCACCATCACGGGGAACGACGCCACCAAGAGCGGGCTATCGGGCCTGGGACTGGAAGGCGCCCGCACCTTTTCAGCGCTATGTGGGGAAACCACGCGCGTGACGCGGCGGGCGACCGGTTGTCGCGGTCGCGCTCGGAGCGGCCGGCGCCGGTCCAGCCAGCGGGCGTATCGTCACCGCCTGCCAGGCGTAGTGATCCACAAAAGACCAACTCAACTCGACCCAGCCTTGGCTCCCCCAACCCGTGCCCCACTGGTTCTCGACCCACACGCCATTGGCGTCGTAGCGCGTGGCGAAGACGGCGTGGCTCCCGTAATTCGTACCGGGTGTCCCGTCGATGTACGCGTGAGCGGCGTCCGCGTTCCAGAAGTTGTCGTACACGGGGATACCCAGCCCCAGGGGGTCGCCGCCCGCGATCGCCGTCTCGATCGCCGCGCGCGCCGCGGCGCCCTGGCCCGCGCCCTGGAACAGGACGTGGTAGCCGCCGATGCGATAGGAGGCCGCGTTGGCCTGTTCGGCCGCTGTCGGCCCATGCGTGTAGTCGTCGTCGCCCTGCGCGTAGTCGGCCCGCGTGGTCACACCCTGCGCCACTTGCAGGTCAAGCGTGGCGTTGAACGAGGTCGGGGTATTCTGGCCTCTGGTCAGCTGGCTGTACAGATACATCGGCGCGAAGCTGCCCGCGCCGTCCGGCCCGCCTGCCGGATAGTAGCCGTCCCGCCGGGCGTACCACCCACGCATGTAGTACGTCGTGACCCAGGCCACGCAGTCGTTGACGTCGCCCTGGTCCGCGACCGGCGGGTTGTAGCGCGAGATGTCGGCGCTCGCCGGCAACCCCGTGGCGTCCGTGAGCGCATGCGCTCTAGCCGGCGTCCGCGGGGTGGAAGACGGTACACGCGCCGACGCGACGCGACCCAGTCTCTCGATGCCGGCTTGCCACAAAGCCGGCCGTGGCGCCACGCGCTGATGCGCGAACGCCCCTTGCGGCACGAGTCCTAACCCGTGTGCCCGTGCTACGCGAGAACCAACGCCTACGTTTACGTAGGATGTAGCAAACGGGACCGTCGTGGCGAGCAACATGAGCGCCAGTAGCGACGGAACCGAGCGGCGGCGGGAACGACGGACCAAGGCGCGGACGGACGTGCGGGACGTGTGCCGCATGGAGTAGCGCATAACGAATGGATCTCTTTCCAGCCCCACCACCGATGGTGCGATGCAACGGCGACGCGGGCGTAAGCCACTAGATTCACGGCGATGACACCGGGAATCCGCGACCGACGCGCGGAGATCCTCGGTTCGGCGGCCGGGCTGACTCGGCGGAGCCCTGCTCCGTGGAGTTCCCTCGCTTTGCGTCCCCGCCTCGCGGCGGGTTTGCCTTTATCGCTCGATAGGCGCCGTCACACGATGACGGCGCGTCCTCCCTATTATCCGCCCGACCCTCCCTCTAGACAATGCCCCAAAGGGGCTGACACGAATAGGCTACCCCTCACGGGGAGATGTGTCCCCGCACGATTATCGCCCATCACTAGGACCGGGGTCCTGCTGACCGCATGTCGGCGTGCTGTCCCTGCGCGGAAAAACGCGTATGCTGACGGCCGACCTGATCGTCGATGGCGGAGATCTTGAGACGCCAAACACATGGACTGGGCCACATGACACTTGACGCTGGTGGGAAGCTGTCCTCCGGCATCCAAACGCGTAGAAACGCGGGGACGATTTCACAAAGATGAGGGCTTGGCGCAATGCCTGAATATTCCACGCTGCAACGGGTCGCACTTTGTACTGTCGAGCTTACTTGTCTGGGGAAGGTGTCCTTCCCACCAGCGTCAAGTGTCATGTGGCCCAGTCCAGCGGGCGGTCGCACCGGTGTGTAGATCGTCGTCGAGTGGATGCATTAATCCTGGTCCCCTGGTGCGATACGTGACAGGTGGGCGAGGTGGGGCCATGATAGGGGCCGCCCCGGCCGCGCCGCACGGGCCTAATCGGGGGAGTCCCAGGTGACAGCCCTAGCTGGCGGACGGTCCGGCCGACGCGCCCGATGCGTGGTGGACGCATAGCGTGACCGGCCACGCCATCACCGTCACGACCACGCGCCCGCGGACGGGCGCACCGCTGTCTCATCAGGAGAGCCCTGGGGCAACGAGCACACCGGCGGGGCCCTGTGTCCCGTGCCGTCAACGAGCGATCGGCGCATCCCACCCGCGTGGGGCGCGCCCGCTACTGGCGCAGATAGGTGGCGCTGGTCGTGAGGGTGAGCATGTGGCCGCCCAGGATCAGCAGGGTCAGCGGTTGGAAGGTGTCACTCATCGTGACGCGCGCCTCCAGCGTCCCGCCGCTCCCCTCCAGCGCGCCCACAAAGTTGTAGGCCAGCGTGACGCGACTCACGCTCGCCCGCGTGAGCGTCGGCGCGCTCCGGAGCGCGGCGGCGATGACCGCGGCGCAGTGCAGGGCATCTGACGGATCGCCCGCCTGATAGGTACAGGGATAGAGCGCGGGGCCGGCGTTGACCACGCTGTAACGCGCCCCGTCGCGGACCGCGTTGGTCATCATCACGTAGGTCATCAGCGCGCGGCTCCCATCGATGGTCCCCAGGATGAGCAGGAGGACCAGCGGCGTGAGCAGCGCGAACTCGAGCAGTCCTTGTCCCTTGGCAGCGGCGGGGCGCCGGCGTCCCCGTCCCACGGCAGCGGCGGGGCGCTGGCGTCCCCCGCGCGGCCGCCATCGGCCCGGACCCGTGCCGTCACGTCGACCGCTGGCCGGCCGGCGTGTGTCCCTCGTGGCGCGCCGTCGTCCGGCTATCCGTCCCATCAGTTATGGGACAGACAGGGGCGCGCTCGCCGCCCCTGTCTGCCCGGACGATGGGTTCACCGGCGCGTTGGCCACGATCCAGTACAGCCGGTTCGCCGGCGTGCTCTGATCCTGCGCGGGATCGAGGTCGTGGTCGATCGTGTAGACATAGGCCGGCGTCGTCGCGACCAGTTGGACCGCGCCCGGGACCGGGCAGCCGGCGGCGGGCGGCGGGGACACGTCGGTGACCGCCTCGAAGAGATGGAAGGTCGTGGCGTCCGTGGTCGGCGGCGTCGTGCTGGTATCGGGGATCGTCGCGGGCGCCCAGCCGCTGGGCATGGTCCAGGTGATCTGGTCGTCCGTGGCCGTGCGCGTGACGGCGACCGTGGCGTCGGCGATGAGCGGGGCCACGCCCGTCGTGGCGCCGTCGATGACATGCTCCGCGTCCGTGGCGTGGATCAGCAGCGGGTGGGCCGCGTTGCCCCAGGGCTGCAAGAAGGGCGCGATAAAGGTCAGCGGGACGTCGACCGTCGCGCGGACATCGTGTTCCCCCGTGTAGCTCGGGGTCGCCGGCGTGACATCCGTCAGCGTAACGGTGACCGCTTGCCCATTGGCGACCTCCGCGGCGACGACCTGTCGGGCCTGGGACTGCAGGCAGGCCACGGGCGCGCTATAGTGGCGGGCGGCGACGACCGCCGCCTGCTTGGCCGCGTTCTGCGCGACCGTGTCCGTCGCGACCACACGCCCGAAATCGGTCACCGCGAACAGGATCACGAGCAGGAGGGGCAGGCACAGCGCCAACTCGACCATCGACTGGCCGGCCCGCGCGCGCGGGGGCCGCATGTGACGCCGTCCCCCTCCACGCCCCGTGCCTAGCGCCGCTCCCCCCCTGCCGGCCGGGTGGCGCTGTCCCCCCCCCACGCCCCGTGCGCGGGGGCTGTGTCGCGGTGTCCGCGCGCTCCTCTCATGGTCGTTCATTGGTTGTACGGTCCTTTCAGGTCATATCAGGTCATATCAGCCGACTCGGCTCATGGTCGGTCCGGACCGGTCCGTCCACGTCAGGGTAGGCGGCCCGCAGAGGCTCTCAGGAGCCGCTCACCTGGATGGGGCCGGGCGTGGGCGACAGGGGCGGTCGCACCAGGTGGGACGGGTCCCAGACGGCCTGGATGATCGTGCCGTTCAGGGGATGGCCTGGGTCCGGCTGATATGCGCAGGGGGTGTCCACCGCGATCTCCACGATCGCGGTGACGCCGCCATAATCGATCCCGCCCACCTTCGTCGCATCCGCGATCACGAGCACATCCATCGTCACCGGCAGGCACCCCGCCGCATCAAGCGGCGGGGACCCCGCGGGGGGATGGCTGCTGGCGCCCGGCCCGGTGCTCCAGCACGTCATGGGGTCCGTCGAGCCAGCCGGGCAGGAAGGGAGCGTCGGATGGGCTGGATCCCACCCCGTCGGCAGGGTGTCGACATACCCCTTGAAGCGCGCCGTCGTGTCATAGCCGCTACTGGTGGGGTCCACCTGGGCATCCCAGCTCCGGCCCCAGACGGTGTAGTCGCCCCCGATCCGCAGGCCGCCGGGATTCCCGCCCCACAGCGCGAAGGGCACGAACGGGGCCGGCGGCGGCCCAAGGGTTGGTGTCGCCGTTGGTGGCGCCGTCGGCGTGGCCGTCGCCGTGCCCGTGGGCGTCGGGCTGGCCATCGCCGTGCCCGTGGGCGTCGGGCTGGCCGTCGCCGTGCCCGTGGGCGTCGCCGTGGGGGGAATGATCGGGCCGCACTGCCCTGGATAGCTCACCGTCGCCGGGCCGACCTCGTCAACCTTGTTCGTATTGGCGTTGTAGAAATAGACCGTATAGACGCCGGGGCCCGGGTTCCCCGCCGCGCTGGCGGGATACACGACGGTCACGCGCTCCGCTGTCCCCGGCTGGGGCGGCTGATCCGTCAGCGCCACCTGCGCCCCCTGGAGCGTGGTGTTGGTAGAGGGGTCGTCGCTCGCCCCCACGACGAGACCGGAGCCGCCGGTCAAGGGCGCCGGTGTGCCCTGGTAGAGCGCGGCGTACACATCGCCCGCGCTCGAGGACGTGCTGATGGTCCACGTCGCGGTGATGGCGCCCGTGCTCACCGTCGTGAACGTCGCGTAATAGCCGTCCGTGGACGGGAGGGGGGAGGTCACCGTGATGGTGGTCGCGCAGGGGCCGGGGAGGGGTGTCGTGGTCGGCGCCGGCGTGCCCGTCGCGGTGGCGGTCCCCGTCTGGGTTGACGTCCCGGGTGGGGTGGCCGTGGCCGGGGCGGTCCCCGTCGCGGTGGCGGTCCCCGTCGGCGGCGGCGTCGCCGTCGCCGTGCCGGTCTGGGTCGGCGGCGGCGTCGCCGTCGCCGTGCCCGCGACGTTCGCTGGCGGCGGGACGGCGATGGCCTCGGCGCCGCTCGCCCGCACGGCGAAGAAGGTGCGCCCGAGGACCGCCGCGAAAAAGGCCGGCGCGTTGATGGACAGCGAGTCGACACGTATGCCGTTCGGCGTTTCGGATACTCCTCCGCTGGTCATGGACGGGATGGCCCCCGCGCCGACCAACGTGTGCGCATCCGTGACCGCGCCGGTGGCGCTATCGACGTAGATATAATCGGCGCGGACCGTGACTGTCGTGGGGATGGGCGTCGCGGGGGTCGTGGCGGTATCCCAGCGCACCTGCACCCCGGCGGCCGTCAGGTTGTTGAGCATAGCCAGCTTGACCTGGGCGTCGGTGACGCCGGTCCCATTCTTCTCCAACGCGAGCGTCCCCGCCGTGGCGGCGCTGTCGGCCAGGTTCTGCATGCGCCGGTGCTGCACATAGGCGTACCCGAGGTCGACGGACAGGGCGGCGGCGCCGAGCAGCGCGGTGATAAACAGCGCCATAAGCACGGTCACCTGGCCCGCGGGCGCCGGTCGTGGCGCGCGCCACCGCCGCCTCACGAGGCGCGCGTCGGACGACACGGGTCGGGCGCTCCGGCGCCCCGCCCTCCCCGCCCAACGCGTCGCGACAGCGGCGCGCGTCGGGCGATACCGCCGGCTCCCGAACCACGGCGGCGCCGTCTGTCCCCTCGGTTTGGCATCTGGTCCCTCCTCTTCTCCATGCGCCGCACGGGCGCCTGGTGTCACCGGAGCCGAACGGCCTCACCGTGACACGCGCATGATCGTGCGACCGGGCCGCCCCGTCGCGTGAGAAGGCGCCACGTTTATCGTCAGCGACAACGTGCGTGCGATCCATAGGATAAATGGGAGGGGGCGTGTGGGCGTCCGCCCCTGTTCAGTTGTGTCCGGCGCGGCGTCCTGCACATCTGTGCCACCCTGTTGGCGGGGCGTCCGCTTCCACGCGGCCACGTCGTCCCCTTGCCCTGGCCCGCGACCGTCCCAACCGCCTCTCCCGCCCCTACCCTACGTGTGGCATAAGGGCTGACCTACCCTCAAAAGGCGCACGCTCCCCCCACCCGGGCTATCCCCCCCGCAGATATTAGTACTAAATGTCTCCTCGCCACCATTTTCGCATCAATAATGGTGTTTATTGTGCTTTACTGCATAAGAGCAACGGTCGCGGGCCACCCGCGACGTGGGGGCGTCTACGCGAGCGAGGGGTCACCCGCGCCTGTTGGCGCGCACCGCTCCCAGGCGACGACCAGCCGGTAGGACGGTCGCATTCCTCCTAAGCAGGTCACCAGAAGTCTGGCATAGTTTGTTGAGCGTGATTTGGGCGTAAAAGCGTGCCGGACTTATGGTCATGTGCTTAGCGCAGGTGGCCGCACCCCGGTCGGTCTGCCGCGCGGCACGCCCCTCAGGGCGCGCCAGACGCAGGCCGGGACCGCGGTCGTGCCCCCCGTGGCCTGCCGTGAGGCGACACCATGGTCAGACGTATGGAAAGGACTTCTCGTGTTTCGCACTGTACCCGCTGCCCTTCTGGCCGGCGCCGTGACGGTGGCGCTCGTCGTCGGCGCGACCGGGACGCGGCCCCGCCCGGTCGCCCAGGCCGCCGTCCCGCCGCCCCATGTCCTGGCCGGGCAAACGCCCGATGTCGTCGTCCACCCCCGTCCGGGGCGTGCGGCCACGCTGCTTCATCCGCACGATCCCACGGCCACGCTCACGCTCGCCATCGCCCTGGACGTGCATAACGCCCCCGCCCTCGACGCGACCATCGCTGCGGCCGCGCCATCCAGCGCCCTGGTGGAGGGCCAGGCCCTCACGCGGGCCGCGTACATGGCGCGCCACGCCCCCACCGACGAGGAGGTGGCGGCCGTCCGCGCCTGGGCGACCGCTGCGGGGCTGACGGTGGGCGCCGTGACCCCCGACCATCTGCTGCTGATGGTCGGGGGGACGACGCGGCAGGTCGCGCAGGCCCTTGGCCTGGACATCGCCGACTACCGCTGGGGGGGGCGTGTCTTCATGTCCAACGACCGCGACCCGGTGGTTCCGGGCGACCTGGACATTCGGGCCATCAGCGGCCTGACCACCCTCCATCGCTTTCGCACATTTCGGCGGACGCCTAGCCTGCGCGCCCCCTCCGGCTGCCCCGGAGACCCCTATCCGTGCTACCTCCCCCAGGACTTCCTCGCGGCCTACAACGCCGGCCCCGTCGCCGACGCCACCGGCCAGGCCATCGGTCTGACCCTCTGGGGCGCGCCCCTCGGACAGAGCGACCTCACCGCCTACGCCCAGCACACGGGGACGCCCCCGCTCACGATTGGTCAGGCCGGCGCCGACGGGCTCGACTTTATCCCCGTGGGTTCCACCGCAGGCGCGCCCTCTCCGGGCACGGCCGCCGAACTCGCGCTTGACGTGGAGACGGCCCATGGCGTGGCGCCCCACAGTCACCTCCGCTACTGGCTGGGCGCCACCGATACAGCCGGCAATCCGACCGATGTGGGCCTTGAGATGGCCGTGGACGCGGCGGCCAATGATCCCACCGTCCATGTCGTCTCCAACTCGTGGGGTGGCCCCGAGGCCACCAGCGCCGATGACCCCTTCGTCGCCACGGTCAACGCGTCGTTCCAGCACGCGGCGAGCGTCGGCACAACGTTCTACTTTTCCAGCGGTGATGACGGGTACCGCTCGGGCTGTGTCGATCCCACCGACCCCACCTGCCCCGGGGCGGCGTCTTTCCCGGCCGACAGCCCCTACGTTGTCGCCGTTGGCGGCACCACCCTGACCACGACCGCGACGGGCGACTACGCCGGCGAAACGGTGTGGGGAAACGAGGGCGAGGGCGCCGCGACGGGCGGCGGCTGCTCGACCATCTTCGCCCGTCCAACCTACCAGGCGGGCATCGGGGCGACCACTCCGCTCACCTGCACCCTCTCCACCGGGCTCCCCGCGCGCGCCGAACCCGACATCGCGGCCGACGCCGACCCCCAGACCGGCGCCTATGTCTACGTGAATGGGACGGCGACGACGATTGGCGGCACGAGCCTCGCCGCGCCCCTGTGGGCTGGGTTCGCGGCCGACGTCACGCAGTATCTCGCCGCGCGCGGGGAGCCGATGGGCTTTGCCGCCCCGACCATCTATCACTTGGGGACGACCCCCGCGACCGCCCTGCGTGACTTCCACGATGTGACGCAGGGCTACAACGATCCGGGCGCCGGGGCGCAAGGCTATCGCGCGGGGCCGGGCTACGACGTCGCCTCGGGGCTCGGCTCGCCAAACGTCGCCACCTTCGCCGCCGACTATGCGGCGCTCATCGCCCCGAGCGCGCTGGCGACCGCCACGACGACCCCCGCGCCGCCGACGGCGACCAGCACGCCCGTCCTCCTCGCGACCAGCACCCCCATCCCGCCGACGGCGACCGCCACGGCGACCAACACCCCCGTCCCGCCGACGGCGACCGCCACGACGACCATGCCCCCTGCGCCGCCGACGGCAACCAACACCCCCGTCCCGCCCACGGCGACCGCCACGGCGACCACGCCCCCGGCGCCGCCCCCCTATGCAAGCGTCCCGGTCCTGCCCTCCGCGACCACGCCTCCCGTCCCGACCGTCGCGGTCCGGCCGGCGCCCGTGACCGCGTCGGCGACGGGTGTCGTCCCCCCGCACATCGCCGTGACGGTCAGCCGCACGCCCCGTGCGCGGGCGCGTCCGTATACGCCACGCCAGGTCACGGCCACGCTCTCCATCGAGCCACGGACGGTCCGCGCAGGCGCGCTCGTGCGGGTCACCGGGCGGGGCTTTGGCTCCAACCAGAGCATCACGCTCGTGCTCAACGGTGAGGCGATCACGCCGCGACCGGCCGCGAGAGCCGGCCGGGATGGGACGTTCGCGGCGCGCATCGTCGTGCCCACATCGCTCGCCCAGGGCGCCAACACCCTCAGCGCGATCGGCGCGCGGACGCGTCAGACGGCCGTCACGATGGTCACAGGGAGGGACGCCATGGCGTCCCACTTCTCCTTCGCGGGCATCCCCAATACGGTGACCGACCGCTCCTCGCTCGTCATGCTCAATCCGCACGCGCGCCGGACGCGGGTCCGCCTCACGGTCTTTGCCGCTACCGGCGCGCCGGTGGTCACGACGCTCGTGGTCGCGGCCGGCGCGCCCCGGACGGTCGCGGTGGCGGGCCTGGCGCCGCGCCACGGGATCATTGGCCTCGCCCTGATCGCCGACCAGCCGATCATGGCACGGGTCACGGTAACACGCGCCGGCAAGGACGGCGACAGCTTGCGCGGCGTGTCAGGGCCGGCGACCACCTGGTATCTGGCCGACGGAGACACCGGGGCGACGGTTCACGAGACCATCGCGCTCCTCAACCCGGACACGCGGCGGGTCGCGCACGTCCGCCTGCGCCTCCTGCCCAGCGGCGGCCACGCCCGCCGGGATGTCCGCGTCACCGTCCCGGCGCACACGAACGCCGTGGTGGACGTGAACCGGCTGCTGCCGGGGGGCGCGCTGAGCGTCGTGGCCACGGCGGATCGACCCATCGTGGTGGAACGCTCCCTCACCTTTAGCCGGGGTAGGGACGGCCTCACCATGCGCGCGGGCGCGACCACCGCCACCACGCGTTGGCTCGTCGTGGAGGGTCCGACCACGCATCACGATCAAACGGTCCTGACCGTCCTGAATCCCGCCGCGGCCCCCGCGGCGGTCACCGCGGCGGTCTTCGGACCGGACGGGCGTCGCCTTGGTGGCCGCGCCCTGGTCGTGGTCGGCGACAGTCGGGCCACGATCACGCTCAACGCGAGCGCGATCGCCAGTGTGGTGACGAGCAGCCGCCCGGTGGTGGTCGAGCGCGCCGCGTCGGGCGGCGCGCCGCCTGCCGCGCGTCACGGACGCTGATGTGGTCGGACGGAACGAACCGCGCGGCGGGGGGCACTGGCGGGAGCGCGGCGGGGATCCGGGCATTTTTGCGGCTCGACAACACTGTTGCCGACCAGCCGGTCGGGCACCCGTGACGTCTACGGGCCCACTTTCTATACGGCGGTGGGCATGGTTCAGATGTGTTGAACCTAATGTGCGTCTCTTTCTGGATCTTAGAGTGTAAGGCGTCACATTAAGTGCGCCGAACGTCACAGTAGCTGCGCCGTTGGCGTCACATTACCTGCGCCATCTTGCACCCGAACCCTTCTCAGGCCCCTCCACCCCTCTTTTTGAGCGTGAAAATGCCTTTGCACCGTCCCTACGACGCCCTCGACTGACGACACGCCTCACGCGGATCGGCGCACCTAATCTGACGTTTTTGCAGGATTGGCGCAGGTAGTGTGACGTTTCGGCGCACTTAATGTGACGTTTCGTGCTGCTCCAAGCGTCGATCCGGCGCACCTAATCTGACGCCTTACATACAGGCGCCACGCCGTGCGACGCGCCCACGGCCCCCAGGAGCCCCGCCAGGGCCACCAGGGGCTTAGGCACCCCATGCCCCCGCGCCCGCCTCCGGCCACCTCAGCGCCCCTGGGACGCTGGGGACCGCGCCACGCCGGCGACTCTCCCGCGCATCGCCTGGCCACGCCGGGACACAACCCCTGCCCGCGCAGCTCCGGGATGAACTTTCGTCATGACACGGCGCATCCGGCCGCGTACAGTGGTAAGATCCCACGCTCGCTGGGCCGTTACCCACATTCGATGGGCCAAAAATCCCACGCACGGTGGGCCATCCGACGCCGCGAGCCCCACGCCCGCCACCGCGCGGCGCTCTCAGGGTTAAAACGCTCTCAGACAAGCGCCACGGAGAAGACCGGCACGCCGGCGTCACGCGCGGATTGGCCCACGTACTGTGGGATCAAAAGGAGGATTGGCCCACGTACTGTGGGATTTTCCGCCCACAGAGCGTGGGATACCTCCCTGCTTTAGGCGTGAGCCCCGCCCATCTAATGTGGGGACTTACACCCCTAGCGGCCGCCGAGGGCTGGCATCCCCGCCACAGCTAATAAAGGACACCAGCCTCCTGGCGTACGCCCATAGCGCCTCTCAGCGCGTCGCCCGCAAACGCTCGCACCTTATTCCCATACCACGCCGAGGAGTGGCGCGGCCAGAAAAATTATTGTATGCTCCCAATGTGCTAACGACAGAGTGCAATAGACGACAGCGCGCGATTAATGACAGCAGTCTGAGTTGAGAGGGGGATCTATGTTCGGGAAAGGCCAAGACAACGCGCGATCTGGCAGCTCGACGCAGGCGCCGCCCAACGCGTTCTATGGCGTCACGACAGTCGACATCGTCGCGCCGGCCAATACTGTAGCCTACGTTGGCGAGCTCGTTTCTATCCCCGACGGGCGCGGGGGCTGGATTAGTGATAGCGAGGCCGTATTCGTTGAAGGCGCGCGCGGGCGGCGCACGCTGCTGCCCAACGCGGACACGGAGGGGTCTCCGGCTGGGTTCTCTTGGGGCTACCTCGGTTCCGGCCCCACCGCACTCGCGCGTTCGATCCTGGCTCATCGCCTCGGCGAACAGAACGGGTCCACGCGGCTCTCGTGGCTGATGCAGGACGATTTCCAGGCCGAGCGCATGAGCCTCCCTCAGCGCCAGCCATTTAGGATCGAGGCCGCGGATGTCGACAAGTGGATCGCAGCCTGGATGGTCAGCCCGCACGCGGCGGAGCGGCTCGACCGTGCCAGCGAGGAGCGGCGGTGGATGGCGGAACACGAGGAGCACGTGCGCGCCCAGGCCCGCGATCGCGGCGACAGCGAGGGAGGGGCACGCTCAGTCCCCACGATAGGGCACGACTTGGCCGAGGCGCTGCGCCGGGGGGATGTGGTGGCCTTTACCACCTATTGGCGCGAACTATCCGACCGCCCCGGCGCATAGATGCCCCCTCATTGACTTCGATCAACAGTGCCCGCAGAGACGACGAGGAAAGGCCGTGGGAGGATCGCCGGTAGCCGCGCACATGGCAGCAGACTCGCCGGCGGCCCGCTCGCATCGCCTGGCCACAGCGGGACACAGCCCATACCCGCGCAGCTCCTAATAGAAGTCATTTGGGTTCAGCACCCGCATGATCGAACTGCTGAAGCTAGAAGTTGGAGGGAAAGGAACAAATGGGCAGGTTTATTGTTATCAACCTAATTATTCTTGTCCTCCTTATTTATGCCTTCGGCTATGCCATCAGGCTACCTACCCGTCGTACTCGGCGATTAGAGCCTCTGAAGGACTTCAGGGCTGGTTTCGCTTTGCTGCTAGCCAGCTCGCTAATAAGCCTAATCTCGGGGTGGCTAGTAAATGAGTACCGTTGGCTCGTTCAAGGAGTGCGACCGCTGGACGCGGCAAGCTTTGATGTAGCTGTCGTTGTAGGAATTGTTTCAATACTTGCTACTGGAGTGGCTGTTATAGTGGCAATACCTACACTGCGGAGAATGTTCGGGCAAAGAAGTACAGATGACCTAACAGGGGCACAAGTCGATAAGGTGCTAAAGCAGCAAGGGGAATTGTTAGATCAGAACAAAGAGATAATAAAGCAGCAAGCGGAGGAGCTAGAGCGGCAAGGGAAGATGCTAGAGGAGCTAGGACATTTAGGCGAGCGAGTAGAACAAGTTGAAGAGCACCCGCAGCGCCCAGCAGGAGGATAGCTTAGAGTCTTGAGTGTCACAACGCCTACAAACTCACGCCGAACGTCCCCACCACGTCGGTCACGCTCGCGTCCACGTCGATCCCATACGTCCCCAACCAGGCATTGCCGAACGCCTCGGCCGCTGCGGCGGTGTCGCCATCTTCGAGCGCGTCGAGCGCATCGATCAGCCCCTCGTTCGCCCCGTCAATGTGTTGCGGCCCGACGTTGCGGGGCCGCGCGCGATCCTCGTTGTACACCAACACCATCACCCGGCACGGCCCCACGTCCAGCCCCTGCTCTTGCACCCGCTCCCGGAACGCCCGCGCGTTGGCTGACCGCTGCTGCTCCGTGGCGATGCCCTGCACGCTGATCCGCAGCCCCGGCGTCGAGCGGCTGATATTGCGCGCCTCCCCGCCCTCTTTCTGCCACCGCTGCACTGTGCGCACCGCCACGCCGAGCTGGCCGGCCAATATCTTGTTCCCTTGCGCGACCTGGCTCCGCCCCACGCCGCCGCCGAGTTCGCGGACGACGGCACGGATCGCCGCCGGCGTCAACTCCACGTCCGTCGCCGCCACCCGCGCCTCGTACGCCCGCGCCAGGTCCTCCCCCAGGTCCGACATGCTATTGCCCTCACGCTTAACTTCGCTGCTCCGCCAAGAGACACCCTGAGGTACGAGGCCCTTGCACTATATTCCCGTCACCTGTGACCGTGTGATCGTGACAGATTGCAGCATTGATTTGAGATAAGGTGATGTCCGATCCTTGGAAGTTAACATCATCGAGGTCGGCACCAGCGAACTTAGCGCCTTGCAGTTTAGCTCCCAAGAAATATGATCCGTGTAAATCCGCATTGCGGAAGTCAGCATTCCGCAGGTCGGTGTTGGTTAAATCGACGCGAGTGAGCTGCAAATCAGCCCATTCAAGCCCTCTCAGGTCCGCGAAATCCAACACGACGATCGCGCCACGGTTCCTCGGATCGCCTATGCTTGGCGCGTCTATGAGGGCGGCTTCGTATAGGAGATGTACAACATAAGCCTTACGCTGACCATCAGTAAGCTGCTGCAAGGTCGTGAGCGTGCGCGCGCGCGCCAAGGCTATAGGGACATTCCCACGCTGTGGTTGCGCTTGCTTCAGCTTCCCAGTGAGTAACAGGTCCGACATACGATCAAAATAGGTGGCGATTGCGGCATCCTGCCTCTGATTGGCCGCTATTTGCGTATCCGTGTGGTGTTGCTGATCGGGTACCACCCCACTAAACCGTGGAGAACGAGGGATGGTGACAGGAACGGGTCGCATGCGGCAAGCTACAGGTAGCCGTGTCTTGCTCACACGGCTAGGAGCGCAGGCGACATGGACCCGTCCACCGTATTTTGCCCGAACCCAGCCTGTCCTGACAAGGGGCAGCCGGGGTAGGGTCTGAAAATTATTGGCGAGAGCGGACGTTGGACTCAAGTAAACGGAGAGCCTTGGCGGGGTGGGCGGCTAAGTGGCGCCGATACGCGGCAATCTCGGTGGCCCCGGTACGGCGGATGAGGG
>JAABVA010002480.1_pt1 | contig 18338 bp, 17 predicted proteins | sample 5560331 | NCBI WGS metagenome assembly JAABVA01 (sample SAMN12812661, study PRJNA571458) | rock metagenome | isolation source: Antarctica rocks | place: Antarctica: Victoria Land, Mt New Zealand sud | collected 2016-01-07 | reverse complement strand
GTTCATGGGGTATAAGAACCTCTGAATGATCTCTTTCTTTCCTTTCTTCTTCGTGCAACGTCTTGTATCTAAAATCTAGTTATTAGAATTCCATCCTGGTTCCATCCAGCCCTCAGTCCGTGACACACGCTGCTGCTCAGAAATAGTAGAAAGAAAACTTTGATACGTTTGAGAGATACGAAATTCGATCGTGCTTTGAAAGAACATTCGCAGATAACGTAGAAAGACGAGTCTATCAATCGCTTAAAGCTTAAAAAATGATGACGATTCTAAGAAATTAGATCGTTGAGTGATATGATCTGTAGATCAACGTATAGTAACTGATCGTAGATTGATAGTTACTATACTTTCAACGATAAGTCGAATTTCATTCGAGAATTTCTTAGAATAGTTCTGATTTTCTGCATGAAGAAAAGCGTCAATAGAGAAGACTGCTTTGACAATGTCAAACGATTCAAATGATGTCAGCTTGACGTAAAGATTGCTACTGGTACGAAGAGATCGTAGAAGTGCTTGACTGAGCTTGACTGAGATAATCTAATTCTAGATTTGATAGACAACTGAATTAATCAGAGTTGATGCTATCATTTGTTGAGATGTTTATAAAACAAGCAATAGTATTGATATTAATGATAAAAAGATAAAGAGCAAACCTGAGTCAACGTCAGGTTTAAGCTCGACTAGCGCGTCGCTAAAGATTCTAGTGCGTCATCATAGATATTAAGCTAATAATCGACTACAGTGTCTAATTCATAACATGAGTCATATCTGAGTCAAATCTGACTAGCTCACTGATTAGTTCTAATCATTACGCAGAGAACTCGCTAGCGTTCACTGCAAATTGATTAAAGCTTCAGTCTTGTTCAGTCTTGATACGCTCGTAACATTACTCTCTGCTTCGAAAATTCATGTTCGCATGAATGTAGTTCATTTAATTACTTTTGTTGATAGTTATTTCGATATTTAGCGCGATTTGTTTGAATATAGCTTATGAAATTCGTTCAAAACTTTCTCTGAGTCATTGAATTTCTCTTTATCGACATAGTATCATTCGTCGTTTCTATCTAGATCTGTTCATTTGACTTTGTACTGTATTCGATCTCGATAGCGTCTGAAGTTCAATATATCATCTATCTCTCAATGTTCATCATCTTCAATAGTGATTGATCTGAATGATTCTGAATGTTGTCTTGATAAAAAGTCTTCTGAATACGATCGCAGTAGCTTCGAGCTGAACATCAAATGCAGATGCTTCATGCTGACTGATAGATGAAGATGATAGAAGATATCTACTTTGACAGTGATTTGATAGAGATTTAGCTGTTTATCTTTCAAATCTTTGCAAAGTCTCGTTGTCTTGACGTTTTTGAAAGACAGTCAAACTCAGTCATTTACTTCATAAATGACGTTTCATTTATGTTTATTGATCTGAACTTCGATGATCAGCTTCGTCTTTTTCAATTGTTGATGATCAAAGTTCAGTAACTCTTTCATTTGAATGACAATATCATCTGCTTTTTTAGCTTCAAGTCGTTCACAAGTTGTTTTGTAGTCAGTCGTATTTAAATCAAAACTCATTCGAAGATGAAATTCTTTATTGAAGTAGAAGAGAATCATTGAAGTGATCAAGAAGATATTAGAATTGTCGCTGAATTTCATCATAGATATTCATTTGACTCAGTCGTTCTGCATGTAATTGCAGTAGATTCTAAGTTTGCGTTCAACGTCTTGATTAACTCGTTTCAATTGATCATTGATTTCAGAATGATAGACTGTGAATAGACTAGCTGTGATTCTCAGTCGCTTGCAAAGACTTTTTCACATAGTCGATATAAATTGAGAGTCTCTGTTCAAAACAATAGAACTGAGTAAATCATGCAGTCGATAAACGTTTCATAACATGATTCAAATCGTTTCTTTGATTGAGATGTCATCGTCTCTTCAATGACAGAGAACATAGTGATGTTCTTTGATGAGATGACATATGATTGTGCAAATGATGTTATAGTCTTCTGACAGAGATAGTTCAGTGATGAAGTTCATAGCTATATTTTTTCAGCGTTTCTGTGAAATCGAGAGAGAATGATGAAGTTCATTGATGCTATCTCTAGAGACTTTGCTTCGCTGACAAGCATGACAGTTTCGAATGTATTGTCGAAAAGTAGCTCAATGATCTGATCAATAGTAGAAACGCTGAACTAGATTGATGATTCGTTTATTGTCGAAATGAGAGATTGAAGATTAATCATGCACTTCTTGTAGTAATTTCGTGTGCATGTTCTCAGAAACTCACAGTAGATCTTTTCTAAATAGAACGTTGTCAATGATTTCGCAGTTCTTCAGTTTAGTGATATGAAATTTGAGCTTGTTTTCGTTCATAGCTTGTCTATATTCGCTGCAGAACTCATTTGTTTGATTGATCATTCATACTCGTTGATAGAGATTTGCTTCTGATTTAATAAATAGAACATCAACTTTATTGAAGATCAGAATAGTCTGAAAACGATCTTCAAGACGCTGAGCTGATTCAGAGACGTTCGTTAAAGACATTTTGATTAAAGCATTGACTTTAGTGTTCATTTTGTCTAATTTAAAGATGATCTGAAAGTTGAACTTCAATAGAATGTTCAGATAGTTGACTTGTCGTCGACTCAACTGTTTGTTTTTCATGAAGATCTTCAAAGTCTGATGATCGATAAACATTTAAATGAGTAGTTTAATGCATTTCAGCTCGAATCATCAGTGTTCAAAACATCAAATAATGACTAGCAATTTCTTGTCATAGATGTGATAATTGATTTCAGCGAGAATCATGCTTTTGCTGTAGAAGATCATCGAATGAAGAACTCTCTCGTCATCATACTGAGATAGTATTTCATCTTTTACATAGTTTAAAGCATCGATCTTCAGAATAGCTTGTCGTTTGAGATCAAAGTGACGAAGTACTGAGATCGAGCTGACTTGTTTCTTTAAATTGTCAAAGACTTGAACACAGATCTCGTTTCAAACAAAAGACATGTTCTTTCTAGTCAGCTGAGTGAATGATTTGACTAGCTTCGAGAAGTTCTTAATGAAACAATGATAGAAGTTAACAAATTTCACGAAGTTTTGAATTTCTTTTAGATTGATTGAAGTGATTCAGCTGACTATGACTGTTACTTTACTAAAGTTCATACGAAGATTTAGTTTTGATACGATGACTTCTAGAAAGACAATCTCTTCTACATTGAATTCACACTTTCAAATATTCATTTGCAGTTCAGCTTCATGTAGTCGACTCAATACTAGTTTGACGTGATCTCTATGTTTCTTTCTCATTTTGCTATAGATGAGAATGTTATTTAGATAGACTTGACAAAAGTCGTTCAGAAAGTCTCATAGAACGTCATTCATATATTGCTGAAAGAAGATTGATTCATTAGTCAGTTTGAATGATAGCATCTTGTATTTATATGCTTCTAAAGCAGTGATAAATGTGATGTAATTCTCGTTATCAAGATGCATTTGAAGTTTGTTGAATGCTGATATGATGTTTAATTTAGTCAGATGCTTGCAACTCACTATTTTATCAATGATCAACGATAGAGAGTATTTATTTCTTTTGAAAATGACATTTAGCTTTCAATAGTTCACGCAGAATCAAAGATCTTCATTTGCTTTGAGAGCGAATAGAACGAGAAAGAAATAGAGAATCTGACTAGAAGTGATGAATTTCTTCGACAGATTCTTGTTTAAATACTTCTTTACTTTCAGAAGTTTAACAGAGAACATTTGATAGATTTGACAGCGAGAAAGCGTTGAATCACTGATGAGCTCTATTTTATGATCATAGAAGTGATGAGAAGGTAGTTTATTCAATTGAGCTCAATCAAAAACATCTAGAAACTCATGATATTTCGATGACAGCTTCATTCGCTTTAATATCTTTCAAATTCTGAGTCGTTTCATTGATTAAAGAGACGTTTAGAGCGTTCAAATCGCACTGAGTATTGTACGCAATTTTTCTATTGATGTTCATCATGAATAGAGCAAAGACTTTGATCTTGTTTTTCTTTGAATGATTTAACAATGTTTTGAATGAAGTTGCATTTATGCTTCAAATCAAGAATGACTCTTTTCAAATGAGTCATTTGAGCATCATAAAGACTTTAGTCTGAGTGATTGAAGAAAATAAAGTTGATCGCGATCAACTTGAATGCTTTGAATTGAGAGAGATCGAAAAAATCGAAATAGAAGTATTCAATCGATTCGAAAAAACAATGACGTTGTTCTGCATATTCAATAATATTTCGTTTTTGTTCATTCAAAGCTTACTCAATATGACTTCATGATGATCAATATCAACTATCAGCATTGATACAGTCAATTTCTTATGACTTTTGATGATGAGATTGAATAGAATTTTATGAGTGATGATCTTCTTAAATATCTTTTCATCATAATCTCTTATTAGCTTCTCTTTTGTCAGTGATATAGATTGAATTCTCAGTTTCTCGCATATTTTATTGACTAGATTAAAATGTATGATCATATAAACGATTGAATCACTGTCTATTAAAGAACAAAGGCTGAAAGATTGATTCTGAGAGATGAGATAAGCGTCAATTAGAAACAACTTTTCAAAGTAATTTTCTTTCAATAGAATTTCATCTAGTTTGCACAAAGATATAATCTCTATTTCTTTAATGACTTTTGAAGAGATGACTAGTTTTTTGAATCGAAATCTGAATCGAAATCGATGCAATCATATTCATTGTTCACTGCATTGATTCTAGTAGATCAATCGAGACACTCTTTAAAGCTATGATCTGATTTATGACATATGAAACAGCTTTCGACTAGAATATCTGCTTCTTTGACGTTAGTTAAAATCGCGTCGCGCGACTTTAGCTGATTAGACTTCAAGTGATTGACTGATTAAGTGACAACAGTCGCTTTATGAAAGATAGTCTTAGAAAGATCATCAACGCGTTTGATCTTGTTCTTGATCTTTCGAATGACTCGCTGATCATTATTCAAATGAATTAGATAGAAACGAATTTCATTTAGAGAATCAGATTGAACTAGTTGATCTATTCAAATGAATTGAAGACGAAGATGTATTTTATCTTTCAGATCAGCGATCAGTTGCTTCTCATGATAGTCTAGATAGAAAGATAGACGTTGAAACTAAGTATAGAATTCATTGAATTTCTTGAATTCTTGAATCAAGTTGTAGTATTTTCTACGAAAGTTGACTTTCTTATTCGAATCATCAAACAACTGAGCTAGCTCTTTCAAAAAATCATCGACGATTTTATAAAGATTGACACAATCACGTTGACATCTAGCTTGAGTGATCTCAACTGCGTCATCAAATAATCTAGAATGTATATAGCTCAATTTGACTCGTTCATTAGAAAAGAGGTTGACGTTGATCTCTAGTTTATTCTGAATTTTATCGTATCAGTTCTTTCAAATAGAGTTCTTTTCATCAGTAAACAGCGAAGAATCGAGTATTTTTTGAGATCTAGAACGCTCAGAGTAAATGAAATCAGAAGAAGTGATTTCTTTAGCTTGAAGTCTAGTCTTCAACTCTTTGATTTCGTCTTCTTGTTGTTTATTTAACTCGTAAAGTTGATCTGTTTCTTCATCAAAAGCTAGACTTCGAGCCTTTCAAATTTCGTAGAACACGAGAAACATTACTGTTTCAACGAATGATTCGTCATCTTCATGAATGAATGATGCAGCACTTGATGATTTCGTTGAATCAGCATCAGAGATTTGAGAGAAACGATTTCGAAATTCTTTGAAATGCTCTTCAGTAGACGAACAACTAAGCATGAGAAGATTTGTTTGAAAGAGAATTAAATAAATGATGATGCTCAACGATTGAAGAAGAAAGACGTATGAGATGAGATTTAATCTTCAACAAAGAAGATGAGATTTGTTTGTTGATAAGTTTGATTGATTCTCTAGCAAACAACGAAGATTCTTTATCATTGAATCTATCAATCGATTTGATTCTTGAGCAATTCACGAAGATTCTTTATTATGATTCTCGTAATCGAATGAACTTTGCATACTTAATGAGTGATAAGTAGTCTAGCAATTCAAACAGTCTCGTCGTTGATTTTATTCAATTTTCTAATGTTGTTCTATCTTTCAATTATCGTTGATTATCAGATAAATGAATTTCTTTAGACTTGTTCTGTCTAGACGAGTATGTTGAATGAGTAATGAGATCAGTATCGTGTGATTAATGAATTCTTAATATAATGTCAGAATTATGTCTAGATAATACAATCAATGAAGATCAGAGTTGATAGTGCTTGATCTTTAGAAATAGCTATAACTGAATATTAAGAATACAGAAGAAGATTGATACAAAAGCTTCTATTTATGTAATGTTCAAAGACTGCGCTAAACTTAAAAGAAATGTGTTTGTGACATGAAAAGAATGTGATGTAGATGAACAAGATGTTGATGAAAGAAAAGAGTGTTGAGAAAGAAAAAAGAGATTGAGTCATATCTGAGTCATATCTGAGTCAAACCTGACTAACTCGCTGATTAGTTCTAATCATTACGCAGAGAACTCGCTAGCGTTCACTGCGAATTGATTAAAGCTTCAGTCTTGTTCAGTCTTGATACGCTCATAACATGTATATGCATGTTCTTCATTGAGATGATGAGTTTTTCATTAAATGAAAGAAGTTGTGTGCTGAGTTAAATGATTGTAAATTATTGTTGTTGCAATCTTGCTTTTGTATAGTTATTATGTTGAATTCACGAACTTCTCTGTTAATTAGAAATGATTCTTGAATTCTTAATGACTTTCTGATGTTGTACTGTAAAATTCATAGAAAAGATTGTTTTATCATAAAGTTATTCATAGCTGTTGTTGATTCTGCAATGAAAGGACTCTTTGTATGCTTTCGATTATCAAGAATCTTTCTTACTTTCTGATTGAACGTTTTTGAATTTGCTCAGATGTCATTTTATTTGAGTCATTATTCACGTAAGAGAAAAGATTAATTCATCTCTTCTTGATCTTTATTATTTGTTAAGCTGATTTATCAGCGACTTGACTGCATGTTTTTAACATGACTGTTGCTGAGCTTAAGAGATTTGTTGAATCGAAAGAATTCATTAAATCTGAAGAGTTTGTTGAATCTAAAGAGTTCAGAGACAGTCTATTGAAAATATGTTGTATACATTGCATGCAACATACATAAAGCACAACTTCTATGCTGATTTTTCTCTTAAACATGAGAGATTACTCAGAGAGAATTTCTCACGACAGATTCACAGTTTAAGAGAAATGAGATTTCTCACTGCTCAAATTTTGACAGTTTACTTCTTAAGCATGAATTGCAGTTGTTTCATCTGTGATACACATATGTATCGCAGTCGATTTCTTCTTTAATCACATCGACATATGTTACTGTTCTTTCAAGTTATACAGATGATGTTTTCAACTAGAGATTAACTTTATCATCAAGACATTCAAGAGTCAGAACTCAGTGAAGAGATGAGATTCTTAAGATTGACAGTCATCATCATTGTATATCACGTTTCACAGACACTCACTTCGCTTGTAAAGCATGCAACTCATCTGTTTCATGTTATCTGTAGAAAGCTTTCTTGTGCAAATTGATCATGTTTTGCAAAAATGTTCATATGTGTCATGATGAATTGACACATAGAGATTAAAGTCAGAAACTGAGTTGAAGATCAGATCTGAGTTAGCTCTGAAACTCTATGACTCTGTCAAGACATCGTTTAGACTACGTCATATTTTCGACTTAATATATCATAAGTTATGTTGTGCTTGACTTGACAATGCTTGACAAACTCTCTATAGTCGATTGATTTTCTCGAGTTATCAAGAACTTCTTAATAATTAGCTCTATCATAATATATATTCATTCTGTGTTTGCTTAGAATATCACATTGTCATATCATTCTTATAAACTTCGTCTATTCATCTAGTAAATTTGATCATCACAGTTCTAATTATTTCAAACTCTTCTTAGAAGTGATGATTTGATATTTAAGCATGATAACAGCAACGCGATTATAACAGAGTTGAAACGATGACATCTTGATCTCATGAGACATCATATCAGAAAACGAACGTTGCATAATGAAATCAGAAATTGAAGAAGCAGAAGATGAACTCTCTCTTGATATTAATGAACAGCTGACATAGACAATACTTCAATGTGATGAACTGTAAAAGAAACAAAAGTTAACAGCTATTTGATCAGAGATTGAGACTCTGCAAATCATTGAAATGATGAAGAGAAGTCATCAGACTTTCACTCAAGTTCTCACGAAGAATTTGAACAATCTACGCATCGTCTTCATAGTGTCAACGATGATGAAATGAAGTCATCACGAAATTGTCTTGCAGAAATGAAGATTCTCAATGTCTTTGAAGAAGTATCATGACAAAATCATAAGAGAACATAGAGAGTGAATTCGCGACGTTGAAATCTCATTTCAAAATATCTCTTGACATTTTGAAAAAGATGAGAAAAAGATGAGAAAAAGATTTTGTACTGCATGATTTATTTGAAGAATGAATCAAAGAAACTTTGATTTGATCATGAAGAGACTATGTTTGCAGCTCAGCAGATGTGATTCAATTTTATTGACTTTCTTCTAAATTTAATCAAAGACTCGATGAATCAAGACATAAACATGACTCAACAATACATGAATGCATTGCAACATTCAGATCAGATGATACGAATGTTTGCAGCTCATCTGAGCACTTTGAAACATCAACTTTCGTTGTATAGTGATGAGTATAAGCAAACTCATTTATTCATCAAGTTGAGATCTGAGCTGTGCATGATCATTACTAATGTGCAGTCGATTTCTATCACATGAAATGCGTTAATCGATCTTGTCGCTCAATTGAAAACAAATCTGCGAAAAGAACACGTCTTGTCGTTGAAATAATTTTAAGACGAAGAATTGCATGATTGAGATAGAATCAACAAGAAGACTCATTCAAAGCGAAAGAAATCTCATTGATCAACTAAACTCGATTCTTCGTCAAAGACAAGCTTACACACTTCATCATGTTATAGCAAGAATTTGTTCAACATAATGTGTTACATTTGCAATTGAAAGAATCATTACTTTACTGATTGTAAAGACGAAAAGATCAAGAATAGATCAAAAGAATTTAATGTAAATCAAGTATTCATCGATTTGATGTTGCATATGAGTCATCTCAAGATTTCGAAAAAGACAAGCTCTTGATGAATGCTTCAAATCATCAAGAAAAAAACAAGAAGTTCTCTTCATAAAGACTCTTATATATAGAGAGCATGTAATTCAAGAAGATCAGAAGACAGAAACGAAGATTCACATGAATATTGATGTCAAGATGAACGTGATTAGTCAACATTTCATCATCGAGCAAGATATATCATTGTTGAACGTTGATCTTTCAAGATCTATCTGAATGAACGATCAGAGTATCTACTGTTATGACGTCTATAAAATGTGTTATCGACTGAGAGACAGCTGAAACATAGAGAAAAAAGATATAAGTATCTTTTATGCTATTGACAAGAAGAAATCTTCTCTGATTCTGAGTATATTGAGTATGCAATTCAAGCGTATTTGAATAAACATGATTGCAAGAACATGATGTTTCAACGTGAATGAGCACGCATTTGAGTTGTTCTTCGCACAAGCATTTGCGAAAGCTTTACAAGATGAGTCTACTGTGTATGCTTTTGTCATGATCAACATTGTCAAAGAGTCAATCATTGAACATTAAGTGAAAGCAATGAATAATGTGATGAGTCATATCACAAATGCATCTGAAACGCAGATTCTATTCATTAAATTGAAAAAGTATGAAGATGTTGTTGAGAGATAGAATACAGATGCAATATAGAAAGTCGTATCAAAGCAACAGAGAAAGCAAACAACAAACATGTGTAATGATCGTGCTAGTAGAAAGATACTGTATAACGTGTATATTTTCTCTATCTACAAGTTGCAATGACATCTATATGTACACTCGAAAAACGTTTCTCGACTCTTCTATCATTGACTCAGATCTCAATCTCTTTTCTCTTACTAACTATCTTGTGAGAATAATGCAAGCAGTCTTACAACATTCGTCTCTCATCTAATTAGTGATCGTCTCTTGATCACTACAGAAAGAATCAAGAAGAAAACAGAAAGAGAACAGCAAGAAAACAATCTATTTGTCAACGCTTGAGAAAACAGAAAGAATACAATCTATCATTAACGTTCAAGCAATTGTTCTTGAATGCTTTCATTCATCATCTTTCATCGACTTAATATCATTCTTGACGTAGTAGAAATAGAATTTAGACTCATAAACTGCAATCTCTGTCTCTTTCATTCTTTCATGAACTCTTCTCATCTGATTCAATGCAGATTTTCAATGAAATTCAACAAACTTTTTTACTTACTTCAGATTCTGATCAAACAAAAGACTTTTTTCTTTCAACATCTTCATTGAATTTCAGCTTCAAAGATCTATTAGTGCGTTCGAAGTTGAACATACTTCTCGAATTTTCACGATGACAGAATGATGAAATGATACTTTCTCTTGTTTATTGTTTTCTAGTTCAGAAGAGATCGCGTCGATGAGTCTTTGATCTCATAGTGCGATGATCACTTCATTCTTAGTTTCACATTTTGCAATTTTCATGTTGACTTCATCTTTGAAGATCGCTGTGTGATAGATGAGCACTGCAATGCATTGTTCATCAAATTTATCTTTATTATCATATGATAAATGTGACATTCAGAAATGAACACTGTCTGCGAAGCAAGACTGATTCATTCATTTCAGATCTGATCTTCGCGAATCATTCTCATTGAACATCTCGAGTACTACGCAGTGAGTATACTCATTCGTTGCTAGATTTCGCTTAATCGCTTCTTTTCATCATTTTTTCATGCAAAGATGTAAATCAAGAATGAATTCATCATCTTTGTCAATTGACTCATCTGCAAACATTGCTGTGCTCTGAATTCAACTTTGTTCTCTATCACTCATCAAATCATTGACATTCAGATTCACATGTCTTATGAGTTTTGAATCATTCTTGAAAGTAATCTTCATGAAATATGAGAAAGTCAGAAGATCAATTTCATAATTCAATCAAAGAATCACAGTAATGAGATAGTACATTATATTCTGACGTACTAGTTGTTGCAACGTGATGTACATAGTCATTCTCAATCAGTCGTGATTTGTAAGATTTAAATCATCTCTCTGATGTCATAAATACATATTTAGTTTCTCTTTTATCAAGACTCATGTATTGATGTTCAATATTCAATCAAACACATTTGATAATATTATTGCATCATTTTTCTTTCACTTCTGATACTTGATCTTTTCTATAAACATGTTATGAATCAAAGATGTATCAATCTTGTAGTTCTGTGACATATGTGATCGTAGTCAAAACAATTGTAGTGAGTCAGTGAAGCGAAAGAAATGACTATCTTGACGAAATCAGTCTGCGAAAGTGACATTGATTTTCACGAAATCTAGTCGAAATCTATAATCGTATATGATATTTATACAATCAATAAGTATTTCAAATGACAGCTCATTTGTCAGTAGCTTGAGTTTATTTCTCAGCTTCTGAAGATGTGAATGACATACAAAAGTTTCTTCACTCTTAGTTTTGAAGCGATATTCTCTCAGCAACTTCATTGTCACAGTTAAAAATATTGAATCAAGATAATCGAGTCTTTGCTTTCATGTATGAGACATTCATATGCAAGAGCATGCTTTACTCTCTTTCATCTTTCAGATATTTTCAATGATTTAATAACGCGATCATTGAACTTTCGATTGTACGCTTTCTATCACTGTTGCAATGATAGCTTTCTTGCAGACATTCACAGTATCACTTATTTCTGTTTCTAAGCTGTACTGTAGAAGAATCTTTTCGTTATTCATGATTACATCTAGCAAGAAAGCAAGTCTTTGCTCATCATATTCTGCTAGCTTCAAGAACATCGAAGCGATCGAGATAAGAGAATGAGAAAACATAAGAAGATGTACGCGTGATGTTCTTGAAGAATTTAACGACGTGAATGAAGTAATCATGTCAGAAGAGATTGATGTGACAACTTTTGATGATTGATGAGATCTTATCATCAAACTTTGCATCGCTGACATTGATGAATTAAAATCTGAGATCATTACTACATCGTTTGCAATCAACATGAAGTGTGAGTCTTCGTTCTTCAACACTACTGATGAGTGTCTTGATTATGACAACAGTATCAATGATCTTGATCTTCTTTTAAAATTGAACTGCAAGACTGCTGATGAGCTAAATCCAATCTCGACATGATCTGTTTTCAAGATCATGTCGCTGATACACTCACATAGCAAGTCAGACTTTACTCATTTTCAATTCATGTAATTTAGCTTCTTGTTCATTAATATAATTTCAATCTGATTCGTGATCAATTTGTTGAAGTCTGTGAGTTGTGAAAATGAGAAGATCAAAACTCAATCTCTGCTGACAGTTGTCTGCATCGCTCTATGATATACTATCTGCTTCATCATCGCTTTGATCAGATGCTCATTCTGAATTCTTGCGATGATCGCACGCATTTTATTCATCACTTCTCTTTTTACTGAATATAATAAAGAATCTTTCTTTGAAATTCAAAGATTCAATAACTTTGAATCTCATCTGTTCATCACGATTCTTTTTGTCTCAGCTATATCTCTTCTCTCTTTTTCAATTCTTTTATGCTCAATATTCATCATCTTTCATTCTTCTTTCTCGCTAGTCATTCTTGAATAAAGTGAGTTGTTATCAAGAAATTTCACAAAGCTATACATCAAATGCTTTACATTGACGTGTAATTGCATAATCTAATTTCGAAATTAACGAATTGCTGTCTGTTGTTCTTGTTCTGTGCGCAGAGAATTCAAGTAATCAACTAGTTCTTTTTAATCATTTATGAAGTGTCTCAGATGATGCAGCATTATCACAGAGCTTGCTTTAGTGAATGTCATTGAAATGATGAAAGTAAAGATAGTTAAAGAATTCAAATGAGATTCTTCTGAGAAAATATGTAAGAGTTTTCGTTGACAAAAGCTTCAATGTGAGCTTTTAATGTCTGAGAAAACAAATGCTGAGTGAAAAGTTACATGAGATGTTTAGTCGTTTTAGTGTGAGTTCAAATAACAAAGATGATGAAATACGTAAGATTTTTAAACATTTTAATGCGAGTTCAAATAACAGAGATGATAACTATGTTGAAAGATAGAGAATACGTGCTGAGTTTTCTAGAACTCAGCGCTAGTAGAAATTGCTTGCAATTTTGCAAATAATTCTTCTGCAACTTATGCTTGTCATAGCTGAGAGAGTATTGATGACTCGATATTAGTAACAAATCTCTCAGCTGACTGATTGACTATTTCTCTATGCTATCTGCTGCGCGTCACATGAGTTAGATTGACTTGATGTAGCATCATATTGTCTTATCATGTGTCGTTTAAGTCGATCTTGATATATCTTCAATCTTCGATCTTAATATATTCTTTGATATACAATCATCGATCGATTTTGATTCTTGCTTTAAGTTTTAGCTTTAATCATTACGCAGTGAACTTTAGCGCGTACTCTGCGAATTGATTAGAATTTCGCTTTGTTCATTCGAGACTAGAACATTTTGAAACTTTCAATCTTCAATACTGAAGTAATTCAGTATTGACATTGCAGACGTCTGCATCTTCACTCTCATTCTTCTTTTCATATGTTCAAGCAACTTAAAGCGACTTTATGACATTCTTAACAACTCATGATCTTCTTGCATCAACTTCGCTTCTTGATGACTCAACAGAGAAAGAGCTAATACAAGTGATGCTGTACAAGACAATGTTATTGAAGCTGCACTCTTGAGTATGAACAATCTTATCTCAATTCAACAGAAGTCTCAGCAACAATTACTCTTTTCAAGTTCACAGAGACTTTCAGTTAATAATGAATAAAAGTCAGCGACGCATTTGAATTTCTGATCGAAACATTGATCGCAATTTCTGACATGATTTTCTCAATGAACGTTATCATCAATAGATTCTGATCTTCATTCTTCTGTTCATTGCTGATCTCACTTTTCAATGCTTGATTCACACGCTTCTTCAATCTATTTTCTGCAATCGTTTCTTTCAAGATCGCTTCGTCAAGCTTTGCAATTTTATATCATTCTTTTTCAGTGTTCATCTTCACTACTCGAAAAGATTTCAGTCATCTTCATGTCAATTTCAACATATGCATGTTGTTCAATTTGATGTTATGCAACAGTATAAGATCACTCTTTAGAATTGAACTAGTATGAACACGTCTGTGATCATTTCATACATCTTTGTCAATCTCTCTCATTCTTCTCAAATGCAGCGTGATCTTCTTCAAATTCTCGTCTCTGCATTCAAGTTGTTGAGCACGAAGAGTCAATAACTCATCAGTTATGCAAACATTGTTTCATGAAAGAATCTGTCAGATTAAAACATTAAGTTCTATAGAAAGAATGACATCGCAGTCATACAAGACACAATATGAAGTCATTTCAATGAAAGTTTTCACAATGATTCTGTCTGCTCATAACACATTGACAAAGCTCTCGACTCATCTCATGCTTTCATCGACTGTCATCTTGATCAAGACATTCACAACAGCTGTATGATTTCTCTTCACAAGATCATTCATCTGTGAATGATAAGTTGACATTATCACTCACTTTATCTTATATTTCTCGATCAGCGTTTCTACAATCTCTTTGTTCTTCAATTCTTCGTTCATGACAAATCTTCTTGAACAGTCGTGTCTGCAGATCACATCTTCTCACAGAAATTTCGCTATCGCTTTCAAAGTTGCTGCTCTCAGAACTCTTTCTTTTATTCATCTCGAGAAGTCATTTCTTGTCAAGACAATATAACGTTTCTCTTTGCTTGAAGACATGTAAATAACATTCATCTCAATCTTCTTTCAGACTTTCAAGATTCAAATAGAATGCAGAGTCTTCTTCTCTCATCTTGATGCTTGCAATTGACATTCTTCACAGAATTTTACATACATGCATGTATTCTTTCATATTTTCTTTCATTAATATTTGTCAATCATCTTTTGATATGTTCTCTCTCTTTCATGATGATTACTTTCATCATGCAGTTTCTGCAGAATATTACTGCGTTCTTCTTGAAGATTCATCATTCTTCGCACAGAAGCAACATCGACAAAATGTTCAACAGCTAACTTTTTGCTCGATGACAGAATTTGAAAAAGTCGACTTGATTCAGCTAATAATCAGCTAACAACTGACTAATCAGCTAAATTTCAGCTAAATTCGACTAACTCAGCTAATTCAGCTAAAATATTTATCTACATGTTCATCTATCTACATGTTCATCTATCTACATGCTCATCATTCTACTCGTCATTCTACATGCTCATCATTCTACTCATTATTCTACATGCTCATCATTCTACTCGTCACTCTACATGCTCATCACTCTACTCGCTCATCTACTCGCTCATCTACTCGCTCATCTACTCGCTCATCTAGTTGCTCATCTACTTGCTCATCTACTCGCTCACCTACTCGCTCACCTACTTGTTCATCTACTCACTCACCTACTCGCTCATCTACTCATCATTCTACTCGTCACCCTACATACTTATCATTCTACTCATCATTCTACATACTCATCACTCTACTCGTCACTCTACATACTCATCACTCTACTCGCCATTCTACATACTCATCACTCTACTCGTCATTCTACATGCTCATCACTCTACTCGCTCATCTACATGCTCATCATTCTACTCGTCATTCTACATACTCATCACTCTACTCGTCACTCTACATGCTCATCATTCTACTCGCTCATCTACTCGCTCATCTACTCGCTCATTTACTCGCTCATCTACTCGCTCATCTACTCGCTCACCTACTCGCCTACCTACTCGCTCACCTACTCGCTCATCTACTCGCTCATCTACTCGCTCGTCTACTCGCTCACCTACTCGCTCACTCAAATTCCCTACCGAATTTCCTATCAAACGCTTTATCAAACGCTCTACATGCTTCAAATTATGAATGCATAACACGAGTCAAACAGTGCTTCAAACAATACTTTCTACTGAGCTTTCTACTGAGCTAGCTACTGAGCTATTGATCGAGCTTTCTACTGATCTTTCTACTGAGCTATTGATCGAGCTTTCTACTGACCTTTCTACTGAGCTATCAATCGAGCTTTCTACTGATCTTTCTACTGAGCTATCGATCGAGCTTTCTACCGATCTTTCTACTGATCTTTCTACTGAGCTATCGATCGAGCTTTTTACTGATCTTTCTACTGATCTTTCTACTGATCTTTCTACTGAGCTATCGACTGAGCTTTCTACTGAACTTTCTATCAAACGCTCTATCAAACATTCTACATGCTTCAAAATACGCGTCGATTGAATGCATAACACAAGTCAAACAGTGCTTCAAACAATGCTTTCTACATGACTTTCTACATGACTTTCTACATGACTCTTTCAATGACTCTCTACATGACTCTCTACATGACTCTCTCAATGACTTTCTACATGACTCTCTACATGACTCTCTTCATGACTCTCTTCATGACTCTCTATCAAGCTTCGAATTGCTTTGCATTCAAGAATCAAATTTGTTCTCTATCGAGCATCAAATATGTCTCTATCATACATTCTACATGACTCTCTATCGAACATTCTACATGACTCTCTATCGAACATTCTACATGATTCTCTACCTCATTAGTTTACTCATTAACTTTCTCATTAACTTTCTCATTGACTTTCTCATTGACTTTCCCAGCGCATATATTAAACTGTGTAAATAGCTATTATTTAAATAGTCAAATTAATTATTAATTAATCTATTATACGAGCGCAATAACTATCTAGTCATTAATTCAATATTTGATTGTTAATAAGCAAAATGCACAAATGTTGAAGAAGTCAACAAAAGAGATAATATCGATATTAGTTGAGTGCACAGCTAAATCAGCTAAAAATCAGCTAATAGTCAGCTAATAACTGAAAGAGTCAGCTAATTTCAATCGTTAGCTGACACATGAGATTAACAGTTAACTCAGAAAAAGTCAATAAAAATCAGCTAATATCGACTTTTTGTCACGAACTGAGAGCTGAATGAAACCAGAATGAAATTCTAATAACTAGATTTTAGATACAAGACGTTGCATGAAGAAGAAAGAAAAGAAAGAGATCATTCAGAGATTCTTATACCTCATGAACGCTGAGTATCATTCGTATCGAAGAGCTTTCATAACATCACTGATAATCTCACGTCTATCATCATCTATAATATTGTTCAACATCATCTAAGTGATCTAACATCTTTTTTCCCAACATCTTTCAAGTAACACATGCTAAAATCGTGACAATAGATTTCTCTTTTTGAAGTCAAAGCTTCTGCGAGACTTTTAATTCTCTGACTCATATTCAGAGTCGCTGCTTTCTTGCACGTAAGCGATTCATGAATTCTTATTCGAACGATCGAGATTTCGAGCGTGATAGACGTTCATGACTTCGATGACATTCATCACATTCGCAAACTTTACTCAACTGTTTTCTTCTATCTCAGTTCACTTAATTAAATACTCTAGCTGAGAGTTCTTTACTCGAAAGTTCAATATTTCGTTCATCTTTCAGCTAAGCACTTCTTCGACGAAGACTATTGAAAACGACGCGAAAGATATTTGTTCAGGTAAGAAGTCGTTGATCGCAGAATGAAGCAGATAAGTATGAAAGACGTCGAAACAGAATCAGTCATCGAGCAACTTTAGCTGATAAGAATGAGAACTAACAATTTTGATGATTCTGAAAGTTTTCTCGAATTTATTAGATAACTTCTTGCTGAGTCAATGAATCATCAGATTGCGAGCATCTAATCAAATCATATCATTAATTGCATACTTGAGAGCATGTTGTCGATGAACATTAGCGAATTGTTTCTGATATGCTTGAGCTAAGATCATTTGTTCTCGCAGAATTTCATTGATTCGATTCATTTTCTGAACAAACAGATCGACATGTATTCATTTCGAGTGTTTAATAACGTTCTTCTAAGCCTTTTTTGATTTCAACCTCATTCGAGAATGCTGTTCGAAGTTAGCTAGAAACGACGTGCACTGAGTGCTTTTGAAGAAGTGATTGTTGATGACAAATTCAGCTGATGACAGTCATGCAGCTCAGTCGTTCTGCATAAAGAACACGAAGACTCGAAGATATTGTTTCAAAACGTCGTTGATGTTCTCGATT
>JAABVA010002478.1_pt1 | contig 18341 bp, 22 predicted proteins | sample 5560331 | NCBI WGS metagenome assembly JAABVA01 (sample SAMN12812661, study PRJNA571458) | rock metagenome | isolation source: Antarctica rocks | place: Antarctica: Victoria Land, Mt New Zealand sud | collected 2016-01-07 | reverse complement strand
GAGTGGAACATCGCGACCTTCGCGCCGTCCGGGTACTTCGCCACGATGTTCTCCACCCAGATGCGTGCGTCCACCGTCGAGGGCAGGGTGAAGGGCACCGTCCACGGGAACTTGGCGGGTGCGTTGGCGCTGGCACCGCCGGCCTGCCCGCTGAGCATAGGGACGCACTCGGCGTTGAGCAGCGGGCGAACGGCGAGGACCTGCGGCGTGCCGATGGTGACCGCCATGGCGCTGACCTTGTCCTTGTCGATCAGCTGCTGAGTGGCGGTCAGCGCCTTGTCCGGGGCGAACGCGTCGTCCGCCTGGATCAGGTTGAACTTCGTCCGGAAATTCCCGGTGTCGTTGAAGGACTGGAAGCCGGCCTTGACGCCGGCGCCCACTGGGGCGAACGCCGTGGCAGGACCACCCGACATCGCGAACGTCTGACCCACCTTGACGTCGATGCCGAGCTTCGCCGTCGGGTCCGAGCCGCACTTGGCGAGATCGACCCCCAGCGCCTTAGCGGTGGAGGCGGAGTCCGAAGCCCCACTCGAAGCAGCGCCGCCGCCGGCTTCATGGGCTGCGTTAGGCGACCCGCAGGCCGTGGACGCAAGGGCCACGGCCGCGAGGGTCGCGGCCAACAGGGCTTTGCTGGACGCCATGCAGTGCTCCTTCATGAGTGATCTCCGGGATCGGTCTGGAGGTGGTGGGGTCGGGGTGGGGTCGGGGCGGTCGCGAGGGGTCACGAGCCGACGGCCTGCGGCGGCCGTCCGGAGTCGGCCAGCGCGGTGCCCGTCTCCGGGTCGACGTCGACGGCCGGCAGCAGCACGTCGCGCTCGCGCACGGCGACACCGACCGGGGGGCGGGGCCGGACGAGCAGGACCTTCTCCGACAGCCGGTTGAGGAGGCCCACCAGGCCGGACCTCATCGTGAAGACGAACAGGATGATGACCGCCCCGAAGAGCACGCCGGAGATGGGGCCGCCGGCGACGTCAGCCGTCCACTTGGGGACGTAGTAGATCGCGAGGCCGCCGAACACCGGTCCCCAGAAGCTGGCGCTGCCACCGAGCACCATGGCGACCAGCAGGTTAATCGTCAGCAGGAGGGAGAAGCTGTCCGGGGTGATAATCCCTGTGTTGACGGCGTAGATGCCTCCCGCCAGCCCGGCGATCCCCGCGGAGACACCGAACAGCAGGGTCCGCACGACGGTTCGGTTGACGCCCATGACGATCGCGGCGGCCTCGTTGTCCCGCAGGGCGATGATCGCGCGGCCGGTCCTGCTCCGCATCAGGTTCCAGACCACCAGGCACGACAGGCCCAGGCCCACGACCGTGATCCAGTACATCCACAGCCCCTGCCCTGCGCGGCCCGTGAAGTACGCGCCGCCCGGCGGGTCGTAGGTCAAGCCGTACAGGCCCGCCGAGCCCTGGGTGAGGCTCTCGAACCGGCGGACCAGGGTCGGGAAGATCACGCCCACCGCCAGCGTCACCAGAGCGAGATAGGTGCCCTGCAGTCTCAGCGCAGGAGTTCCCACGATCACGCCCACGACGAAGCTGAGGAGGATGCCGCAGACGAAGGCCAGCAGCGGCGGCATGCTCGACTTCGAGATCAGGATGCCCGTCGTGTAGGCCCCCAGCCCGAAGAAGGCGGCGTGACCGAGCGAGATCTGGCCGCCGAACCCCGCGAGCACGTTCAGGCCGACCACGGCGATGGCCAGGATGCAGGCGCTGGTGACCTGCGCCAGCCGGAACGACGTGACCGCGTACGGCAGCATGACGACGAGCAGCACGACGGCAACAGCGCGGGAGAAGCGCAGTCCGCGGTGCAAGGCCGAGGCCTCCTCGACAACGATCGGCAGGCCGGCCATCAGACTCTCTCCACTCGCTGCGTGCCGAACAGACCCGACGGGCGCACCATGAGCACGACGAGCAGGATCACCAGCGCCACGCTCTGCTTGAGGTCGGGACCGACCACGGACACGTAGCTCGCGACGAGGTTCTCGACAACCCCGATGAGGATGCCGCCGAGGAGCGCGCCACCGGGGCTGTCGAAGCCTCCGAGGGTGGCGGCGGCAGTCGCGTAGATGAGGAAGTTGAACATCATGTTGGTGCTCAACGTCGTGCTCGGGGCCACCAGGGGACCGAGCAGCGCACCCACTCCCGCGGCGAGCATCCAGCCGACCGCGTTGATGCGGTTGACGGGCATACCCATCAACCGGGCCGACTCGGGGTTGCTGGACGTGACGCGCATGGCCAGCCCCAGCTTGGTGTACCGGAACAGGTAGAATAGGACGCCCAGGGTCACGAGCACGACCAGCAGGATCACCAGTTGCTGGTAGTGCAGCCGGCTGCCCGCAACGGAGATGTAGTCGTCAGCCCGGTCTGCCACGACTGCGGGCAGGGTTAGCGGGTCGGCTCCCCAGATGACGCCGGCCCCCGCGTTCAGGATGAGGAACAGGCCGATCGTGACCAGCAGGATCTGGTAGTCGGCGTGGCGACCGAGCGGCCGGATCAGGGTCCGCTCGATGACCGCGCCGCTCAGGGCACCAATGACCACCACCACCGCGATGGCGGGCACGATCGGCAGGCCCCAGTGCACGAGCGAGTAGGTCAGGAAGGCGCAGAACATCGCCATCTCGCCTTGGGCGAGGTTCAGGTGCGAGGTGCCCCGGTACACGCAGACCAGGGCCAGGGCCAGGAACCCGTAGATGACTCCGTTGTTGAGTCCGTCGATGATCCGGTCCAGGAGGAGTTGCACGCCGACCCCTCAGTAGCCCAGGTAGGCGGCGCGGATGGCGTCGTCGCCGCTCAGCTCGGCGGCCGACCGCGACGACGAGATCCGTCCGACCTCGATGAGGTAGCCGCGGGCGGCGATGCTCAACGCGATCGTCGCGTTCTGCTCCACAATGAGGACCGCCATGTTCATCTCCTGGTTGATCTGCTTGAGGGACTGGAACAGTTCCGCCGTGAGCTTCGGGGACAAGCCGAGGCTGGGCTCGTCGCACAGCAGCAGCCGCGGCCGACTCATCAAGGCCCTCGACACCGCCAGCATCTGCTGCTCGCCGCCCGACAGCAGGCCGGCCTTCTGCTTGCGCCGCTCGCCCAGCCGCGGGTACGTGTCGTACCAGCGCTGCATGTCGGACTCGACCTCGCGGTCGTTGCGGACGTGTGCGCCGGCCCGCAGGTTGTCCTCCACACTCATGTCCGCGACGGTGCCGCGCCCCTGAGGCACCTGCGCGACGCCCAGCCGCACGATGGCGTCAGGGGCGGACTGGGAGATGTCCTGGCCGTCGAACAGGACCTCGCCGTGGCGCTCGATCATGCCGGACACGGCGCGCATGAACGTGGTCTTCCCGGCTCCGTTCGCGCCCAGGATGACCACGACCTCGCCGTCGTCGACCCGCAGGTCCACGTCGTGCAGCACATCGGCGGCGCCGTACCCCGCGCGCAGCCGGGAGACCTCCAGCAGGCTCATACGCTCGTTCCGAGGTAGGACGAGATGACCTCGGGATGGGCGCGGACGTGCTCGGGCGTGCCCTCGGCGATCTTCTTGCCGAAGCTCATGGCGACGATCTTGTCGGACACCCCCATGACCATGGCCATGTGGTGCTCGACCAGCAGGACCGTGAGCTGGAACCGGTCGCGCACCTTGCGGACCATGGACGACAGCTCCTCGACCTCCACGTGTGTCAGCCCCCCGGCCGGCTCGTCCAGCAGCAGGAGCGAGGGCTTGGCGGCCAGCGCGCGGGCCAGCTCCAGCCGCTTCAGCGTGCCGAACGGCTGGTCCGCGGCGGGCGAGAAGGCCAGGTCGGCCAGGCCGAGCAGCTCCAACAGCTCGTACGACTCGCGCCGCAGCGCCTTCTCCTCCCGGGCCACCCCCAAGCGGGTGGTGGCCCGCAGGTAGCCGACCCGACCTCGCGGGTAGGCCCCGGCCATCGTGTTCTCAAGAAACGTCAGGGACGGGAACAGGCCCAGGTTCTGAAAGGTCCGCGCGACCCCGTGAGCGGCGATCCGGTGCGCCGGCAGCGAGAGGAGGTCGATGTCGCCGAGCCGCACGCGTCCTGAGCTCGGGTCGTAGATGCGGCTCACGCAGTTGAACAGCGTGGTCTTGCCGGCGCCGTTGGGGCCAATGAGCCCGCAGATCTGGCCGGTCTCGACGGTCAGGGACATCCCGTCGAGCGCAGTGACCCCGCCGAAGTGCAACGACAGGTCGTCGATGACCAGGTCAGGCACGTCATCTCCTCCTCGGTCAGCGGTGGTGCGGTCCTGGTCGCCACAGCGCGGCGGCCGGAGGAGCTCCCCGGCGCGGGCACTGTGACCCGATGCACTCCGTCTCGGCCATGAGACGTTCCACCGCGCGGAACACGGGGAAAGACGCGAGGTCGCGCGTACGCCGACGACCCGGCAACCGGACCCCCGCAGGGGTCCGGCTGTCTGGACGTGCCGGCGGCTCGTCCCAGGAGTCTCGGGGTGCGTGCCGTGCGGGGGCGCGCTAGGTCATGACCGGCTGGGCGAGGGCTCCGCGGGTGGGCTGGGCCGCGTAGAAGCCCTCGATCGGCTCGTGCTCCTCCGGCGGCAGCGTCTCCCCCGTCACGATCTCGTTCCACCGCCGCCACCAGGTGCGCATCTGGAACTCGTCCGAGCCGCGTACGACTGGGCGGTGCATGCCGCGGGAGATGTCGGACCAGGCGAGCTCCCGCTGCGCCGCGAAGCTGCGCTGACAGGTCTCTAGCGCCTCGACGTCGTCCGGCGAGGCTAGTCCACCCGGCCCCCAGAAGGTCAGGAAGTTGTCCAGCCGTTGCCGGCGCAGCTCCTCACCCTCCTCCGGCGGCGCGAGCTCCCACGCGGTCACCTCCATGTAGTCGGGCGACAGCGGGTCGATCTTCCGGATGATGACGCCCATCACCAGGTCGATGACGACCAGGTTCGGGAAGATCACCATGTTACGGGAGCCGGACAGCCGGTCGACCCAGCCCTCGCCGTAGGTCTCCCGGAACCCGTCGAAGCGGGCCTCCCGTTCGGCCTTCGCCTCGTCGGACAGCGGCCGCCCGAAGATGTTGCCGCCTCCCGGACCACCTGCAATCACGGCGTGGCCGTTGCCGAGGTCGATGCCACGGGACTCGGCCACCGCGCCGCCCGCGTCCATCTCTCCCCGCGCGGCGACCACCATCTCGAAGTACCGCTGGTGGGTGGAGATGGCGTGGTAGCCGTCCATGCTGTTCTCGACGAGGAGCTTCCAGTTGGCTCGCACCGAGTACTCGTGCGTGCCCTCGAGGACCTCCATGCCCACTGCGGACTGCGCGGCGACCAGGTCCAGGTACTCCTTGGCACCCCCCAGGTACGTCGGGAGGTCGACGATCTGCTTGTCAAAGCTGATGAAGACGAACCCCTGGTACGAGTCGACCTTGGCGGGAGCAGCGAGGCCCGGGCGCTCGAAGTCCGGGCCGTACGCCGCGTCGTCGGGCATCGACACCATCTTGCCGGCGGTGCTGAAGCTCCACCCGTGGTAGAAGCAGGTCATGAACCGCGCGTTGCCCTTGGGCTCCCGGCACAGCATGGCCCCGCGGTGGGGGCAGGAGTTAACCCAGACCTGGATCTTTCCCTTGCTGTCCCTGGCGAAGATGAGGGGACGACCTGCGACGTTGCGGGTCTTGAAGTCGTTGGGCTTGTGCAGCTCGGTCTCATGGCCGAGGTACAGCCAGGTGTGGTTGAAGATCAGGTCCCGCTCCTTGGCGAAGATCTCAGGATCGGTCATCGCCGCCCGGTTGACCCGGAACCGCGGCATCTCGCGGTCGTCGTCCACGTACACAGACATCAGGTCGTCCCCAATCGATTCGTCAGCGGTGGGAGGCCGGCGGGCTCACCCACGTCGGTCCTGCCAGGCTCGGGCCAGCGGCGTCGGGCGTGGGACCACACGCGCGTTCAGCCACTCGACGACGCGCTGCCAGGAGTCGTACGAGGCCGCATGGGCCAGCGCGCCGTGCGTGTCCAGGTAGAAGTCGCCGGACACCCCCGGGTAGGCCACGACCTGCGTGAACACGGGCGAGGAGGCGACGAGCCCGGCACCCAGCTCCCGGACGTGAGACGCGTCGGTCGCGGGGTCGTCCTGGCCGAACATCCCGAGCCACGGGGTGACGACGCGATGCGGCGACCTGAGCAGCGCCGGCAGGCCGGGGCCGGCGGGCGACGCGATCCCGGCCGGGTCGACGCTCACTGCGGCGCCCAGCACGTGGTCGGCAGCGGCGAGCAGCGCAGCCCTCCCGCCGAGGCCGTAGCCGAGCAGGCCGATCTGCTCGAGCTCCCAGCCCCGCTTGGCCAGCCGGTCCAGCAGCAGCCGGACGCCCTGCCGCAGGACGTCGTCGGTGAGCACCTCGACGTCCGTCGCCGACAGGTCCGCCGCGACCGACTCGTAGCCGTGCTCCGCGAGGCCGTTGACGAGCTCCACAGCTCCGGTCGTCAGGTCCCCCGGCCTGCACAGCAGGGCCACCGCGCCGCGCGGGACCCCTCCCAGGGCCAGCTCGGCGACGCGCAGCCGGCGGTCCGCACCCGCCAGCTCAGACAACCGGGGCGTGATCCTCACCGCCACGTCCACGAAGGCCCCTTTCACGTTGCCGCGCTCGGCTCCCGGCTGCCCGCCGGCCAAGCACCGCCAGTGTCCGCGGCGATCGACGGCCAGGGAACAGCCGGTCCCAGCGACCGGAACAAGCGTGTCGCCGACCCGCTCCCGCCGGGACCCGGTTAGGAGATGGGGCCTGGCCAGCGGGTGGCACCGGGATCGAGCAGCGGGGCGAGCTGGTCGTGATCGGTGTACACCAGGCTCTCCAGCTCGAGGGCGTCGAAGTAGGCCACGGCCCCCGTCTTGACGTCACGAACGGCGAGCCTGGGCCCGTTGGCGGTCACGTCGACCCAGACCGAGACCTTCGCGAACTCGCTCTCGGCGACGAGGACCTCGCCGTCGAGGTCACGTGGAGTGGTCACGGTCAGCCTCAGACCAGGAAGGTCACGTTGCCGAGGGCCGCATCGCCCCGGGTCAGGGCGACGCGCTTCTCCACGAGCTTGAGCTGCCCCTGGACCTGGCGCAGCCGGTACGTCGCCCGCCCGGCGTACACCTCCTGGAGCCCGTGCCGGACCTCCACGATGAGCACCGCGGCGTGCGCCTGCACCTCGTCCCCGGCGGCCGCCTCGATCTCCACGGACGTGATCAGGTGGGTGGTGCGCGACGGCGGCTCCTGGGCGTGCGCGTCGGCGTGCGTCAGCCGGTGCACGCGCTCCTCGAGCCGTTCGTGGTCGTCGAGGATCAGCTGGACGCGCCCGAGGTCGAAGGCGTCGGACTCCGTCGGCACCCAGTACCGGCAGTCCCCGGTCCACAGCGCCAGCCACTCGCGCAGGCGGCGCTCGTCCATCAGCCGCGCCTCGTGGGAGAGGAAGGTCTCGATCGCGTCGCGGGACAGGACGCTGTCGACATGCTGGTCGACCGTGGTCACGAGGACTCCCCGGCAGCCATGAGGCGGGCCCACTCGCGCATCATCCCGCGCTGTGGCACCTCGTCGGTGATGTGGCCGACGATGGTGCCGTCCTCCAGGACCTTCTCCCTGCCAAGTCCACGGGCCAGGAGCAGCCACGGGTCGACGTCGCCCTGCATGCCGGCCTGCATGCGCTCGAACATCTCGGAGTCGTCCGAGGTCCCCAAGCTCGACGGCCCGTAGAACCACTCGTGCCGCCGCAGCCGCGCCTCGTTGACCTCGTCAGGTGCGCCCTCGAACAGGACCGGGTACATGAGCATCTTGGTGCGGTCGGCCGCGATCGGTCGCAGCACGGTGAGTCCGCCAGCGCCGGCTCGATCATGGTGTCGTGGTGGATGTCGGCGTTCATGGAGGTCTCGAGCCGGGTGTGCCCGTGTCCCAGGTCCATCGTGAGGTTGGGAGAGGTGCCCTCGAAGGAGTCGGCGAGGTCGCGGGTCGTGTCGTCGCCGGCGCCTGTCTCCCCCAGGGACTCCGCCTTGCGCTGCTCACGCAGGCGGCGCTTCGTCAGCCCGATGATGCTTGTGTGCCCGAAGTTGGGGTGGTAGCCGTCCATCCCGATGAACTTCCAGTTGCCGTTGTAGTAGGTCTTCTGCACGCCGGCACTGAGCATGATCCGCCCGGTCGGCGAACCCTTGACGAGCATGTCGATGCACTCCTTGGCGGCACCGAGGAAGTCGTCGAGCGACTCCCCTGCGGGGCCAGGCTGCCGAAGATGAAGCCCTGGTAGGACGCCACGCGGGGGACGGGCGTCAAGCCGAACAGGACCGGGTCGAGCGGTGCGGCTTAGGCGTCCGGGTAGGTGACGCCGATGAGCTGACCTTCGTTGCGGTAGGTCCAGCCGTGGTACGAGCACCGGAAGAAGGTGGAGCTGCCCTGCTCGGCTTGCCAGACGGTCGCACCCCGGCGCCGGCACCGGTTGATCAGCAGGTTGGTCTTGCCGTGCTCGTCCCGGCTGAGGATCACCGGCTGCCGGCCGATGTTCTTCAAGACGTAGTCCCCTGCCCGGGCGACCTCGCTCTCGTGGCCGACGAACACCCAGCTGCGGTGGTAGATCCGGGCCATCTCCTGCTGGAAGATCGACGGGTCCGTGAAGACCCTCGAGTGGACCCGGTCCGGGAGCACCAGCGAGGAGTACTCCGCCGTGGCTCCGCCTGCTGCCGCCGTCATGGGGATCCCTTCCAGGAGCGTGGACTGCGGCCAACGTAGGAAGCGCCTCCGACGGGCGTTCAGCGTCCGTTCCGCCCAGCAGGAAGCGCGCCCGGTTCAGGCCCCGGACGGCGTGTCGGCATGCGGCGCCCACGGCCAGTACTTGGCGGTCGCGCCGCCGTCGACCGTGACGTTGCTGCCGGTGATCATGGCCGAGTCCTCGGACGCCAGGAACACCACAGCACCAACGTAGTCAGCTGGCCTGGGCAACCGCCCCATCGGCAGCTGCCCCGTGAAGTCCATTGGGTATTCGCTGACCAGCGGACCGGTCTCGGCCGCCCGACGCAGCAGGCCCGCGTCCTGGGGCTGCGTCGCGGTAGGGGTAAAGCCGTTCACCCGTATGCCGTGCCGGGCCAGCTCCATCGCGGCGGACCGGGTGAAGTTGATCAGTCCGCTCTTCGCCGTCGAGTAGCCGATGTTGCCGGGCTGGCCCTGCCAGGCGGCGGTGGACAGCACGTTGATGATGCTGCCGGTCGACTGCGTCGTGATCATGCTCCTGGCCACCTCGCGGGTGAACAGGAAGGAGCCGGCGAGCACGATGTCGAGCTGCCGCCGGTACTCCTCCAGCGGCATGGTCAACAGTCCCTTCTGGTTGAACCACACCGCGTTATTCACGAGGGTGTCGACGTGGCCCCAGCGCTCCACGGCCTGGCGCACCGCGTCAAGGGCGTGCTCGGGGTCCGTGACGTCACCCGCCACCGCGAACGCCTCGCCACCCGCGTCCCGGATCCCGGCCGCGGTCGCCTCGGCGACGCCGGCGTCGATGTCCGTGCAGACGAGCCTGGCACCCTCGCGGGCGAGCCCGGAGGCGAGCACGCCCCCGATGTTCGGGCTCGCACCCGTGACGATGGCCACCTTGCCCGTCAGCCTGCTCACAGGATGATGCTGATCTTGCCCTGGGGCCGCAGGGAGTCGAGGTCCAGGACCGACTTGCGCACGAGGAACCGGAAGCCGTGCTCCTGGTCCCGTTCGAGCACGTGCCGGTACTGGCCGACGTAGGTGTCCACGGTCCCGGAGCGCACCCGGTAGACGGCAAAGTTGGCGCGGACGTTGACGCGACCTTCCTGGTCGGGGCTCACCCGGATGTTGCTGATGAGGCGCCGGGTTCGCGCGTGCGGGTACTCCGCGTGGGCCGCGCGGGTCTGCAGGGAGTTGACCCGCTGCTCGAGCAGGAAGCGGTCGTCCTGGACGAGGAACAGGTCACGCGTCGGATCGCCCTGCGGCAGGTCCGTGGAGGGGATGAGGTACCGGCCCGTCGTGTCGAACAGCTCGAGCCACTCGTGCAGCCGCCACTCGTCGAGCAGCTCCGCCTCGTCGAACAGGAACTGCTCGACCTCGTTGCCGAGCAGCGTGCGCTCGGATGTCGTCAGGGGGCGCAACCCCTTCGCCTCTTCGACCTGCACGATTCCTCCACCTCGTCCGTCTGGCTGTCCTGGTCCGTCGCGGTCACACGCTCAGCCGACGGCACGTCCCATCAGGGTCCGCCCGACCACGATGCGCTGGACCTGCCCCGAGCCCTCGAAGATGTCCATGATCTTCACGTCTCGGTACCACTTCTCGAGCAGCAGCTCCTTGCTCGTCCCCTCCGGGCCGAGCAGCTGCATGCAGCGGCGGATGATCCGGTCCACGGTCTGCGGAGCGTAGGCCTTGGCCGCAGCGGAGGCCGCGCGATCGGCCCTGCCCGCGTCCACGAGCGACTGCGCCTTGAGGTTCAGCCGACGGCCCCGGACGAGCGCCTCGTTCATGCGGTCGAGCTCGATCTCGATGGCCGACCACCGCTGGGTGGTGAAACCCGCTCGCTGCCCGCGCAGGAGGGGGACGGCCACGTCGATCGACGCCTGGCCCAGCCCGATGGCCATGGCCGACATGTTCGGACGGTTGTTGGCCAGTGCGCTCAGGGCCCCGCCCTGACCACTCGAACGGGGCGTGAAGCTCCCGTCCGTCGACCGGCCCAGCTGGTTCTCGAGCGGGATGACGCAGTCGTCGAACAGCAGCTCGCAGGTGTTCCAGCTGCGGATGCCCAGCTTGGACTCGTTCGGCTTGGTGATGACGTAGCCGGGCGTGCCGGACGGGACCACGAAGGCGTGGATGCCCTTCGCCCCCAATGCCTTGTCCACCGTGGCGAACACCACCACGTACTCAGCGCCTACGGCCGCGCTGCAGTAGATCTTGGTACCGTTCAACACCCAGGTGTCGCCGTCCCGGGTGGCGGTCGTGGCCACGAGCGAGGTGTCCGAGCCGAAGTGCGGCTCCGTCAGGGCGAAGGCCGTGCCCAGCCGCTTCTGCACAATGGGGATGTGCCACTTCCCGAGCTGCTCCGGCGTGCCCATCGATTCGACGACCATCACGCCGATGCCGCCGACGAGTACCGGCTGCACCCAGATGTTCCCGTAGTTAAGGCTCTCGTGCAGGACGAGCTCGGTGACCCAGTGCCCCTCCTCGAACGTCGGGACCGGCTCCGCCTCCGGCAGGTCCTGGCGGCCGATGGCGACCGGCGACGTGTCGAGGATCTGTGGCCAGTTCTCCGGGGGCCGGTGCTGCTCGTCGGCCTGCCGGGCGTACGGGCGGCACGCGGTCTCGGACCACTCGCGCACCACGTGGCCGTAGTCCGTCAGCGGCTTGCTCAGGGTGAAGGAGTAGGTCATCGGATTCTCGTCCTCAGATCGCGGGCTGGAAGGCCGAGTGGTTCAGGTCGAAGTCCACCGCGGCGAGAGCGGCGGCGGACCGGTACCAGAGCTCGACCGGGTGGTCGAGGATGAAGCCGTGGCCGCCGAGGGTCTGGACGGCGCTCCGGCTCGACTCCGCCGCGACCTCGCCTGCCTGGTTGACCAGGCGCGTCACCGCCACCGACAGCTCGGCCGTAGGGTCGTGCTCGAGGATGCTGCGATCTCACCGAGCTCGAGCCGCAGCTCCTCGATCCTGATCTGCGCCTCGGCCAGAGGGAACGACACGCTCTGGAAGCCGGCGATCGGCTTTCCGAAGGCGACCCTGTCGACCGCGTACGCGGCGGCGTAGTCGATCGCGCGCTGCGCGGTGCCGATCTGGACCGCAGCCGTCAGGAGCCGGACCCGCTCGATCGTGCTCGCAAGCCCCTGCGGGTCTGCGTCCGGGCCGCCGAGCAGCGCCCCGCTCGGGAGCCGGACGTCGAACGAGACCGAGCCGGCCCCGGTGGCCTCCAGTGCGAGGACGCCCGACCGCGGCCCGACCTGCAGGCCCGGCGTGTCGCGGGGGACGACGGCAGCCCGGAGACCGCCGTGGTGCGGGTCCATGCCGACGACGACCAGCCACACGCCCTCGTCGATGAACGGGACCGCCACCTTGTCGCCGCGTACGACCACGGTGCCGTCGGCCTCGACGCCGACGGTGGTCCGCAGCCCGGAGGCACCGCGGCCGAACCCCTCGAACAGGGCGACGGACCCGCGCGCGTCGGGGTCCGACAACAGGGCCCACAGCAGGTCCTCCTGCTCGGCGGAGCCGTGCCGCGCCAGCACGAGAGCGGCTGCACCGCTCCAGGCCGCGGCCAGCGCGATGCCCGGGTCGCCGTACGCCAGGTTCTCGACGGCGATCATCTGGGTGAGCGTGTCCGGGACCCCGGGGCCACCCCGCTCCTCCGGCACGGGGACCGTGAGGCCGGTGTCGAGCACGGCGCGCCACACCCGTGCCGGGACGGCCCGCAGGGCCTGGGCCTCCCGGGCGGCGGGGAACAGCAGCTCGAGACCGACGCTGCGGGACAGCTCGGCGACGGCGAGGTGCTCCTCGGCGGGCTCCAGGTCCAGCACGGGTGGCCTCTGGGTGGTCGTTGCGCGCACCCGCTGACCGGGAGCACGTGCTGTGGATCACGGTGGCTCGCTGTCGACACGGGGGCAACGGCGTGTTCCGGCCGTCGGGATGCTGCGGGAGACCCGCCGGGGTCGGCTGCCGTCCGTTCCAGCCAGCGGGAAGCAGCGCCGCAGCGACCCGCACCCCCCGTCTAGCATCCGACGCTGACCACGACCGTGGCTCCGGCGGCTGCGCCGCCGGTGACCCTGCTCAGGAGGCCTGGTGCTGTCCGACGTGACCGTCGTCGAACTCAGTGCCAGAGGCTCGACGGGCTACTGCGGCAAGCTGCTGCACGACCTCGGAGCCACCGTCGTCAAGGTCGAGCCGGCAGCGGGTGACCCGACGCGGGCGGCCTCGCCGGCCTACGCGGCGTTCCTGCACGCGGGCAAGCGCTCGGTCGTGGCTGAGCCCGGTCCCGCCACTGCCGCGTTGCTGCCCGGCTGGCGGACCGGGTCGATGTCGTCGTCTGCGACGACGACGACCCGGCCACGGTCGCGCAGGTCCTGGCCGTCCGCCACCGCCACCCCGGGCTGGTCGTCGTCGCGCTGTCGGACTACGGCCTGGACGGGCCTCTGGCGGGTGCACCGGCCACCGACTTCACCCTGCAGGCCGAGGCGGGGATCAGCCTCCTGCACCTGACCGGCGATCGACCCCGGTCGCCGCAGGGGTGGAGCTCTCCCAGGTCGTGAGCGGCGCCGCGGCGACGCTGGCCGCGGTGACCGCCCTCATGATGACCGAGGCGGGGCCGAGCCCCGAGCCGCCGGGGCAGCAGGTGGACGCCGACGTCTCCCGATTCGAGTCGCTGGTCGCACTCCTGCAGTACCCGTGGATCGCCGCGCAGGTCCCGCAGCACAACCCGTACGTGCTCCCCCAGGTGTGCGTGCCCGGCCTGGAACGTGCGGCGGACGGCTGGGTCTGTGCCGTCGCGGTGACTCCTCCGCAGTGGACCGGGTTCAAGGCAATGGCCGGCATGGGCGATCTCGAGGACCCCCGCTTCGACACGCCGCCACTCCGGGTGACCCACCGCGAGGAGGTGACGGAGCTGGTGCGCGGTTTCACGTCCGCGCACACGGTCGACGAGCTGGTCGAGCTGGGTGCTCGGCACCGGGTTCCGATCACCCCGGTGGGGACCGCGTCGAACCTGCCCACGCTGGTGCCGTACGCCGAGCGGAACGTGTACGTTCCCTCTCCGTGCGGGTTCCTCCAGCCTCGCTCGCCGTTCCGCTACTCCGCGACGCACGAGAACTCGACGCGCGCTGCGGGCGAGTGGCAGCCCGAGCCGCCCCCGCAGGTCGGGCAGCACGACGAGGCCGGCGTCGTGGGACGGCGACAGCGTCCGGGCACCACCTCGGGCGACCCTCGGCGACCGCTGGCCGGCCTGCGCGTCCTCGAGCTGGGGACCTTCCAGGCCGGTCCGCTGGTCGGGGTCAACCTGGCGGCGCTCGGTGCGGACGTGGTGAAGGTGGAGGCCGTCGGTCGGCCCGACCTCATCCGCTTCACGGGCAACCTGGACCTGGACCGGGCGTGGGAGTGGCACGCCGCCTATCTGGCGCCAAACCTCGGAAAGCGCAGTCTCACGGTGGACCTCACGCAGCCGGAGGGTCTGCCCACCATGCGCGAACTGATCGCCCGCAGCGACGTCCTGCTCGAGAACTTCCTGCCGCGCGTGCTCGACGACCGGGGTCTGGGATACGAGGACGTCCGCCAGATCCGGCCCGACATCGTGGTGCGGCTGCCGGCCTGGGGTTCGCGACGGGTGCCTGGCGCGACCGTCCGGGCTTCACGTACTCGGTCAACGCCACCTGCGGCCTCAGCGACCTCACCGGCTACGGGGACGGTGACCCGTTGCTGACCGGGACCATCGTCGACCCGGTCGCCGCGATGTACTCCACGACCGCCACCCTGGCTGCTCTCCGGCAGCGCCAGCTGACCGGCCGCGGCGGGCTCGTCGAGGTCTCGCTGTGCGACGTGGCCGCACAGCTCACAGCAGGAGCCGTGGTCGTCGCGTCGGAGACCGGCCTCGTCCCGCACCGCACCGGCAACGACTGCGAGCACCGGGCGCCGCAGGGGGTCTACGCCTGCGCGGACGGCACCTGGCTGTCGGTGTCGGTGGGCACGCAGGCCCAGTGGGCCGCCCTTGCGGATCTGCCGGAGGCGAGCGCCTGGGCCAAGGACGCCCGCTTCGGCGACCTGCGCGGCCGGCTCGCCCACCGCGCCGAGCTGGACGAGAGGTTGACCGCGCTGTGCGCCGACCACCCGGCGGAGGCACTGGCTACGCAGCTGCGCAGCAGGGGTGTGCCGGCTGCGCCGCTCGGGGTGGCCGAGGACGTGGTCGCGAACCCGCAGCTGCTCGCCCGCGGCCGGGTGTTCGAGCTGCCGCACGCGGTCGTCGGTCCGGTCCGCTACGTCGGCCCGCCCGCCCGCTACGCGGCAGATCCGGTCGCGTCCGTCCCGTTGGCCGCGCCGCTGTTCGGGGAGCACAACGCCGAGATCCTCAGGGAGCTGGGCCACGACGCCGCGGCCGTGCAGGCGATGGTCGACGACGGTGCCATCGGCGATGACCCGTACGGCCTGGCCTTCACGAGGTAGCGGGCGCGACCTGCTGCGCCGCGGTCGCGGTGCCGGTGAACACCTGCACGCCGTCCTGGTTGACGGTGCGCACGATGACCTCGACCAGCCGTAAGTCGTCCGCCGGCGAGCTGGCGACCACGGTCAACGTCGAGGTCAGCGTGTCGCCGGGCCACACCGGTGCGATGAACCGGCCGCCGAGCGGCGCAAGTTCTCGACGCCGAGCGCGTCGGCGACTAGCCGACCCGTCATCCCCATGGTCAGCATCCCGTGGGCGATCACCCCCGGGAGGCGTCTGACCTGCCGCGCGTAGACTTCGTCGGTGTGCAGGGCGTTGAAGTCGCCGGACGCCCCGGCGTACTGGACGATCTGGGTGCGCGTCAGGCCTTCCGCCAAGACCGCGGCCACGCTGTGCCCGACCGGCAGGTCCGCCAACGCACCGCGCGGGCCACCGTCAGGCCTGCTCGGCCGCCTGCTCGGGGCGCACCCAGACGGCCCGGGCGGTCACGACCCGCTCTCCGTCCGCGTCCCGGAAGTCGGTGGTCTCGGTCCAGAACAACAGCCTGCCTCCGCTCCCGCCGCGCCGCTCCCACCGGTCGTCCTCGCGCACGTCAGCGGTCAGCACGTCCCAGACCAGCAGCGGCCGGTGGTACTCGTAGTGCTGCTCGGCGTGCAGCACGCCGTCCCCGCGCGGGTCGACGGTGCCCGGCCCCCGTCCCGACCCGAACCAGGGCATACCCGGACGCGGACGCCAGACGTAATCGGGGTCCGCGTGCGCTCGCCTGGACGAAGGTGGGCGGGGCCGGTATCGCGGCCAGGCCCCGCTCAGCAGCGGCCTCGCGGTCGCGGTAGACGGTGCTCTCGTCCCCCAGCGCACGGGCGAAGGCGAGGACCTGACCGGCCTCCACCGGGAAGTGCTCAACGGCCACCGGGCTGCTCCACCCTGACGACGCTCGCGCGGCCGTCAGTCCTTCGTCAGGAAGTCGACGGTGAGCCGGTTGAAGGCGTCGCGGTGCTCGAGCTGGGCCCAGTGCCCGCAGCGGGGGTAGACGTGCAGCTGCGCGTCGGGCATCTGCTTGAGAGCGAGGAAGGCGCCGTCGAGCGGCACGGTCCGGTCGTCGCGGCCCCACATCAGCAGGGTCTTGTGGGGCACCTGCGCGAAGTACCGCCACAGCTGGCGGTCGTTCGGGTCGTCGCCCACCGCGATGGCCCGCAGGGTCCGCATGCACCCCTCAGCCGCGCCCGGCGCGACCGACGCCTCGTACCGCTCCTCGATGAGCTCGTCGGTGATGAACGAGTGGTCGTAGGTCATGATGCGGATCAGGGCCTCCATGCGCTCCCGCGAGGGGCCGGGGTCCGAGTAGTAGCTGGTCAGCACCTTGATGCCTTCGGCGGGGTCGGGCGAGAAGATGCTCAACGAGCCACCGCCGGGCCCCATCAGCACCAGGCGGTCGGCGCGGTCGGGGTAGTCGATCGCCAGGCGCAGAGACGTGCCGCCGCCGAGCGAGTTGCCGACGAAGTGCGTCTTGTCGATCCCGAGCTCGTCGAGGACGTCGCGGACGACCCGGGCCGCGAGCTGGTAGTAGCCCTCGGTCAGCTCCGGCTTGTCGCTGCGCCCGTAGCCGGGTTGGTCGATCGTCACGACGCGGAAGTGCTCGGCCAGGGCCGGGATGTTCTGCTTGAAGTTGCTCCACCCGGAGCCGCCGGGGCCGCCGCCGTGCAGCAGGACGAGCGCGGGGCCGGTGCCGACGTCGTGCAGGTGGATCTTCAGGCCGTCGGCCTCGACGAACTTGCTGGTGCTGTCGAACGTCACGGGCTCGGTCATCGTGCTCCTGTTCGTGGACGGGTGAAGACGTGCATGTGGGACGGGATGGGTGGGCCGAGGCGGCGTCGCTGCACGCCGCCGTCACCCGCAGGTCAAACTGGGACCCGGCCCGCGGCCAGGTCGAGCGCGATGTCGACGATCATGTCCTCCTGGCCACCGACGAGGCCGCGCCGTCCCACTTCGATCAGGAGGGTGCGGACGTCCACGCCGTACCGCTCGGCCGCGGTCTCCGCGTGCCGGAGGAAGCTGGAGTAGACGCCGGCGTACCCCAATGTGAGCGTCTCCCGGTCGACCTGCACCGGCCGGTCCTGCAGTGGCCGGACCAGGTCATCAGCCGCGTCCTGCAGGCCGAACAGGTCGCAGCCGTGCTCCCAGCCCAGGATGTTGGCCACCGCGACGAACGGCTCGATCGGGCAGTTCCCGGCGCCGGCGCCCTGCCCCGCGAGGGAGGCGTCCACGCGGGTGACCCCCGCCTCGACCGCAACCACCGAGTTCGCGACGGCCAACGAGAGGTTTTGGTGGGCGTGGATGCCGATCTGCGTGCCCGGATCGAGGACCTCCCGGTAGGCACGGACCCGTTCCCGGACGCCGTCCATGGTGAGCCGACCGCCCGAGTCGGTGACGTACACGCATTGCGCCCCGTAGGACTCCATCAGCCGCGCCTGCTGGGCGAGCGGCTCAGCCGCTGCCATGTGGCTCATCATCAGAAACCCGGACACATCCATCCCGAGCTCGCGAGCCTTGGCGATGTGCTGCGCCGCGACGTCCGCCTCCGTGCAGTGCGTCGCCACGCGCACCGAGCGGACGCCGAGCGCGAACGCCTGCTCGAGGGCCGAGATGGTGCCGATGCCCGGGATGAGGAGCGTGGTGAGAACGGCCCTCGTGACGTTCGCGGCGGCGGCCTCGATCCACTCCCAGTCGGTGTTGCTGCCCGGGCCGTAGTTGACGCTCCCCCCGGCAAGCCCGTCGCCGTGGGCGACCTCGATGGCGTCGACGCCCGCCGCGTCCAACGCCGCGACGATCGTGCCGAGCACCTGCGGTGAGATGCGGTGCCGCACGGCGTGCATCCCGTCTCGCAGGGTAACGTCTTGAATGTAGAGGCGGTCTGCTGAGGTCATCGTGCGGCCACCACGCCGACCTGGGCCTGAATCCGCAGGGCCATCGCCTGGGCCACGCGCACGGCTGCGGACGTCATGATGTCGAGGTTGCCGGCGTAGGCGGGCAGGTAGTGCGCGGCCCCTTCCACCTCCAGGAAGATGGAGACTTTCGTGGTCACCGGGCCGCTGGCCACTCCCAGCAGGGTGTGCATCGGCTTCCCCGGTGGGACGGGCGTGAACTGCACCTCCTGCTTGAGCCGGTAGCCCGGCACGTACTCCGCGACGTCGGCGACCATCCTGGCCACCGAGTCGCGGATCGTTGCCT
>JAABVA010002477.1_pt1 | contig 18342 bp, 10 predicted proteins | sample 5560331 | NCBI WGS metagenome assembly JAABVA01 (sample SAMN12812661, study PRJNA571458) | rock metagenome | isolation source: Antarctica rocks | place: Antarctica: Victoria Land, Mt New Zealand sud | collected 2016-01-07 | reverse complement strand
GCCCCCATAACACCACTGATAACCTCACGCCTATCATCACCTATAATATTGTCCAACACCACCTAAGTGACCTAACACCTCTTTTCCCAACACTTTCCGAGTAACACATGCTAAAACCGTGACACGTCTCTTTCGAGATGATGACTCTTCTTCTTCGCTCATCGAGTAGCTTTCATCACTATCGTTGAGTGCTTGAGCGTCAGTCTTGCGTTTCTTAGAGCTGAGAGATCGTGTTCTTGAGAACTGTGCGCATTTCTCTCATGAGACGAAGTCATTATTTGAGAAATTCATGTTATTCTTCATTAGAAGTAAACGACGACGTTTTTTGTTGATCAAGAAGCTCTCGAGAAAGAAAAGAATTGTTCAAGCAAATCTTGCAAAGAGCAATTCAATGCTGAAGCGCATAGACTGCAGCAATCGATTGTGATATAAGTGCTTCAGCTTGCTTGATGCTTTCATCAAGTGAGTGACTAGTTGTGAGAATCTGAGCGAGAATGATTTGAGTACGAAGACGAATTTGAGATTGTTGAATGCAATGTGAAGATCGACTCGAAGAAGAATCGTATTAAATAGATCGTCGAGAATGCTTGCTGAATTCTTGTTATATCTTGACATTGAATTGAGATATCATCAGTCAGCTTCTTTTTGAGAACATAGATGTGCAATCTGAGTGCTCTCTTTGTAATTGATTATGCGACATGATTCGTCACACGTCTGAAGAGCGAGAATAAGATTAAATTTCAAGAAAGATTGATATGATGATTTTGCATCTGCTAGAGTGACTTGTCTTCATGACTCAGGCAGTTCATGATGAAAGAAGCGTCATTCGCTGAATGTTGAAACAATCGAGTATGAAACATTCGTACGATCGCTGTCAGTGTCGCTTTGCAAAGACGACAGATGAAAGTAGTAGCTGAGCTTCTGAAGTACGCTGCTCGACTCAATGATATTTGCTGCAGTTGTCATAGAAGAGTTCTTCGATTTTGACAGTCATTCATATCATCGATTTTCAGCTATTATTTCACAGACATTCAAGACATATTGTGCATACAAGCTCTGAGTCATTTCATCAGCTGCTGAGTTCAGCGTCAATAGTCTTAGAAGCACGTTGTTGACATCGTCGTACTCAGAATGACGAAAGAGAATATAGCGATTCGATGTGACTGTTCAAATAGATATCTTCGAAGATGACAGAGAATCTCGCGTAAGATTCATAATCTATAATTCGACTGTGTCAACGATAGTAAGAATGTAGAGTGTAAAGCACAGATATGCAATGTTGCTTGCATAGTCTTTGTTTGTTTGTTATTGCAAACACGAGAGAAGAATACTGTTATCTTATCTTCGACTGATAGATCGAGACTTATATAAGCGAGCTCTCTCTGATTGCTCTCTCTGACTACTCTCTCTGTCAGTCTCTTCAGTCAGGTAACTGTCAAGCACTCAGCGCTTCGTAGTCACTGCTTTCTAGATTCGATAAAAAATTGAACTGTCTCAGTTGAATAGATTGTGTAAGTCTTCGACTAGATGATGAGCGCATGTCGATACGATCGTCTCAATCGCGAAAATACGCTGTTTCTCGTCGTTCTTCGCTCTTGATGCGCTATCGAATTCACGTTCAAGAATGATTCATAAACAGCATAGATTGACTTCACTCAACTTTGATCTGCTGACTGAAGTGAATACGACACTAGAGAGAAAACGCTATAAACTTCGAGATCGAAAGTTTTATTGATACAGTTTTGATCTTGAAGCACAGCATTTCATTAGCGCTTCTTTGATGCAGCGTTAGAAGAAAGAGCTATAAAGCTCACAACAATCATGATATGCTAGTAATCGTCTCTTCTCTAACTACGCACGCTTCTACGATCTTTTCGCTCAGAATTTGTGGGAAAAGGTTCGCACAGTCAAGATCAATAACATTGTTTGTCTCTGAATTGACAGAGCGAGAATCAAAAAGTTGACACAGCATATATCATTTTGAATCGAATTGTTCATCGATAGATTGATCAACGACTTCAGCACTGAATATCAGTCATGTGTTTGATCATTTAGCTTTGTTTAACATATTAAAGTCAAGCGTGAAATGCACGAAAGTTTTGACATGATATTTAAGAAACTGTATCATTCAATTGACTTCTAGTTCAGAGACAGCAATTCTTTGTGTTACAAACAACTGCGCGTTGAGACGAAGTTGATCATGATTCTGTTCATTTATTACACATGCTCTTCTCTTTCTTGTTTTACAAGCTACTGACAATCAGACGACTTTCTCGAAATCTCATTAAGTATATGATCATCACGTACTCGCAAGAGCTTCACTCATTTCTCAGTAGTTCTGAGTCTGTAAGTAAGAAACTCATATCACGTGATTGAACTAAGAAAGTTCTTTGTTTCAGAGCAAAGAACTTTCATCATGTGATCTAGCATTTCTTTCGCAACGAATCTACGTCAAAAATGAGTCAAATGTTAAAAGATTCATCTTTAGTACGTGACGTGTTCTGAAAAATTCTTGACTGATCACACTTAGACGTTGAATGAGATAGTAGAGCTTCTCTCTGCGTACTTCAGATCGAATTCAAGACAGAATTACGTCAAGCTTCTCAACAGTCTGAAACACGTGACAATAGCACTCAAAGAGAAGACAGAGCAGAAGCAAAAACGTCAAAAGAAGAAACATATGAAGATGCGATTCAATCGTGAGATCATCAATGCTCTGAATAATGATCTTTCGAATGTGATGACGAGATCACGCAAGCCTATCACAATGAACTATCTAACACTCTTGAGATTGCGCTCACACTCAAAGTCTGAGTCGCTTGATGTGTCAGAAAAAGTCAAGCATCAGTTCGTCTCTGATCAAAACTTTAATATCAATGATCGACTATCAGTATCTAATAACTCATCTCAAGCGATCACTATATTTCACAAAACTTTCATCTTGAAAGAAGTTGATGCTGTATCAATCATGATAAACATTGAAATATCAATTGAGAACAAGCTGAGACAGATGATCAAGTACTGCAGAGATCTCTATCGTGAGCAAAGCTTCATTGTTAATTGTGATGAATACTCGAAGATCGTTAATCTCAACGAAATTGATGACTTCTTCTCACATTTTCAGAAGAAGAAGTGACTCACTAATTTCAACTTGATGTTGTTAATATTCTCTCTCAATTAATCATCGATGATCTTAATGTTGCACAGCTCATATATATCATTAATAAAAATCAAGAATGACAATCAGAAATTCAATCAAAGACGATGATCGCTAGATCGCAATCATGATCGCGTCATTCTTTCATGCTGCTTTCAGAGTCATTGAACGTTGTTTGACGTGAATCTTACACGTAATTTCATTCAACAGTATGACTCTCTTGACGAAGACATATTAAGATCATCGAAGACATTGTCAGTCATTAAGAAGCGATTGATTCAGGCAATGAAAGAATGAGAGCGTCAAGATCGACATTACACTATAAGCAGTGAGATAAGTTGAGATGCTTCTTTTGCCATCGTGTTATCATCACTACTAACATTACGCAGTTCTCTCAACAGCAAAGAAACAGCTCTGATTGTGAAATCTTCATGATATATAATGCTGATTGTCTTGTCTCAAATCGAGACACATTGATGAAGCAGATCGACAATGTTCAACTTCGATATCATTATCTTAAACGTCTTCTCGAATTAGAACGTCAAGAAAAGAGTGAGCGACAGATATTGAATATGATACTATCTTTAAACAAGACACTCAGAATCAAGCGACGTTGCATTCTCGAAGACATTTCAAACGATGAGTCGAGTCAGAATCAATCAGAATCTAAGAAGAGTCGACGAATTGATTGAATGCTCTCATCGCATTTGAGCTCTGAAGACGCGTGAGTTAAGAAGCGAGATGATCTCGTCACTATAAGATATAAGCACAAGCATGAAGAAATTGTGTCTAACATCGAGAACGAGCAGAGAAGTTGCTTCAAATGATTGAAGAAATCGAATGTGAGAAAGTAATGATGATCTGAAATGATGCAATCGCTCAAGAGAAAAGTCACGTTAAGCTCGAAACATCGAAGATTGATTCGATGACTAAGACAATCTGTCAACTTGTCGAGCGTGTTCAGATCAGATCATTCAAAGACAAGATGCTTTTACGCATTGAAAAATGAATATTTACAATGAAGATTTTGCAAGATGTTGCAAAGTTCAGAAAGAAAGATGCATCATTCAAGCAGAGTGACTTCAAATCTGAAGTCGATGACAAAGAAAACGCAGTGACGAGAACATTCACAATATTCATGAAGAAAGCTCATTCTGAACTGCAAAAGTCACATCTAACGAAGCAGCGAGAACTAGAGTATTGTAAGTATTAAACGTGATGAGATGAAGATCAGATATGAGTTTTCTTGTGTAATGCGTTCAATGCTGCGATTTTATTACTCATTTCAGAAGATCATTGTATCAAGAATGAACATTCAATTTTCAATAGACAGTATGATCTTGTATAATTTTGTCATCAAGATTCACTATTAACTTTGTTTCAGATTCGTGAAAATCAAATCTAAAGAACGTGAGTCATTCATCAAAGCTCAGCTGAAACTTCGATCAGAATTAAAGAAGACGATTTCTGAGCTCGATGATCAGCTTGAGATTCTTAAAAACGACATTGCAGACTTACTAGAACGACTTCTGCTGAAGAACATATTCAAAAAGCTCATATGAGAATAGTGCACTAGAAAGCGAAATCACTCGTTCACTTTTTACTTTTTAATGAAAGAACTTCTAAAGTCATACGAAGAGTGACAATAGCTCAATACAGTTCAAAGATTTTCACTCGCTGATTGACGCTTGTTTTTAATGAGATCAGCGACGAAGAGATTCACAGTCATGAGACTTGACAATATCAATCAGAATCATTCTCATGAAGCGATAGCATTTGCGAATTGTGTCGATCAATCAATCAGTATCAACATTATGAGAGTGAAAGAATTAAGCTAATCGTAAGTCAAAATCTTTGAAAATATGTCGCGATCTAAACTATAATCATCAGCAAAGATACAGTACTTCTCAAAAAAGATCTAAAAGCAAAAGAGAAGATGACTCAAGCATCTCGTCTGAGTATCTAGAAGATTCTTCTTCTGTTGATTCTATGACAAGAGAATATGCTCTTGCTATTCAATAGTGATCGATAAATCTGAGTTTCTTCAGAAAGATGATGACATTGAGCTGATGAACGTGACTTTTTGAGTCGAATATCATCAAGATTATGTCTAGAGACATAATTCTGATCAGATCGATGATATTCTTGATGATCTTCGCTCGACAGTGCTCGCGACGCGAAATTCTCTTGAACAACTTGAAAGTCAGAAGACAATTCTCTGCGAACAGTGTCTGAGAATCAACAAATGTCTGCGTGAGCGAAAAGACGATCGCTGACATAATTTCTGTTTGCCTGCAAATATAAGAAGCTCGATCATCGACGATTTAATCAAAATTCGAGATCGTGATGAAGAACAGAATGAGAATTTCAAGCACTGTACGAATGTAAGAGAACATGAATTCATCATTCTCAACGCAAATTTTGCTGATATAGAAGATGACAGTCGAGATGAAAGTACTGTTGAAATCGCTGAAGTTTCGTATGATTTGCTGCAAGATGTCAATGTTTTTATCTTGATGATGTAACAGAGCTGCTGACTGAGAATCAGTCAAAGAGATGTATCAGTCTTCATTCAATTTCATCATAGATTGTATTTTTTGTCAGACTCGAAACATCGTGAAGTGCAGTGATTGACAGTTTTTGAGAATGATGTGTAAAAGATTGAATTGATGAAATCAGCAAAGATGATCATATTTAAAAACATTCTTGTTCTTATAAAGATCAGAATCAGTCACTTCTGAAGACAAAACATTGATTTGTGATAAATCAATGTCTCTTTCATACGACAGAGAATGACTTCAATTCTGAATAAAACATCGATTGTTGCAAAAGCTGAATGATGACTAAAGCAAGTCACAGTCACTTCTTGCACTCACTGTAATTTTCAAATATCTCGATACTCAGAAAAATTCTGTAAGACGTCTCAACATCATCTACTCATTCAAAAACAGATGTAAGTCATTCATTTCTGCGTCATGAAAATAAGATTTATTCGTGCATTATTCATTTTCTGAAACATATTCATCTTTTTCTAGAAAATTTAAAGATCTTTGATCTATATGAGTAATTTTATTTCAGAACGAGCGAATTTACAGAACGTGACTTTTATTCGATCGCATGTTTTGTATTGCTAAAGCTAATAGAAAGTGCTACGAGTTTTCAAACAACAAAAAGTCAAACAAACTGCATGTTAGCTTCATGAAGAGCATCATTGCATCAATATGAAAGCAGACAGCGTTCAGAGAAAATATAATCTTGTGTGTTTGCGCTCGAAATCAACTGCTTTCAAACGATCAAGACTTTGTTCGTTCTAACACTGTACTATTCAAGAAGCGCTCTTGAGTGAGTGTCTGCAGCTAATAGTGTCACAATCAAAAACAACTAGTCGATTCTTGATTTGAATTGTTATGACAGTCTTGAGTCGTTTCATGTTGATAATTTATTATATAAGTGTCACAACTTCAAGTCTGAGTTTAATCATCATCTTGACTCAAGTGACTTATATTCAACTGCTCTTTGTTCTTCAAGATACGAGATATTTTGAAAGAAAGAAAATTTAAGAGTTTGTTGAGATTCTGAAAAAATATATCTTGTTCATAGTTGACAACTGCGATTTCAAAATATTCTTTACAATCGAACTCAGAAAAGACGATCACTGTGACTTCTGAAGAAGAGAATGCGAGAGAATCATAGTTGATGAGCTACGTATGATGAGATCAGTCAAGAGCTGCAAGTAACGAAACTGCGATTACTTACGTCAGCGTTGAGCAAGTTTTCGTCTCTCATCTGAAGAGACGAGCTCTTGCTGATGCTTTTGAATGTTGATACGACATTATCATGAGCAATGACTAGATATAGACAGAAGAATGAGGCAAGACAGACTTTCGAGACGCTGATGAAAAGCATATTGATCAAGTTAGATGTGAGCGTATAACAATTTGTAGCAGATCTAATCTCTGATGTCTAATCAAAAGCAAAATTACTAGATTAATGAAAGACTTGATTTTATAGACTCAGTATTCTTAATCGTATTCAGTTTCGATCTATGTTGAAATCTATTTTGAAGCTCGAAAAGAAGCTATTCTAATTTCGCGTTGTTCGAGTGTTTTTCTGATTTAGACTCATTGATAAACTTTCGATGTTAGCATTCAATTCTGTTACATGAGCATTCTTTAATGAAGCTATGTTCAATGTTCTGCTTTCGCTGTACTAGATTCTTTGTCTACTCTAGACACTTTGAAACGCGCTCGATATTGATATTCATCTGCGATTTAGACATTGCTTTCTGAAGCTGTCTTCAGTTTTGAAAGCATATTCAAATCTTGTACTCGAAAGATGAAAGAAAGATCAACGATTATCTAGTGCTATAGACATATGTCGAAACGATCGTGTACATGTTCAGAGAGAAAACTCTAAATAGTTTGTATAAAGTACTCTTCAAGAATTGTAGAGTTTGCTCTCTGTACAATTATCATTTGCAGCTATAGTACAGCTGCTTCACGATTCTATTTCTCTAACGCACATGCTTAACATTAAAACATCACAATAAATCTTTCAGAATGATTGATATACGTTCGATTTCAAGCATCTTTCATGTATAGTTTACTACTTAAGCTAGATTGAAGCAATAGATATTCATCAGTCGCAGCTATTTCTGACGTTAATATCATTCTTTTGTACGTTGCTAACTTTATTAGAAGTTGATACATACGTCACGCGAAATTAGTCGATCTGCATTGCGAATCTATTCTTTGATTCGAGAATTGAGCGAGTAATAACGATGCATTTGCGCGCGAATGAAAGTACAAACGATGAAGAGACACTTTGTCTTTGAACTTCTGAATCGTGTTGTAGAGTTTCTCGTTTAGATGATTGACGTGAGAGTGCTTTGCATGATGTGTCGATGCAACAAAAAATCACGTTGCTCTCAAGATTGCTTAAATTTGCGTTGTTATCATTAGAATAGATGTACGCAGTCTCTGCGCAAGCTGCAAAAAAAGATGAAGCGAATTTATCAGCAACACTTTGAGCGAAGTTTAAACAAACAATGTCGTTGACTTGATTATTGCATGTGATGCCTGACTGCTGAAATAGATTAATGTTGCAATCGAAGACTGCTGTGTTCTCGAAAGAGCATGTAATGAGCACAGAGTAATCATTGACATAACTAACATCAATATCTAATGAATCTGTATAGCTGTCTTCAATCTTGCTGTCGTTCGAGTTAAGATTTGAGTCAACATATATTCTTTCTGCTCATTCAGTTGAAAAAGTGTACTGAGTAGATGAGACGTTAGAGAGTATGATGATGAATGAATTATCTATTGAGAATGAATCATCAGCATTTGAAGCAAACGAGAGAGACAATTGAGTTTCATACACGTTGATCAATGAAATTGTCATGTGACTGTTTGAATTATTGATGTTTGTAGTACTCTTGACGTCTGAAGCACTTGTGACTGAAACAACTTTTGAAGTTGAGACGAAGTTTTCTTCTCAAAGAGTCACAGTCACAGTAACAGCGAGTGAGCAGTTGAATGAAGTTGCAGCTATCAGAGTCGCAAGAATCAAAATCGTGATCTGACAGAAAATTTTCATTTTGAAGTCAAGTTGTTCAGTGAATGACTTGTATTAAAGACTTGTTTTGAAGAACAGCGACGCTGTCATGACTCTTTGTAGTGACTCAGAATAACAGCTTTTGAATGTTCATGAAAGCATTTGTAAATGAAGTTTCATGATATCATTCTTTCTTGAATCACTGACTTCTCTTTTTCATTTCTCAGTCGACTTCGAAAATGATCTACGACGATCAACGAGACGACAAGAAAAAATTGTTGAGCAATGACTGATTCATTCTCAAACGAGTTACTCATCGAGATCTTTGTCAACTCAACGAGTTCATCTCGACTTAGTCGACTCTGAGCGCTGAATTCGTTTTCGATAGAGTGCATGTGAATGAAACGAGAGTTGAAAAACATTTATCGTTATCGCAGAACATTTCATTCTGAGCAAAAATGCAATCAATATGAGCTTTAACGTTCGACTTTTTCGAGCAGAACATCGACAGAAAGAAATATCTTTAACAGTTGTTACAACAAATGAGACTCGAGCTTCAGTTGATCGAAGATATTGATAGCAATGATTACAGAGCGAAGCATTGCGAAGAGAGAAGATCTTCAGAGTCAACTATATATCTGAAAGAGTCGATGAGAAGTTGTACGTAGAGAATTATTCATAGAATAAGTAGTTACAGCGTGATGAGAGAGACAGTTGCAGAGTGTGAAAATTAGTAAGCAGTGCATGATTCATCAGATTTCGCTGTAAAACGAGTTGCAGTTCATGAAGAGTTGAAATAGTCGAGTCGAGACCGAAAATTTTTCTTGACATCAAATTGAACTTTATAATTGACATAGATCTCGCTTGACGTCGAGATGGAAAATTTCGAAACAATTTCAACTCGATGCTCAGCATATGCTAATCTTATGTCAGATCGAGCTCAATTCTTTCCCTCGCTTATGCCTTGCTAATATTTCTCTTAGGCGACTCTCAAAGCAAACGCTCAAAGAAAGTCGCTGCTGAAGACAAAGATAAGAGCACAGATAAGCATGAGATAAGCGACGCATAAGTCACTCTAACGCATCACACAGTCACACGTCGCTCTCGTCGTATCGTCGCAAAGTGAAATGAGTCTCAATGCTTTGCTCATGCAAAGCATATGCGCTTCTTTTCGATCGATTCTTCTGTGATTTGAGATTTTGTGTGATTTGAAATTTTGTAACTTCTGCTTCTGCTACGCATATGCGTAGTATAGTCTGTATCAACAATATCAAATCTTGACTTCAAGTTGAAATGTTTTTGAATTCATGCTTAGCATATGCACATAGTTGAGCTGAGATCAACGGAAAAAAAAATTATTTTCGATCTCGACTCGACTATTTCAACCTCAATGAACTGTAACTTCGCTGTAAAATTACTTAACAGAGCTGATAATAATCGCTCTAATCGCTTTGCAGAAAGTCGAACTTAAGCTAGCTCTAACGTCATGATTTTCGTTAACAATCATTTTAAAAGTAAACAACTGAATTGTGAAAGCTTTTCAATCTCATGTGATCTAATGACTCTAGCTAGATAAAGTGTAAATTTGCTCGAAGAACACTAGTTATGACGCAGAAACTGCGCGCTACGACAATTTATTTGATGTTTAAGAACATTTCGTTCTTGCTATCTTCTACTTAATAACAATCAATACATGCACTGTTACAATTCTCATGTTTTGACGTAGTTATGCTAGTCGCATGTCGATTGAAGAGATAGACGTAGACGTTTTGATCTTTCATTGACAATCTACGTGTTCTGTTAATACTTTCAAAGTTGTTCTCATTGCTTTAAAAAACGAATGCAAGACAGCAAGATGCTGATTGAGTCAATCGATCTGTCTTTTCTCAAAGTTAATGTACATTTACTGACTTGATTTGAGTCAAAATACCTTGAATTGTCTTTCAGTCTGTCATAATGTCAATTGTGTTATCTTAGAAGAGCATGATGCATGTACAACACTTTTATTTTCTTCAATTCTGATCGTATTTCATCAAGATCAAGATTTGATATGTTATCTGTCGATATCTCAAATAATTGTTCGACTGTGTTCACGAAGATTCAGTTGAATTTCTGATGTAAATCGATCTGTTCGAGTTTGATACTATGCACTGATTGATCGCTTACTTCAGAGTAAATCTTATCGATTGTGAAGTTCAAAGATACATCAGTCTGATTGAATGTGCTTGCTTCATAGATTGAAAAATACACTTTCGATTGATTCTCAAAGTTCTTGACAAATTGATTTCATTGATTCTCAGAAAAAGACTCTTTCTTTATAGAATTCATCTCAAGTAGCGAAAGAAAGTTGTGATAAGATTATCTCTATGAACTTAACTTCGTTTAATAGTCTTTTCAAAGCATCAAATTTTGATTGTTGAGTGTAGCGAAAATGATAGCTGTTGCTTTAGCGATGAGTCAAAGAGTCTGTGCGAATTCTGAATTCTTACGCATCATGAATGATTTACGTGCATATGAATGCATTGATTCACACGTACATTTCTCATAATAATGAATGTTTATGCTTCTTAACTCTACACACCTTGAATTTCTACACCACGTTGATATGTCACTTGAATCTTCGAGCATCTTGAAATTCTATGCGTCATGAATTTCTATGTCTCACACATGCTTGAGAAACTTGAGACTCAAGCTGTTTATGTAAGCATGAACTTCCGTCTTTTCTATCAATCAAGCGATCTAAGTTCGATGCTAGTCAGGCACAGCACTTGAGACTTTGTCACAAGAATTCTTAACAATCTATTCACTATGTTGTGTTTAATATAAAGCACTTCTTGAATGCAGCGTCTTTTTCAAGTGTATGTTATCATGATCTGAATTATTTACATAGTAACAGATTTACAGCAAAACAGCAAAGCGTTAAGTCTTCGTCAATTCTCACATATCATCAGCTTCACTGAATAAAGCTGCATCATAGCAATTATGACATCGAAACGCGAGTCAACGAACTCAGTATATCAGACACTCAGAGTGATAGAGACTTTCTTCTTCACTCATACTTATCAAGTCTGACAGTGATAATAAATTGATGCATCAATTTGCACATCATGTGAAGTTGAATGATTTTTCAATCAAAAGCTTCGCAGAAAAATCAACATTCTTCAGACTCAAAACATCATTCTGAATGATCAACTGTTTCGTAATGATCACGTAAATCAGCTCAACGAACTTCGTATAAGAATTCTTCAACATGATCAGAAAAGATTGACTGAAGTCACAAATTCATCAAAACAAGTCGTCGTCAATCTTCAGCAAGATCTGAATACTCAACAAGCGACTCTTGAAGCGAAGAACAAGAAGCACGCTCTCATCATTCAGTCACTGAAACATGAGTTCAAATGTCACGAAGTGACGAAAAGATGTCTGAAGAAGATGACTGAATTTCTAAACAAACTTGAGTTTTCGAACGAAGAAAGTTTGAACATTGATTTATCTGAAAGTATGAGTGTCGACACGTTTTTGCATGAACAGCAAAGCATGAAATTAAAACTGAAGAGCAAGAACTTGAAAGTGAGAATTTTGCAGCAGAAATTACAACGCACAATCAACGAGCTGCAGCATGAAAAGCTAGTGTTTAAGAACTTGTCGACGAATTTTCAGAATCAATCACAGAGCAGATTGAAGACTTGCTTCTCTTACGATGACGAGAAAGTCGAAGTCAAGACAGCTGTGTTGCAATTGATGTTTATCGAGCAGAGAAAGAGAAGACGAAGTTGATGAGACGAAGCGCATGCGTTGTTTATATCTTTACTGTTGTGCTCGTAACATGTCTTGATTTATTTGTAAACTTTCTTCAAATAATGAAATTCATTGCTTTCACTTCTGTCTACTGAACAAAAATCAATCACAGTCTCAAGTCACTTAATCTGAATAATCGCGAGATAAAAGATCGAGCAAGTTGTTTTCTTCTTACAATCATGAAAGTCACGTAACAGAGAATCTGACAACTTTTTTGTGAAAATATTTGTAACTTATCAGTCGATAGAGTCTTCATTTCGAATTATGTCAACAGCATCTATAGTATTTCAGATCAAGCACTCATCTAACTAATCATCAAGTTGTCAAACAAGAGATTCTCTGTCACGACAGTCAGAAGTGAATTGCAAAGAAGCATCAATTATTGAATGACTTTAGACATATAAAAAGTCAACAGCGATCTCTCTCTTTCTGAAGCATACATAAACCTCACTTCTTTTGCACATCAATCAATTATGATCATTTGCAAGCATCTTGAATGATTACAGATGACAAGTGAGAAGAAGCTTGCGCTTATAAATTCAGGTCGCATGATCAGAATCATGAGAAAGCTGACTAATTCAGTATCTCAGCAATCATTTATTCTTTTATTTATAGGTCGAAAAGCAAAGAATCTTGTTCTTCGAGAGCTTTTTCTCAAACAAATCAAGAAAGATTCTCATGATGACATTATCACTCTGCGAGTCGATAACAAAAGTCTCTACTTCGATCACTCTGTGCTCTTTGTCGAAAGCGACTCGTCTGTGATGATTTCATCAGTAGTGAACAACATCTTCTGTCACGAAATCGAGACATCTTCTATTAGATTAGTCAAAGTCACAACGATGCACAATGTCTATGATATCTTGTATGATCGACTTTTTTGTCTGTTCGTCGATGTACTGTGCATTTTCGTCGACGATTTCATCAACTTTGAGAGTGTCGTAAATCGTTTAAAAGCATGAGTCGCTGCTGACAACGAATCAACTCTGTTCAAGCAAACAAAATCAAGAGTTGTCATTGTCAAACGAGATGACGAAGTCAGTTCAAGTTCTACATATGATTTTCTTGAGATGAAAGATTCTCAATTCAGTCTGCAGCAAAAGATTCTAAGAAACTTCTACTCTTTCATCACTGTACTGCATTTGACAGACGAGCAGATATTTTCATTAGCACGTTTTCGACGACTACAAGAATTACTGCGAAGACAGATGAATGAAATGCATCAAATTCAACAAAGCAATGAGTGTCTCTACTTCGTCATACATCTGAATAAATTCTTTCAAATGACTGTATTGCATACAGTCATCTCTATTCTTCAGTCATTCAAATTTGTTATCACAAGTCGAGAAAATAACGAAGTCAAGTCAGATCATATCGATCATGTAATCTCATTCTTACGACTTGAAAATCGATACAAATTATCTTACGATGTCTTGATGAGCTTTATTGCTTCAAGCATTTTATTAGACGCGTACTCTTCGAGAATGCACAGTAAGATCTTTTCTATGCAGTCAACAGATCATGAGCTGAATGAACGATTAGAATTTAATTTGAAGACTTTGTATAAAGTCATCTATTATCGCTCATGCTTCAAGTCACTTATGAGCTCATTTATGAAGCGATTCTTTGCTGAGCATCTGATCAAGAAGAAGACTAAGAAGCAGAAACAATGCATAAAGAAGCATCTGATCACGTTTTTCTTGAATATGATATCGTTCGACAAGATCACGACACAAATGCATCAAGAGAAGATCGACAGTCTTGATATATTCTGATTGCAACTTAAGAGCAATAACACTTGTCTCTGTTGTCTTCGACGAAAGTCGAAAAATACACTTTTCTGCGAACACGCTCTCTGTGATGTCTGCGTCCGAATTTATGAAGACGAGATGTTTATCATGAAATGTCAATATCATATTGATACTTGTCTCTTATGTCATTTCGAAAATCGCATCGTCAGACTCAAATCATTCTCTGTCGATGATCGAATTATAAGTATTGATGAAGAAGACACGCGTAACGTTATATTCTTAGAAAAATTGATCATAATTCAAGATATCATGAGATCGAAATTGAAACTTCAAGACTTGTTTGACATTGCATTTGACACTAGTGTTAATAAGCTCTCTTTCAGATCTCAAGACGTGTTTAATTATAATAATGAAACAGAGAGTCTCATTGTCTGCATTCTGTTTCTACGTCGCATGTCAGTCGCTCAATGTGTTCAGATATTTGATACGCTAGCTCGAAAATCTTTTGAATGATCTCAAGAACGAAGAAACATCATCACAAAGCTTTGTCTCTTCTTGAAGAGTTGATATTCGAATGATCATTATGATGTTACTATTTTCGAAGATTATCTAAAGAAAAACTTGAGAATTGATGATTGAATGTTTGATTATCAATCGAGCATGCTTGCTATCAAAGTTGATGTCGTCGCTGCTATAATCGACAAAGTCTCTTCAATAATTTTCATGAACTACAATGAATTGAGCATAAGAAAAGAAACGTGTGATAAGAATGAATCTCGTGTCTAAAGAGCGAAAGACTGAACAACAAACTAGAATATATGCACATTCGCTCGAAGACAATCGAGAATGAGTCGTGTATCTGAGAAGCGTAAGTCTCACATCTTTCAATAAGTTCGATGACTGATCGTATAGTGATCGAGATACTTCGACTGCATTCATGTGAGTGAGTCTTCGAAGCTGTACAGCGAAGCATGACTAACTTGAAATAGTTTGTATCGATCAGCACATATCAAGATCTTCGAATCTGTTCAGAATGATGAAATGAGCGAACACAACAATTTCAGAGAGCTTTAGTATCTTCAAGAGCTATTGACTTTCGTCATGTGATTCTTGATGAATATGTTTCTTGACTTTGACGATCTTACATGTCTTTCTTTAACGATCAAAAGATATGAGAAGAACTCATGAACTCTTTGAACGAGAGAAATCGAGAAAATTATATTCGATTGAATGTCTTTCTGCTCAGCGATGAATCAACAATTGACAACATTAATCACATGAATGAGCTGCGAAAGAGTGTGCATATACAGTCACGAAGTATTGAAGATTGTGAAAAAACTCTTCATGCATTGATCGTCTTTGCATTCTATTTTGAGCTAAGCAATGTTTCAGAATTCATTCGAGAAGATTGATATCATTGTCGTGATACAATAAGATGTCGTTTTCAGAGAAAAGTCGTTGTTGACTTATTGACGTGATGTCATAAATTCAGCTTGATCTTTGTCACTGACGTTGAAGTCTTAGAATACTATGAGAATGATCTGAATCTGTGTATCTCGTGTCATCAATATCAAAAGAACATTGACTTTTTCGTTCGTCATTCAACAGAAATGATGATCATCTATGTACAAAGTGTTACACAAGAACGACGAAAGATTAATGTCTTCTCTCAGAATATGCAGTGATTTAAAGATCAACAAAAGCTCGAGACTCAATTTGAAACAGCTTATCACAAAGACTTGCAGCATCGATCTTGCAAAGCATGTTTTTCAAATTCGCTTCATCAGAATTCAATGACTTTAAAGAGATGAAAGTCTGATGATCAAGTGAACTTTCAAGTGTGCAAGAAGTCTCGACTACAGCTGAGAGATATCGAATCTCTATCGAAGATTTTTGAGAATTCAAAAGACATATCGATGAATTTCTAAAACGTCACACTTCACTGATCTGCAAAGAATGAATTCAATGTGAGACATCAGCTAGAAGATTGCAAAATCTCTCATGTAATCAAATGCATGAGCAATGAGCATGAAGCACAAGCTTCGTATAATAATAAACTTGATGTAAAGATTACTCTGCTTGAAACTAAGTTAATAAGAGTTAGCGTTTTCTATTATAGATAAAGCAATAATCAAAGTATTAGAAAAGAAAGTAGATTTCTACTTTTCTTTTGCTATCAGAACTGCAATGTGAGTTGACATTAGAATAAGAATTCTCTCTGATCTTTCTTCTTGATCATCTCTTGCTGAACGTCTGAATTTCTTTCTTGAATTGACGTTAATGATGAATTGACTTCTGATCATGTCTTTACGATTTGTAATATCACTGACTCTCTTCACAGCTTGTCAGAAATAGTTGTCATAAGTATCTACAAGAGCGAGAATGAGTTACTTTAGAGTCATTTGAATTCTATTAATGAAGACTTAATAGCTCTGAGATTTCATGAAGTCATCTGCAGAGTCGTTCGTGACACGATTCACTGTGAATCGAACTAGTGACAAGATATCAACAATACACACAAATCTTTTCGATCGAGCATGAATAAAAAGAAAAAGAGACAAGATAAGAACTCAGAAATCAGCATGTACATGACATTAGACTTGATTCTTCAGCTTATTCGCATCAGATATGAGCAATCTAGATCAAAAGCATTACGCTAGTTCGCAGAATTCAATAAAGTGAGAAGAGTCGAAAGATTCTTGCTTCAGATGATTCTCATTCATATTCTCAAATACGTACTTTCAACTCAAGTCTTTTCAATACAGAATTTCATAAATATGCTGAGAGATCAACTCACTGACTTTGCAAAGAAAATCTTCACGAAACTTCTTTAAAACATTCAAGAACAATGAAAATAAAGACACAAATAATCTCTCGATTCTAATTTGAATTAGCTATCGACAAGAACTGTTAATAAGAAAACTCACTCGTAATTCTGAATGTTGTAATCGTCACATGTAAGCATCAAAGCAAGAATTTCGAAAGAAAATTGTAACTGCATCAAGTGTCAATTACGTTCACTTCGAAGTTTATCTTTAAGAAATTGAAGTTTTTTTGATATTCATTACTCGATGCTCGATGCTTTCAAGTCTGTTTCATATCAGAATACGCTTTTGTCATCAAATCAGTTAAGATCAAAGAAGATGCGCGCTCAAAAATCTCTTGATTCATCGATGTCTGTCTCTGTCACGATTCTAGTCTTGTCAGGCTCAGTCTTCTAGTCTTATCAGGTCTATTCTCGCTCCGTCATCTTGACTAGTTTCTATTGAGCCTAGCGTCGGCTGAGAAACACACATATGTAGCCAGCTTCTTTTTCGTAGCTATCTTTCTTTCTTAGCATTTATCTTCTAGTTAAATGACATCTCTATCTGATTCGCTCTAGACAGATCTTTAACATTAGATAAATGCTCATCATCTACTATTCTGCTATCGACGAATAGACGATATGAAACAATCTATTCAGTAAGGAAAATTTGCAAGAAATTCTTCAAATTTGCATCATCATTTTAGATTGCAAGAAATTCTTCGATTCTACACTCATTTTTATCATTCTATTTGCAAGAGATTCTTCGAATAAAGCACTCAATTATTACCTGAAATTCACAAGAGATTCTTTGAATTGTCACTCATCAAAAAACATTAATTCAAAACATTAATTCCTTATCTATTCTTATTTCAACAACTTCTATCTTCTCTAATCATGACACACAATGTCGAGTCAGTTGAGCTTCGAACAACTCGTCTGCTTAGAAGCACTGTCAATAGAAGAGTTTCACTTTTACTCATCAATGCTTCAGTCGAAGCTGAGAAAGCTGTCATCTCATGAAACATAAACATTGAAGAACAACTGTTTCATTGAGTCAGCAATCAATTCGACGAAGTCATCAATATGCTGAACAAGCTTCGAAGTCAGCGAGACTTGACTCTACAACTCAATGAACCCTGACTTCTCGTACAAGATGATCACAAAAAGAGAGCGAAACAACTAGAAGTCGCTTTTGATAAAAACGATGAGCTAGAGAAAAAGATCAATCAGCTACAAGGCGAGCGATTGAACTTCAGAGCGGAACAACGTCAAGC
>JAABVA010002476.1_pt1 | contig 18346 bp, 18 predicted proteins | sample 5560331 | NCBI WGS metagenome assembly JAABVA01 (sample SAMN12812661, study PRJNA571458) | rock metagenome | isolation source: Antarctica rocks | place: Antarctica: Victoria Land, Mt New Zealand sud | collected 2016-01-07 | reverse complement strand
CTCGCCTGTCGCCATCCTACTGAATGACATGCCTCGACGAAGCCGTGGGTGCCAAGCGTGCCGACAAAGACGGATAGGCTGCGATGGCACACTGCCGTCCTGCCGGCAATGTCTCCTTACCAACAGATTATGCTCGGGGCCCGTGCAGGGCTCTATCATCATCAACCAAACCGAACATGTTGCATCGCGCTACAAGCGCAATCGAGGACCGTCACAATGCCGCCCTCCCTCCAGAGCCTCTATCGTCCTCCAGCCATCACCTAGGACTATCTTGTCTTTGGCGTTCATTTCGGAATTCACCTCCTATGCTTCTTCCGCCATCGAAGCACTTTCGGGACATACATGGTTGCTTCAGTTGGGAAATTTGTCGCACAGCGAGCGAAGTCCAGTCCTTGACCTTTCCTTGCAGGCGACTGCCACTGCTTACTGTGGTATGGTGGCCGGGAACCGATCTGTGGTGATAGAGGCCACTCGAATGTACGGAGAAGCCATGTCTCAACACGCCAGGGCAATCTCGCATGTCTCCAAGACTCCGACTCGGACTTTGATATACACGTCCGTTATCCTGTCGATTTTTGAAACCGTGTGCGCTACCAATGCATCAGCCTACTCCACCCACCTGGACGCTGCTCGGCGAATGTTGACTTCCTCGACCGCAGATTTTGCGCAAGATCAATTGCTCCGACAGATTGCTGTACATGTTCATAACCAGACTGTCCGTGTTTCTTCCTTCCACTGTCTTGATCCAACGCTGACCGTGGGTTTCTCAAGTTATTCATGACCCTCGTATCCCCATTCGGCAATCCAGCAGCGGCGCCACAGATGGATATTTTGACCAGAACGTTGTGGAAACAATTTCGCGAGTCGCAGCAGGCGGCTGATCAGCTGACCGCCGATCTCATTCTCATCGGCGGCATTGTCACGACGAACCTGTCAATCGCCAAGGATAGTATTCCCTATCTACAAGGTATTGGCTCCAGTATTGACAACGCCTGGGCTTGGCACCGGGCAAAGGTCCTCTCACCGAGTAAGATCATACAGTCTAGCTCCTCCGCGAGAGATGCAATATACCAAGATGCTTCGACGGCTCTGACCACGGCCCATTATGCCATGGCTCAAATCATCCTGACTGTCGCGAAACGCCCTGGGTTCCCGCATCCACCATTAACCAACAATGTATATTGCCAGGCAGTAATCGATTGTGCCCTGTTCCTCTTGCAGATCAAGAGGTTCATTGGCTGCACCGGCTTTGCCATGCTCCACCCTTTGGCTCTTGTCGCCAAGTACAGTACATTACCCACCGCTCGCCAAACGGCGTATTCATTGCTGGACGACGGGCTCCGAAACATTCCGTTTGTGGGGCTGCGACGGGTGATAATGCAACAAATCAAATCAGCCTAGATCCTCGAGGTTCGTTCCCTCGGCAGAATCTGCATATACAGGATGCCGACGAACAATTTAAGATTTCGGAAATCAATATTGACCGACAAACTGTTCTTTGACTGGGGCTTTGCTTTCAGCGGCAGCTTCATTTGAGGAACAGCAGCACGTGTGACACGTCGTCCTCGTTTCAGTACTGTAGTTCAGGTTCTGTGGCAACTGGAGAGCAAATCATCCATATAGTCTAGGCCTAAAAGAGTAGGTTTCGCTAGCTGCGGATATCCGTATTACTTCGTACTCTGCTAAGATGATAAGGCATCTAGTTCAGGTTCTGTGACAACCGGAGAGAAATCATTCACATATTTTAAGCCTAAAAGAGTAGGTTTCGCTAGCTGTGAACATTCGTATTACTCCGTACTCTGCTAAGATGATAAGGCATCTAGTTCAGGTTCTATGGCAACTGGAGAGAGAATCGTTCATATAGTCTAGGCCTAAAAGAGTAGGTTTCGCTAGCTGCGGATATCCGTATTACTCCGTACCTTACTCTGCCAAGATGATAACGCATCTAGTTCAGGTTCTGTGGCAACCGGAGAGAAATCATTCATATAGTTTAAGCCTAAAAGAGTAGGTTTCGCTATCTGTGAACATCCGTATTACTCCGTACTCTGCTAAGATGATCAGGCATCCAGTCCAGGTTCTGTGACAACCGAAGAGAAAATCATTCATATAGTCTAGGCCTAAAAGAGTATGTTTCGCTAGCGCGAATGAAATAGAATATATGGGCTTACTCAATCAGGGTGGGCCCTAAAGATTTACCAGAGGTTGCCGTGACAATGATAGGGCATATATAACATTGCCCGCAAGGAAGAGAAAATAGAAGAGACAGAAGTTCAGAATCGTCAAGCACTTTTTTGCAGGCAACCAACTGTCCCCCGGATACACACACACTCTCTCTTCTCTCTCATACTTCTTCATCACCATCACCAACGAAACCAAGAATTAAAGGCGACCACAATGGCAGATCCAGGTCAAGAGGTTGTCCCAGTCTCCTTCACCAAGGCATGGCACTCCCAGCCTTACCCGTTTATCTCGCCGACCAGGCCAGAGCTCTCCGCCAAGGGGAAAAACATCGTCATCACGGGAGGCGGGACAGGGATCGGCAATGCCATCGGTGTTGCCTTCGCAAAAGCCGGGGCTAATTCGATCGCCATTATCGGACGACGCGCCGACAAGCTCGCGGCCGGTGTATCTGCGATCTCCGAGGCAGCAGCAGCATCGTCCTCGGACATGACCACCACAGTCTTCCATATGGTAGCTGATTTGGTCGACAAGGGACAGACTACCAAGGCGTTCGATGCCATCGCGGCGAAAGTCGGCAAGATCGACGTACTCGTGTCCAACGCGGGAGCCTCTGTCGAGGTCGGACCCATGGCGACCTACAGCGCCCAGACCTTCAGACAGGCCTTCGAACTCAACGTCGTCACGGGTCTGCACGCTTTTCAGGCCTTTTTGCCCCACGCCTCCCCGGGGAGATCAGTCGTCCTCAACTCGACAACCGCCTTGGCGCATATCGCGCCATGGGCCAATGTGGGCGCCTACCCCGCCGCGAAAGCCGCCGCATTGAAGATGTGGGATCAAATTGCCAAAGAGAACACGCACTTGCGTGTGGTGAGCGTTCACCCCGGTTGGGTGCCCACGGATTTGAACGGGCATCAGAAAGGGGCGACGGATTCGGGTGAGTCTTCCCTTTTTTTTGGTTGCTTTTTTGGTTATCCCTCTCTTCTCACTCATTCCTTCCTGTTTTTGAAACGTTCCTCATCAATCTTGACGAAAGAAAGAAAAATCATACGTCTCACTAATAATCCTGGTCCTGATAATTAGCTGAGCTTCCGGGACAATTTTACGTCTGGCTTGCGTCGTCCGAGGCTGCCTTCCTCGATAGTAAAGTCGTCTGGGCAAATTGGGATGCACAAGAGCTCTGCGGCCGCGCTCATGAGATCAAGAGCTCGAAACAACTGACCTGGTCGCTTGACGGAGTTCATATGTAACTGGGAGAACCTTCTCTCTCCACCATGCTCCCTGAAAAAGTAGACATTGGGGCACAAACGTTTGGAAAAGGGTATTCCACATGGAGGGCAAATTTCTGGGTTTGAAGGCACTACTATATCTCAGGGGTATTGTTTGCTAGCGCGCCGCTGAATTTTGGTTGCATTAGGCTCGTTTCTAACCAAATGCAGAATAATTTATACGCAGAATATCTACAGCCTAGTATGTGATGTTTCCCCTCTGCTGCAATAACGGCCTCGCACCGATCATGCATCGAATCAATAAGCTCCTCTAATTGCTCGGGTGTGACAGCATCGCAGGCTTCCCTCACTGCTTTTCTTAGAGTATTGTAGGAGAACTTGTTCTGATCGCCATAATGCTCCTGTATCCAGTCCTTCATGATGTTCCATACGGCTTCGATGGGGTTCAAATCTGGTGTAGCTTCAACCTACTGTAGAATACACACCTTTATGCAATCGTCAGATTTACACTTCAACAAGTGAGGAAGAACGGAAGGCAAGAGATTATATGAAAAGAGCGGGTTTTGAAATACACCCATGTAGTGAGATGCAGGTCTAGTCGAAGTGATAGCCTTGTGAGCATTGAAGGCATTGCGGTGAGAAGAATCCTGAACTGACTGGCAGGCAATAATTGCAGCCCAAGAGTAATGTTTGAGATGCATACTCAATGCGTTTTGTCCGGCCCCAGATAGCTTAGCGTCTATCATGTGCCGCAGCCATGGAACACAGCCCAGGGCGGAGCTCTTGTCGAAGCTGACAAGGTGATAAACCGGAGCACGACAGTGTATGCTTTCTATCCATAGATAGGATATCTCTCTTCCTCCAGCTAGCTTCTAGATATATCCGTTTAGTACCTACTCTCTACTCAATCTCCAATTCCACGCTTTCTACCAGCAATGGCTCACTCGAGTCGCACCTATTCACTATGGCAATCCTTCCTCTCAAGCACCTGTCTCTGCTGCAACTCCACAGAATCGTACACCCTACTCGAAGAAGAAGAAGAAGAGTTCCCATCAGTCACCGAAAAGATCCGCTACCGGGACTTCTCCCCTCCACCGAGCTCTCCGTCTCCCCTTCCTCCTACTTCCGAGCAGCCAATGACCTCCGTCTCCCCGAGTTCTGAATCGTGGGACTATGCCATCGAAGAAGCTTTCCTCGTGCTCGCAGCGCAGGTTTTTCATAAAGCTACGCTTTCCAGAGCCCGTTCGTAGCTCAACGATAACGACTTCACCCATTCTTCGAGATCTTGACGACTACACGTTTGCAATGGCCGCCCTGACTTTTATACTCTACATACCTTCTAACAGCATGCCCAAGGACTTCTCCACTAAGGGCTTCCAACTCATTGACGATTTTCCCATGCCATGCGACGAGCCAACCAATTCGGCCGGTCAGCCAACAAACCGATCAGTAAGCCAGCAATATAATGAGGTAGCTGATGAGGTCCACGACCGTAACTCTTCGGCAGTATTCAAAAATTCATATCATGATCTCCCTAAAGATATGATTGACTGGCTTTGCGAGAAGCTCTTCCCAAGTTTCATAGATTTCGTTGAGGACGATGACAGCTCCAAAGCTCAGCATCGAGGTGATCTTCATGATAAGCGTCAGTTTTTGATCTCCTTAAGGAATTCGTCTGACAGTGACAGATGATTCATTGATGATTGAGAAAGACGTTTATAAGGATACCGAGAATACGGCCAATAGTCAGAAGGAACCTGGCAGTTCAGGTGAGTCTTCTGGTTCAGCGATCAAAAGCTCGTCTAACTTTCTTCAGGTAACTCGATTGTGGTTCAGGATCACGGCATCGATAGCAGCGGCGATGATGCTTCAGAGGAGTAGGATGGGAACCAGGGGTCGCTCAGCACTTCGTCAACGTCTGTGGCGGCCTCAGAGGCTGGGTAGGGCCTCAAATTCATACTAGATGAGTCTAATACTGATAGATTGCGTTAATCTAGATGTTCAATCCTCGATCAAAAGAACAAACATGATATTTCAAACACCTCTTCCCGAAACCGCAATATTCTCTCGTCGACGCTCGACAAGCGAGCTTGCGGGTTTAAGGATGGAAATCGTAAGGGTCTTACGCCGTTTCCTGTGGAATTTACTTTATGATCGAAGGATATACCTGTTTTCTCGCCAAAGGCCTATCCTACAATTGTGTAGCATGACCCCTTAAAGTTCATATATCTTGTAACAAACCAATCAACCCACTAACGCAAGTACATGTATGTCGTAGCTTCATTGGAACCATGTTTCTTCCAAGGTCACCTTACATATGGTCTTCAATTCACCCTCGCTGCCGACTTCCCTAATCTCGTTTTTCTCCTTTCGAATCTTATCCTTCATCAGTCGCTTAGAAAATATAAAATCCTTTCAACTCAAGACTCTTTGCAAGGCGGAAAATAATGCTGTCGCTTGAAAGACTTTCACTCCTTCTCTTCTGTCATAGGGTGCTTTCTATGTTCATCGAGCTTCGGAAGGAGTATGATCTTCCTGACTATCATTCAGACCCTGAAAACCAGAGGGATATGGGCGACGATGGCCATCCTCAGTATCCTCGCTATCCTGACGGCGAGATTGAATATGCGTTTATGAATAAAGGGAACCATGACGCCGAAGTGGCTGACTGTGCTACGACTCTCGATATGATTCCCAAAGGGGTTTTCATTAATCGCGGAAGGTTTGGTCAGCCTGGTCAGGTCGACGAGCACGGACGACCGAACGGACCAGATTTGCATCTCTGGAACACCGATCGCTTTCTCCGTCCATCGAAATATCTTATCCCTGCCGCTTTTATCGCCGGAGTCTGTGCCGTGACTGTACAGGAAGGTCCCAGTATGCGACCATATCGCCCGCCACCTGAATCGGCAACTGCTATGTATACTGTTGTCTGGTCGAATGTGAGAATTTGGATTCAGCGCATGCTCGATTCTTGTATAACGCACAGGTTTGCACGCACGCATGAGAAGGACTGGATCCTAGGATGGGCGGATACTTATAGTATGCTGCAAGGTTGGCGCCACAAGCATAGAATCGGTCTAGAGGCAGCACCGAGGGATAAGACGCAGCGACGGGAGCGGTGTTCTTGGCACAACTTGTATGAAGCTGATTAGTGACGTGCGTGTCTAATATGAGAAAGCTTCTTCCATGATCGCCTCGCGATTTGTCGCCGACCCCACTTTATATCATTGACAAAAAAGAAGCATCCTTACCTCTTTCGGCGCAGGTGACAACCAAGTCAAGTACGGAAATACGTGGGCCGGATGGCGTCGAGGGAGCCGCCATGTTCGTCGGGCGGGCATGAAGATACTGGAACGTGGGATGGAAGTCGGATCAGGGGAAGGAGAAAGTAAGGAGTTCCGTGGGGTCACTTGGACATGGAAGGAGAACTGTGGCTGCAAAAGAACTATAGTTCCGCAGAGAATCGAGATAGGAGGTAGAGGCTCCTTAGGTGCTAGGCAGGAGTACTGTACGGAGTAAGGTCGTTGTTGATTTGATGTTTTTTGTGGGTCGAATCTGATTGGTTAATCTAAGTCGGCCAAATAGCTATCGGAGATCGATGACTCTGTGGGAATTGCAGGCGAGAACACCTTCTCTTCTAGTTGCTTCCATCAAATCAGGGAAATGCACCGGGTTGATGCTCAGGCTTGGTGATCACTGTCAAGGAGTGGCATGCCTAGACGGCTTCGGACTTCATGTGGAGCGGTGGAATAGAGTGGTAAGTAAGGAAGGGATCGAGGTGTGGGAAAAGGATCACCAGAGCACGACTTGGATACAACAAGAAGAAAATACATTAATGAAGAACTGTAGACCATTCCCTCACTTCTCCGATTCGGGAGTCTCTCTTCTGCCTTACGAGTACACCATTTAGGCGTCGAATGTATGCCCTAGAACGTAGGCACGCCCAAAGAGTGTGCATCCTCTACGGGTAGCGGAACTTGCCAGCCATCCCAAACTGGCGAGGATGACAACACTCGCCCTGTGAGTGGTGTTCCTGTGAAAGTCCGCACCGCGAAAGCCAGTACCACAAAATCCAGTGCCGTGGACTAGGTACCCTTCACCGTGGTTAGTATATCGGGTATGGGACATTCACATAGCTTGAAGCAAGTCACCACAGGACAGAGAATGGATTACTTGTCGGTAATCCACCAGGTCCACCAGAGAATTATACGAACCCATTGTTGGCTGAGCTTAGAAAAGCAAGACGTTACTACCGTGAGATGCGGTAGATAGAGGCCTGGAAATAGAAACCTCGGTGGGGCTTTACGTCATGTGGCCTTTTCGAACATTTCCTCGGCTTTACTGGTCTAGGACTATCCAGGAATGCTCTCTCTTGGAGTAGGCAGATGGTTTGCTCCAAATTCGGCACCCTCAATTATTCTCTCCCAGGACATTTCTCCTGGGAGAGATAGATAGGGTTTTGGAGCAACCATCTGTCCCCTCTCTTTCTAGGTCATAGGCTGTCTGCTGCAGAGAATGGCAAGGCTGTTGGCAAGTATTGGCAAAAACGATGCCACGATAGGGTCAAAAACCCGACCTATTGGTTCGTGCGGGATGGGGCTATGGAAGAGGAGTTCCGGGTTCTTAAGGAATTAGTCTCCTTCATATTACATCTGATTGATCATTGTGTGGAGCTCTTTAGCAAATCGTGACGGCCATCCGTGTTGCATTGGCCGTGCCATCCGCTCAACATGACCACCTCTGCGTTGACTCCGACTCTCATCTCTTCTGTGCCGGAACTTGAGGCTTTCCTTTCCTCCATCCCTCCTTCCAGCACACTCTACCTGGATCTCGAAGGGAATCGTCTCAGCCGACATGGGACCATCTCCCTCATCGCTGTTCTAATCTACCCACAAAGGGTAGTGCGACTCATCGACGTCTTCGTCCTTGGAAAATCGGCCTTCACCACGGCATCAAACAACGGCAAGACTCTTAAATCCATCTTCGAAGATCCCGACATCCCCAAATGTGCCTGGGACGTACGGAACGACGCCGACGCGTTTGTTGGCTCTTTATCATGCCTGGTGGGATGGACCATTTTTGGGGTACCCCATCGTCCGTGTTTTGCAGCGCCCTGAAACAGCTTTCGCTTGAAGTAGAATCCTAGATCGATCTGACATCGTGGGTGAAATCACGAGTATGACTATACGCCCTTCGCGGCTGGGCGAGAAGGCAGTGGAAGAATATCAATGCACTTCTAAACTTTCTGCTCCATTTTTGGATCCCCTCCCTTCTCGATCCCCCTCCAGCATCCAATTCTGGCTCCCATCTAACAGTACTGTCCTTTCACCGGCCTTCACGCTTTTCTAAGGTCGTCCCCAATAGCAGTGCCAACGTTGTGTGCAAGCAATATCCGTACAGCATGCTCATCTCTGTTCTGGACCGCATATAACAATGGCGTCCGGCCGTCGTTGTCCTGCACCTCAATATTGGCATTCTTGCCCACTAGTAATTCTACAACCGCATAGCGCTGGCTCCCGAGTGCTCAATCAAGGGCCGTGTTGCCGTTGATGTCGTTAGCCTCGATATTGACGTCTCTGTCGAGAAGCAGCTGCACAATGGTGTTTCTTCCGTTTTCAGCTGCGTATAGTAGAGCTGTCTTGCCGTAATTATCTTTGACCTCGATGTCGACGTCTTTGCTAAGAAGCAGCTGCACAATGATGTCTCTCCCGTTATCAGCTGCGTATAGTAGAGCTGTCTTGCCGTGATTGTCTTTAGCCTCGATGTCGGCACCCTCATCAAGCAGTAGCTGCACAACAGGATCCCACCCTTGTTGAACTGCACATATTAGGGCTGTCTTCCCATCGCTCTTTTTGGCGTTGAGCTTAGCGTCCTTTGCTAGCATTAGTTGTATAATGTTCACACGATCATCCAATGTTCCTTCGAATCTAGCTGTGTTCTCGGATTCAGCTAACATCATCCTCTTCTTGTTCTGCTGCTCAAGCAGCATTAATCGCGTTTGGTAGTCTGAAAGAGCAAGATTGCCGTTGAGTTCTTTTGTGGCCGCAAGCGGGGAAATATACGGACGAGTATGGCCATAATCTTCACGAATCGCCATTATCCATAAGAATGGTGTCTTGCCAATGTTGTCTTCAGCAGCGACATTAGCGTTCTGTGCAAGCAAAAGTTGTACAATGTGCTTGTTTCCATGTTCAGCCGCATAAGACAGTGATGTCCGGCCATCTCTTTCCTGCACCTCAATAGCGGCACCCTGATCGAGGAGCAGCTGCGTAACTGTCTCCTTTCCAGTTTCAGCTGCGTGTAGTAAAGCTGTTTTGCCATCATTGTCTTTGACCTCGATGTCGACGTCTCTGTCAAGAAGTAGCTGCACGATGGTGTCTCTTCCGTTTTCAGCTGCGTATAGTAGAGCTGTCTTGCCGAAATTGTCTTCAGTCTCAATGTCGACGTCTCTGTCAAGAAGTAGCTGCACGATGGTGTCTCTCCCGTTTTTAGCTGCGTATAGTAGAGCTGTCTTGCCGTGATAGTCTTTCGCCCTGAAATCGGCACCCTTGCTAAGAAGCTGCTGTAAGAGTGTCTCCGACCCACCTTCAACTGCCCATAGTAGAGCTGTCCTGCCAGACTTGTCCTTGAACTCGAGATTGTCGTCCTTATCCCGTGTAATTATACCTCGATCCCCAGAGGCCGATACATCGACATCTGTACGGGCGCGGCCGGAAGTCACGAGAATACCTGCAAGAGCTGTGTGTCCTTTATGAAGCGCCCAAAGAAGTGGCGTTTGGTCTTTCTGAGCCGAAAAGGCCCGGCCGAATTCTAGGCGCGCAACAATGTCTCCGATTTGAGAGTTTTCGTCTTGTTGCAATAGTGCTCGGACAGCGTCTCGATGTCCATTTGCCAATGCTGCGAAAAGAGAATATTGATATCGCTCCCCCCGGATGCCCGTCATCGAACCGTGACAGCATATTGTCCTTATCAGCCTTGCGTAACCGTTTTCCGCAAATAAATAGAGAAGGCTTGCATCTGGCGTGTGGCGGCGGATATCATACCGCTCGAACAGGTTAGCGACATATATCCATGCGTTAAAAGCAAAGCCTGCGATGAAGTCGTTTTGGAGAATTCCCCCCGCAGCTGCATCAGCGTGATATAGTACGTGTTGGCTGGCATATTCGAGGAACGGAAATTTGGTTGTCAGCACTTGTCTTAAATCTTTTGCGGAATCAGAGAAGGCTTTTGGCAAAGTCTCACTAGACGATACATAGCCGAATATGTCAACCTTGAGGTAATTCTGACAGCATTGCTTCAATTGATCCTGGCTTAAACTGTACAGGTCTTTTCTAAGTTCTGGCCATAGCTCGCACAAGCCATTATCTTTGATGAGAAAATCCCGTACTGATTCGTGAATGAATTGCACGATTGGCATTTTCGACTTGGTGAGCTCAGCCAGCCCTTTGAAGGAATTGAGCACAAAACGATTCATGTCGTCCGTAGTGACGCGTTCGGAGTTCCACTCGATCATGTTCTCGGGTACAGGATCGAGACCAGCTACCATTGCGAAGTAGAATTCTTCACGCTTGAGGGGCCGTCGTGCAAACAATATTCATTGGAGACATAGCAACAAATCAGTCATGTTATCACAATTTCTCCTCAACATGTCTTTGAAGAGGTCGCTGAGCTTTGCAGGTATCTCCTGGAGTCTTTTTCTGACGGCAAAGATGCGGCCGCGGAGAAATTCTTTATTCAGAATGTCGATGACCAGGACTGCCCACATGAAAACACCATTTGCCTTCTCTCGTATTGACATTTTTATTTCGTCGACGTATTTTCCCTTCCCAGCTCGAAGATGACTTTGCACATACTTTGCCAAGTCCTCATCATGACCGTGTTCATCTTCCAATATCAACTGCCGACCACTGCGAATGTCGATGGTTGGATAGTGGCGACTGGCGAAGCATATGTAGAGCTGATTTCCGTTCTCGATAGCATTTTGTCCAAGTTGTTCAAAAAAGACAATCATCTCTCGGATCTGCTCCTCGTCACATTCGTCGAGGGCGTCAATGAAGCACTTCAGTCGTCGCTGTCCTAGTCTTGCTATAGCGGCGGACAAAAGTTCACGAAGCAACTCGATCGTCCACGCAGGATACTGGCTTTGATACCCTGAGGAAGAATGGAATTCGCCCCAAACCATTTGTAAGTCCGCCGCTTCCTTTAACAGATGAAACAGTAAAGCTCGATACATACCGATGGTCGACCTTTCTAGATCATCTCCTCTTGCATTGAAAAAGAAGGAGACGAAAATCTCGTGCTCAGGTCTTTCTCTGTCAGCATATCCATGAGCGAACTTCATCAACGTTGATTTTCCGGCTCCGGGTTTCCCGTTGATCCATAGAAATCCGTGATGCTGATGAAGCTTGTTGGGGTCAATCCAGTCCACGTAAGCAGGATGTTTCAATAACCACTTGCACGTCGTGAAATAGGCGCTTTCAATGGCGGACCGTCGCGAATCCATCTGATCAAAACTCAGGAAAGTCAGCAAATTCCTTCGGCGATCATGCAGGGAGGTCTCTTCTGTAGTCATAGAAGCAGGGTTGATGTCGTGACATCCGAGACGGCAAGATTTAGAGGTGGAAAAAGTCTGTCCAATTTCGTCCAGCTGACTCCGATAAGATCTACCGATCTTGTCTTTCAATCGGACAAAAGCGTTCTTTCCCTCACCATATATAGGAGACATGAACACATCAAAAATCCCTAGCAGACAATACACCTTATCTTCTATCCTCTTGGTGTTACGTTTCATTGCCCATCGCATTCGCTCACCAACATTGAAATCAGATAATGGAGCTCCTTGGAGAGCAGAAATAGGAATTTCTGTTATGTCCTGAATGCGCCCCTCAAGCGTCTTCTTGCTTCCCAGAAGCTCTCCTTCACGCGAAAAAAATTCGACTGACGCCGGGGCAAGTAGTTCTTGAAGTGTCCAGCCACGTGTGAACCATCTGCTGATTCGAAAGGCTGGTACCCACGTCTGCTGCGTCTGACCGTCATTGTCGCGTTTGCGACTCGAAACATCAGATAGATAGACGTAGCACTTTTCTGCTTTGCGATACCAGCGAAACATCGAAGTAATGACTTCCGAGAGTTCAGCATAGCTGGCTTTGTTGATACAGCATGTGTTGTTACGATCCTAGCCTTCGCCTTGGTTTCATCCTAATCGAGCCTAGTGAGCATTCGAGCTAGGGGTGATGTCATTGGGACCCTGCATCATATGTGTAAGGCGCCAACCCAATCGGGACTAGCACAGGGCTGAGGAACACACATATAAGAACCGAGTTCTTTCCTGTAGATACTTTCCTTCCTTAGCATTTATCTATTAGTTAAATGAAACCCATATGACTCGCTCTATGCTGGCTTCTAACAGTAGATAAATGCTAATCAACTACTCGACTATCGACGTGTAGACGATACGAAATAACCTACTTCGTTTATTCAGAAAATTCGCAAGGAATTCTTCGAATTACTTTCACCAAATTTATTCAAATTTATCAAAATCATCAACCTCTCATTATCTACCTTTATCTTCTCATCATGATACGCGACAACGAGTCAGTCAAGTCACGAACAGCTCGTCTGCTTAGAAGCACTGCTAGTAGACGAGTTTCCCTTATTTCTTTCGATGCTTCAGCGAAATCTCAGAATGTCGTTATCTCATGAAACATCAACATGAGTCAACAACTTCATCAATGAGCTATCGATCAGTCAGACGAGATCATCAAGATGCTGATCGAGTTAAGAGATCAACGAGACATGACTTTGAAACTCAACGAGCAATGAATCAATCTACAAGTCGATCACATTAAGAGACTTGATGAGCTAGAGATCAATCAAATGACAATAGACACTCAAGAAGAGACTATCGTCGAACTACAAGAGAAAGTATTGAATCTCAAAAAGAAACAGCGTTCAGCGAATCAGTCTCGATCTCAACAGTCTACGAAGTCTCAAGCTTCTATCAAGAATCATACTCGACGAAAGTTGTTCATTCTATTCGACAATGATCATCACAAGTTCTTCAAGTTTTCAAACTCATTTATATTCATTGATGAAGATGAATTAACATGAAACAGCTGAAGAATCAAGATAGACGACAAGCTTCAAACAAATGTCAATCACTTTAATAATGAAAATATCTGTATTGTTTATGTGATATCTAGACTAGAAGATGATGCTGCTGAACACATCTTCGCTTGATGTTAACATAATACTTTGCATTCATACATTTCAATCAACGAGCTATTTGAGCATCTGAAAGAAATATACAATGAACTAAATAAGAATCGAAAGTGTCGTTGCAAGTACAACGCTCTGAGACAAGCAGACAGATCTTTCAATGTCTTTTACTTCAACTTTATGAAGTTATTCAGCTATCTTAAATACAATGATTGCACTCTGATGAATGATCTTCAGAATAAAATCAATAATCGCTTGCAAAACACTTTATCAATTTGTTCAGAGAACTTTACTTCACTCACTCGCTTAAGAATCTTTCTTCAAGATGTGAATAGTAAACAATGAGTCAATTATCAGCTTCATAGCGAACATCGCACTGTCATCGTCAAAGTCACTGTCATATCTGATAAATGCACTACTTTTCTGTCAGTAACAACTTTGATAATCAATTATGTTAAGTTGACTATCTCTTTTATCTTTGAGTCAGTGAAATCATCAATTATCTGCTACATCTGTAAGATTCTCGATCATTTGTTCAAGAATTGCTTTCAACTGAACAAGATCAACACTTCTGCATCTTGTGCATTCACTTTTCATCTACATGAGATCATCATTTCAAAGAATAAAAAGAATAAGAAAATGTTTTTCAAGAATAGTGAGACAAAAAACTAGAGACTTTCATCAAAGACACAATGAAAAAAATATTAATTTCTTCAAAAATAAGCATGTCAGATGATTCTTTTGCTTCTGAATCTTTGACTATTGAATGTGTACTTTCTAACAATGAAATTAGTTACTCATTGAAATCATTAATTGACATCAAAGCTGCTGACTATTCATTTATTAATGAAGTGATTGCGCAGATTGTTTGTGATTAGTTGCAAATTGAGTTTCTGACTTTGATCAAAGCAAAGTCAATTCAAGAATTCAATGATCATTATGTTAAAAAACTCATTATTCATGTCATTTATTTGAATCTGACTGTTTAAGATCATATGATTGACACAGCTTTTATGTTGATCACTCAATTAAATCAACATCAAATAATTCTTGAAAAAACATGAATGAACAAAATCAATCTAGTGATAGATATGCAAATTGATTTTCTTTGATTTTCAAATTTCATTTCTAGTCAGAAATTAATTGTTCTATTCTCAAGCAACAAGATAATCACGAAACAGAAGAGTTTGACTTCTACTCATATATTGAAGAGATCTTTCACTACATTTCAATTCAGTCTGAAATCACTCTCTTTCAGTCAGTTCAATGAGAAGTCAGTTAAACTAATTGAACAGTTAAAATTGCGTGACGCGACTTTAACTAACGTCAAAATTTCTAAATCGACGTCAGATTCATTAAACATTGTCATGATTGAAGTTGCAACTTATAAAATGTTAGTCAAATGATCAGATGTAAAGATCTTTGCTGTTATTGTCTTGAAAATTGATCGACTCATAACTACAGTTGAAAATAAGTCTGAAAAAGTAAATCTGCATAAGCTCTCACACGTCAAGATTCTTGAGAAGATCAAAGTCAAGCTTCTCTTCGAGTATCATGACTATCTAGACATGTTCAATCAAGTTATGATCAATCAGTTATCATCTCATCATTTCTATAATCACAAAATTGAGTTGATCGATGAAGAAACACTTTCTAGAAGCAGACTTTATCAGATGTTCAATCACAAACTTCAGAAGATAAAGAAATATCTGATCAATCATTTAAACAAAGAATTCATTTTCTTCAGCTTCGCATCATACGTTTCACTCATCTTGTTCATTGAAAAGAAAGACGAAAGTCTGCGTTTCTGCATTGATTACAGAAAGCTCAATGCTTTGATCAAACGAAATCATTATTCTTTGTCATTAATAGACGAGACTTTTGCTCATATACAAGAAAGCAAGTATCTGACTCAATTGAACATCATTATCACATTCAATAAACTTTGCATGCATTCAGATAACAAAGATTTGACTATCTTTATTATCTTTTTTGATTTATACAAATATCATGTAATGCTCTTTGAATTAATCAACAAATCTGCGTTTTATCAACATTATATGAACGACATGTTGTTCAAGTATCTACATCAGTTTTGTGACACTTTTGTCAAATCTATCTAAATGACATTATCATCTACAGCAAGATCTGAAAGAAACACAAGCAACATGTACAATTAATCTTGAATAAACTATGAGAAGCTGATTTACAGATAAATATCAACAAGTGCAAGTTTCATGTTCAGAAAACTATCTTTCTAGAATTCTTGATATTAATTGAAGAATTGAAGATGAATTCGCGAAAGATACAAGCAGTTGTTGATTGATCTACACTCAATAATCTCACTCAGATGCAGTTCTTCATTGATTTCTGCAATTTCTATTGACACTTCATCAAGAACTTTTCAAAAATTGTTCATTCAATAATTCAACTTATTCAAAAGAAAATCATATTTGAATGAAATGAAGTCTGTCAGATCATCTTTGATCATATGAAGAGATGTATGATTGAGACTTCTATACTACGTCACTTTGATCAAACTTGTGAGACTATTCTTGAAATTAACTCATTCAACTATGTCAATGATGAAGTTCTTTCTCAATATGATGATGAAGAAGTACTACATTCAATTGTCTTTTATAGCAAGAACATGTTTTCTGCTGAATGCAACTACAAGATATATGATAAAAAACTTCTGATAATTATTTGAGCATTTGAACACTGACGACTTGAACTGAAGCTAACTGACATTTCTATCAAGATGTTCATTGATCATCAAGCACTCATCTCATTGATGAAAGATAAAGAGCTGAGCAGACGTTAAATGTGCTAAGTTCAGAAGTTCGCTGATTTCAACTTCAAAATAATGTATCAATCTGCTAAACAGAACATTAAGATTGATGCATTAACTTGTTAAGCTGACGTCATGCTCAGAAATTCAGAAGATGAGTGCGTTCGCTATCAATAAATTACTATTTTGACTTTGAATCAAATGAAAATTGCTGATCTAAAGCAGAACATCAGTGAATCAATTTATAAACAGATTCTTGAAATTAATGAAATCGACGAGAATTGTACATTACTTCGCGAAGCAATAACAAGAGATGAGACACAATATAAAAATATCAAATTGAAGAATTGTTGAATTCAGAATGAAATTTTGTATTATGATAGTCAGCTATGAATTTCGTTCAACGAGCTTCTATAAATGAATCTGATTCGTGAGATGCATGATCAATCATCAGTTGATCATTCTGATATTCTTAGAACTGTGAAAGTCATAAAGCAAAACTACTATTAATCATTTATGTGAAAAACGATAGATCAATATATTTGAAACTGCTATATCTGTCAATGTTCAAAGACATCTAGAAATAAATCAAATGACTTGCTTCAATCTTTATTGATATTCGAACAGCGATGACAAAACATAGCAATGAACTTCATTATCAATCTATTTGATTCAAGCAAGTACAACGTTATTCTAACGATCATCTGCAGATTGTTAAAGAAAAGACATTATATTTCTTGCATCATTGATGATGAAGATATCACTGTTGAAAAGACAGCTGAAATGCTGATTCAATGAGTATATTGAACTTATGATTTATCAAGCTTCATAGTATCTGATCGAGATTCACAATTCATCTCTATACTATGAAAGTTTCTTTGCAAATGACTGAGCATTTTTCTTCAATTGTTCATCGTTTATCATTCTCAAATCAATGATCAAAGTGAACGAGTCAATCAGAACATCAAGCGATATCTTCAATTCTTCTGTTCATATATGCAGAATGACTGATTTAAGTGACTATTCATGATCGAGTTTGTTGACAATAACATCTTGTTCTCAATCATTTTCTTGATTTTCTTCTTCATGAATAAGAACTTTCATTCTCATATGAGCTTTGATTCTGACATCATCGAGTATGAAAGCACTCGTGAGCGCTTGCAGATCATCAGAGTCGAAGATATATTCAATCATATGAACAAGACATTGATCTTCGCTCGCGAAGCTTTGATCAAAACATGAAAACAAATGATGAAACAAGTTAACAAGCATAGAAAAGAGATCAATTATGAGATCAAATCAAAGATGTTTTTGAACAAAAGAAACATCGTTACAGCGAAACTCTTCAAAAAGCTAGATGACAAGATGCTCAATTCATTCAAGATCACAAACTCTGTTGACTTTTTCTATAAATTGAAATTATCAAACACTATGCATATACATGATGTATTTCATTCAGAACTTCTTTGTTCTGTCATTGATGATTCTCTGTCTGATCAGAAGAATGAATTCTCGAAATTAATAGTGATAAACAATGAGAATGAATAAGAGATCGATGATATATTGAACTTTCGATGATATCGAAGACAACTTCAATATTAAGTTAAATGAAAGAATTATGACAACGATCTCAACTGATATAACGCTGACGACGATGAATTTATGAACGCTCAAGAGATGATTGACAACTTTCATATCAAATATTCAACAAAAGCGCACTAAGGAATAACATTCATGCGGACATGAATAGTCAAGAAGAGAGAATAATGTTACGATTCTAGCCTTCGCCTTGATTTCATTCTAATCGAGCCTAGTGAGCATTCGAGCTAGGGGTGATGTCATTGGGACCCTGCATCATATGTGTAAGGCGCCAACCCAATCGGGCCTAGCACAGGGCTGAGGAACACACATATAAGAACCGAGTTCT
>JAABVA010002473.1_pt1 | contig 18352 bp, 20 predicted proteins | sample 5560331 | NCBI WGS metagenome assembly JAABVA01 (sample SAMN12812661, study PRJNA571458) | rock metagenome | isolation source: Antarctica rocks | place: Antarctica: Victoria Land, Mt New Zealand sud | collected 2016-01-07 | reverse complement strand
GACGGGTACTCCTCCAGACGATCCAAGACCATCCGGACCGCTCGCTCACGCTGATCACTCGGGTACCTCTTCGGCATGACTGCATCCTCCGCAAGGAAAGAAGCGGCATCAAACCGGGGACGATTCACAGAGACGAGTGCACCGGGATCGTGCGGAAACATCGGCGGGTGCAGAGGGCCTGTTGACCACCGGCTGGTCAGAAGTCGTGTGCACCACCTTGCATCCTGCTCAGGAGTGTCGTGTGCACTATGTTGCGTACACCTACCCGGGCGAGAGGGTGCGATGCGCGGAGAGCTGGTTCGCCGCCGCGGCAACCCGGAACACGTTAGCGACTGCAGTCACAGACGCGCCGGCGGTCACGCCTTGGTCTCGGATCAGCACCACCGCGCCGTGCAGCAGTTCGCCGATCGGTCAGTAACACGCTGGCGCGCAACTCTGGTGTGGGCGGTTACCTTTTCGTGGTCTTCTTCGTTGCCGTGGACTTCGACGCAGTGGCCTTTGCCGGGGCTTTTTTCGCTGCCGCTTTCTTTGGCGCCTTGGCGGTGAGGCTGTCGGCGACTTCTTGTTTGAACGTGGCGCCTACCTTGAATCCCACGGCCCGAGTGGCGACCAGCTGCAGCTGGGCCCCGGTCGAGGGGTTGCGGGCGGTACGCGCGCCGCGCTCCCGCGGTTCGAACGTGCCGAACCCGGGAAGCTGAACCTTGTCCCCGGACGCCACGGCTCCCCGTACCTGCGCCAGGGTGGCGGTGATCGTGGCCTCGACCTGCGTGCGGGGCAGGTCGGTCGCAGCGGCCACCGCGTCGATCAACTGTCCACGGTTCATCAGTTCCTCCAGGCGGTCGTGGGGCCAACTTCCGGTGATCGTGGCACGTCGGGAACAGAGCCGATGCAGCGACATGCCGCAGCGGGCAGCGGCTTTATCACCGGCCAACGAGTGAGTGCCGGTGGGCTTGCCCCTCACTGCGCGGGGCCCCTCTCCCACCACCGTGCCCGGGCGCTCGCCTGGTGGTGCGTTCCCCGAGGTGACGAGGTGGTTGACCTGCATGCGGCTCGTCGAGCAGTTCGACCGTGGCCGTGCACGGGTAATGCGCTCCGGCGATGAGTTCTGCTTGGCGTCGCCTTCCTTCGACGAACTACCGGACGCGTCTGCCGTGCAGACGTCCGCCAGCAGGCTGCTCGGCGAGGTGAACGGCGCCGCGAAGCTGATCGACGGGTCCTTTCGCGCGGTCGAGTTGCAGGACCGCTTCTCCGACGGCACCGGCGTCCACGTCGTATTGGCGGGCGGGACGGCCGAGGCGCGCAGCCGCATGAATATCGGCACCGTTGTCATCCGGGACGCGCAAGGAACGGGCGTGCCGTCTTTGCCGCCGACGCCGACGAAGGCGCCGGCCTACCTGGATACCGCCGATCGCCATCCGGCGGCGCGCGAGGTCTTGCAGATGCTATCCGACGACCACCCAGACTGGTTCGCGCTGTTCAAGGTGAAGGAGGTCGTCGAGGCAGATGCCGGTGGACTCGACGCGTTCGCCACGAAGAACGAGATCAGCGCGTTTAGCGCGTCCGCGAATAACCCAGATGTCAGCGGCGAGGCGGCCAGGCATGCGCGTCACAAGGGAATTGCACCACGGCACTCCATGACGATCGACGAGGGGCGGACCCTTATCCGGCGCGTCGTCCAGGCATGCGCGTCACAAGGGAATTGCACCACGGCACTCCATGACGATCGACGAGGGGCGGACCCTTATCCGGCGCGTCGTCCAGGGTTGGCTGGCTGCCAAGTAGCCACAGCACCAGTGGCATCGTCATCTAACGCCGGTCCGGTTCTGTGCCCTATGCCGAACGACATACGGCGACAGCTGGTGACCGGCGATGAAGGTCGTTGCAGCCGATCCTCTCGCGGTGGTCGATCGGCTACCGGAGCATCGGCGCACTCGGAGTCCTGATGATGGTCGCCAGGGGTTTGATGTTTACGGACGGCTCGCGCATGTCGGGCGAACCGAGAACCGGCGATTCAGGGCGCGTTGCCGTCGGTAGGGTGGCGCTGCGTGAGTACATTCGGGGGCCCGTGGCGCTTGGTGGTGGCTGACCTGGACGGCACGCTGGTCACGGCGACCACCGCCTGTGTTTATCTGGATGGCTGGATCGGTCATGGGCCAGTGATCGAAGGCCTCGAACGGCGCTGCGCCGGCGGGGAGATCACTGACACCCAGGTAGCCGAAAGCTATGCGCCGTTCTATCGGGACATCGCCGTCGCCGACGCCAGCGCCGTCATGGCGCAGATCTCCAGCCTCGATGACATCGCCCTCGGTGTGAGCCTGCTCAGCGGACGTGGCATCGACGCGGTCATCGCCACAGTATCGTGGTCCTTCGCCGCCGAGGCGTTAGCCGATCTGTGGGGCTTCACCCGGGTGCGCGGCGCCGATCTGGAGGTCGACGACGCCACCGGCCTGTTTACTGGTCGCGTCAGCCGCCACTGCGAGCCCGAGGACAAGGTCACTTTCGTCGCTGAGCAGTGTCAGCGCCTCGGGGTCGGTCTGGATCAGGTCGTGGCAATCGGGGATGGACGATCAGACCTGCCGTTGTTTCATTTCGTCGGGTTCAGCGTCGCGATCAACGCCTCATCCGAGGCACGAGCAGCCGCATCCGCCACGGTCGACAGCCAGTCCTTTCTAGATGCCCTGACCGCTGTGCCCGGGCTGCTGGACCAACCGACTCGATGACGGCCGGGGTCGCACACTTCCAGCGGCTCGGGGTGACCGGCCCGCCGCCGAAGGTGAGGTTGCATGGCGAGGCGACCACCCCTTTGGTCTCACCCTTCGTAGGTCACGGCTTCCACTCGCCGTTTCCTAACGCTCGCAGCACGGCTCGATGCGCGCTGCCGCGGACGAATGTCCAGGGCCGATTGGGTGATCGGCTATCGGGGACGGGCTTAGTGTCTTCCCGGTAGCCGCGTGATTATCTGGCGGAGACGCAGCACAGCTCGATTCTGCACTGAGAAACCTGCATAACCCACCCTGACCGACCGTGGAATATTCCCGCTTTCGAGCCCCTCGCGGTACAGACCCAGCGTGGCTAGCCTGGTGATGCGGGAACCGTCCGGCAGCGTCTCGAATACACCATCGGAACGCCCGGCCATCCACGACTGGCGGATCTCTTCGGCATTGACGCCGAGACGGCTGTGGTCACAACGGGCACGACGGTCAACGTAGAGCGTCGCATCACCGTCAAGTGTCATCCGCACGACGCCACTCAGGTCGTCGCGGCATCGAATCTCCTCGGGGAGGTCACTATCAGGCAGCCACGCGACTTCCCCCTCGAAGGGTGGAAGCGGCACCGGGTCTGTGGCGAGCTGATGACGTGACGAGGCAAACTCGGTGAACTCGCACATTGACTCACCCCCCGAGAACAACCATGCGTAGCCGTCTCCGGTGCTTGCAACAGGCGCGGCCCATCCGACACCCGTTCCGACACGCTGTATCTGCTGTCGAAACTGCTCGGAGTCCCACGGCTGCGAACTGGAGACCACGGTCACCTGACCTCCGTTGGCTCGCGTCAGGACCGCGAGAACGTCGACTCCGAGCTTTGCTACGTCAATAGGCGCATCGGAAACCAGAACCCACACCAGGAGTACCGACCCCGTTGGCGGTGCACCGACAACGGCCACCCGGGCGGCACCCTGGTCTCCTGCAACTAGCTCATCCTCGGGAAAGCGCAGCCGCAACCCTCGCCGCAGCGAAGTCCCCGGCACGGGGTCCTCGATCGTCCAACGGTGCAGTGCGTGGCGGTCCCCGAGCCGTGCTCGTGGGTTGGCTTCTTTCGTCAGCTTGTACAGGCAGGTGCCGTCGCTGTGCAGCGAGACCTTCACCTCGCTACCGAGCGAGCGAGGTGCGATGTAGACCTCATCGCTGGGCGCGTTGTTCCGGCTGCCCGTCCAGACACGCCACTGCGCCGAGCGGCGGCCGTCGCCGGTCCGCACAACAAACCGATAGGCGACCTGATCGTCCCTCGACACGGCTACCCTCTCCCCCTCTCGCACCTCATTGCGCACGAGCGGAGCAATGATCAGAACCTGTGGATGGCCCTCGGCGACGTGACGTGAAAGTGGCGCACCTTCCCGAGGATGATCGCGAAGTCTGAAGGTTCTGATCAGGACCGGCGTTGGCGCGCTGGTTCTCCGAAGGTACGCCCGTGCTCAAGGTAGTAGAAGACGAGTCCGAGTCCAACGCACACGCTCCGGGCGCGGTGGGTGGGTCGTTGCTCGATGAGATCGTCCGCGACGGTGCCCGGCAGATGCTGGCAGCGGCGCCGCAGGCCTATGTCGAGGACCACGCCGGCCAGCTCGATGAGAATGGTCGACGGCTGGTGGTCCGCAACGGCCACCACCAGCCTCGTGAGGTGGCCACCGGGGTGGCCACCGCAGCCGGTGCGGTGGCGGTGCGGGCCCCGCGGGTTGACGACAAACGCACCGACGTCGAGACCGGTGAGCGCAAGCGGTTCGCCTCGGTGATCATGCCGGCCTGGGCCAGGAAGTCTCCGCAGGTCGCCGAGGTGCTGCCGCTGCTCTACCTTCACGGTTTGCCCTCGGGCGACTTCGCGCCCGCGTTGGGGCAGTTCCTCGGCTCTGCAGGCCTGTCGGCGGCCACGATCACCCGGATGACGACGCAGTGGCACGACGACGCGAACGCGTTCAACAAGCGTTCGTCGGCCGAGACCGACTACGTGTCCTGCTGGGTCGACGGGATCCACCTCAAGGTCCGTCTGGACCAGGACAAAGTCTGTCTGCTGGTGATGATCGGAGTCCGCAGGGATGGCACCAAGGAGCTGATCGCCCTGGCCGATGGGTTCCGCGAGTCGGCCCAATCGTGGGCCGACTTGTTGGGGGGAGGGCAAGCGGCGCGGGATGGCCGCGCCAGTCCTCGCGATCGGTGACGGCGCATCGGGCTTCTGCAAGGCCATCCGCGCGGTGTTCCCCGACACCCGCGAGCAGCGCTGCTGGTTCCACGCTGGGGGCAACGTGCTTGCCGCCCTGCCGAAGTCGGCGCACCCCGGCGCGAAGGCGCCGCTGGGCGAGATCTACAACGCCGAGGACAAGGACCACGCACTCAAAGCGGCCAAGGCATTCGCGGACCTCTACGGCACCACGTGGCCCAAGGCGGTCGCCAAGGTCACCGAGCACCTCGACGTGCTGCTCGCCTATTCATGACTACCCGGCCGAGCATTGGGTGCCTCTGCGCACCACGAATCCCATCGAATCGACCTTCGCAACCGTCCGGTTGCGACAGCGGGTCACCAAAGACCCGGGCTCGCAAGCCGCCGGGGTGGCCATGGCGTTCAAGCTCATCGAGTCCGCTCAACGCCGTTGGCGCGCCGTGAACGCCCCACACCTGGTCGCCCTGATACGCGCCGGCGCGAAGTTCGACAACAGCAAGCTCATCGAGCGCCACGACGAATCAGGAGGTGATCAGCAAGTCGCATGACACGCCGATCCACAGGTCTTGACTATTCCTCATCAGCGGACTGGCCGACACTGTTTCCAACATGGGCCCGACCCAGACGGTGCGCAGCTATGGGTCGCGCCAAGATCGCCAGTGAGGTGGACGCGTGTTCGCCGGGTTCGACACGCTCCCCTGCGTCAAACATCCATGCCGGTTGTTGTCAAGCCGCGGCGGTGACGGCGGTGCTTAACACCGACGACGATGCCGGCCACCGACACGATCCCATCGTTGGCCCCGAGCACCCCCTCCCGCAACCAGTTCAACCGTCCCGGACCACCACCGGCATGCGGCTCCTGCTCATGCGTGGGATCACCCGCCGCGACAGCAACAACCGCTTCCTCGGTAGGCAGAGCACGACCAGCAGCTGAAGAGCTCCGGCCGCGAAAATCGCCGCATCGGCGATCGAGAAGCCGCAGACACACAAACGGCGCGGGGCGGAACCGGACTGCGTTGTACCTGCAGACAAGCAGTGGCGAGGACCGGTGAGCATCCACGCCCCGCATCATCATCACCAGCAGCGCGGGGCACGTTCGACGGGCCGGTAGCACCGCCCAGCGCATCGGCGACACCGGTCCCGCCATGCCAAGTAGTTCCCGGCGGGATGAGGATCAGTCGGGCAGCTCGCTGAGTATTTGCCGGGAGGCGGACAACCCGAGGCGGGTGGCGCCGGCTGCGACCAGACCCATCGCTTGGTGGGCGGTGCGGATACCACCGCTGGCCTTAATGCCGAGACGATCTCCTACGGTGGTGGCCATTATTCTCACCGCGTGCTCACTGGCGCCGCCGGCGGGGTGAAAACCTGTCGATGTCTTGACGAAGTCGGCGCCGGCAGCCTCCGCAGCCCGGCAGGTGGCCACCACTGCCGCGTCGTCGAGAGCGGCTGACTCGATGATTACTTTCAGGACGCGTGGTGCGGGTACGGCGCCTCGGACTGCTGCGATGTCGGCTTGGACGGCTGCCCACTCGCCTGCCCGCGCAGCTCCTATGTCGATGACCATGTCCACCTCGTCGGCCCCCGCCGCGACTGCTGCCGCCGCCTCGGTGGCCTTGACCGCGCTGGTGTGTTTTCCGGAGGGGAAGCCGCACACGGTTGCCAGGACAAGTCCTGAGTGGTCAAGTGGCAGCATTGAGGGTGAGACGCACACCGCTAGGACACCGAGTTCACGGGCCTCGTGGAGGAGTTCGGCGACGTCAGCGGTGGTGACTTCCGGCTTGAGCAGGGTGTGGTCGATCATTCGCGCGAGGGCTGGCCGGCTGAGTCTGGGCGCGGGGCTGTCAGATGCTGCAGGGGACACGAGGTTTCCTCTTTCACGGAAGGGTCGAATTCTGTTCACGGTAACGCCGTGGGTTGCGGGCAGTGTCGGACGGTCGCCTTGGCGCACCGTTTGATGGGCTCCCCTAGGTCGCGGCCTTCGGCGTGATGGCACAAGGCGCAACGGGGGCAGGCACTGCGCTCGCTGTGGTCGTGATGGTTCGCGCCGCGAGCGGACTGGTTTGGTGCCGGCATCACGCACCTTGACTGACCGTGGCGAGGACCCTTGACATGTTGAGATTCTACTGAGATCGTTTTCAGAAATCCTTCTCAGGACGGGTGATGACCACAATCAATGACGTTGCGGCGCGTGCTGGCGTGTCGGTCTCCACTGTCTCGCGGTGGTTGTCCGGTCAGCCGGTTCGGGCTGCTGAGGCGGTGCGCCTGGCCGTGGACGAGTTGGATTACACCCCGAATGTGATGGCGCAGTCGCTTAAGTCCGGTCGGCGAGGGACGATCGGGGTGGTGGTGCCCGACATTTCTAACCCGTTCTTCGCCGCTGTGGTCAAGGGATTGGAGCAGGCCAGCAGGGAGTTGTCCTTTCGGCTGTTGCTGGCCAATAGCGATGAGTCCAACGAGCGCGAAGCCGAGATCCTGGTCGATCTGACGGGTCGTGTGGATGGCTTCATTCTTGCTCCGGCCCATGAGCAGGACCGTGCTCCGCTGCGACTACGCGAGGCGGGGATCCCGGCGGTGCTGCTCGACCGCGAAGTTACCGGGGGGGAGCTGTTTGACGTCGTGGTCGTGGACAACGTCGGGGGTGCAGCTTCCGCGGCGCGGCATCTGAGCAGCCTGGGACACACCGCGATCGCGATGATCAACGGTCCGACTGACACGACCCCGGGTCGCGAACGGCGCAGCGGCTTCCTTGCAAGCTTGTCTGAGGCCGACTTGGACCTTCCCCCTGAGTACGATCTGACGGGCGATTTTCGGGAGGGCTCCGGGCGGAACTTGACTTTGCAGCTCCTCGGCCTGCCCCAGCCGCCCACCGCCATTTTCACCGCTAACAACCTGATGACTGTGGGCGCGCTGAAAGCATTTCAAAGCATGCGTGTCAGGGTTCCCCAGGATGTGTCGATCGTGGGGTTTGATGATCTGACGTTGGGATCATTGCTGCAGCCGCCGTTGACTTGCGTGGCCCGCCCGGACGTCGAGCAGGGTGCACTGGCCATGCGTCTGCTGTTGTCGCGTATTGCTGACCGGGCGGAAGACCCCCCGCGTCGTGTCGTGTTGGGCACCTGCCTTGAGGTGCGGGGCAGCACCGCCGCACCTCGGGTGCACACCGCTCGCCACCAGCCCAAGCGAGCCGGTCAGCAGACGAGTACGGCCCGCTCGTGAATGTCATAGCTTCGGAGCAGGGTCTGCCCGCGTCGACATCGAGCGTCCCTACCGGTGACCAGACCAACGTTCTGTGTGCGGTTTGGGCGCTGGTGGGGATCGCCCCGGCCGAGGCCCTTATGCAGATAGGAAAGGACAGTGTCCATGCATGAGACCGGGGTATTGGTCATCGGGAGCATCACCGCCGATGTCACTGCCTTCACTGACCGTCTCCCTTCCCCGGGAGAGACGGTGCTTGGTAACGACTTCACCCTTGTGCTGGGCGGCAAGGGCGCGAACCAGGCGGTGGCGGCCGCTCATTTCGGGACCCCGACCTGGATGGTCGGCTGCGTCGGGCAGGACACCTTTGCCGAGCTCACCGCCGATGGGCTTCGTCAGCACGGCGTGCGCACCGACCTGGTGCGCTCCGTCCCCGGCCCGACTGGTGTGGCCCACATCCGCGTGAATGCGATCGGCCAGAACGACATTGTCATCACGCCCCTGGCGAACACCCACCTGGACCGGTCCGATGTGGACATGGCGCTGGCTACTCTGCGGGGACAAGTCGGTGTGCTCCTGCTGCAGCTTGAGGTGCGCTCCGACATCACGGCCTATGCAGCCCACGCCGGTCACGCGGCGGGATTGACGGTCATCCTCGATCCGGCACCCGCCGTCCCGATCGCTGAGGACGTCTGGCGCGACATCGACATCGTCACCCCCAACGAGACCGAAGCCGCCCTGATCACCGGGATGATGGTCACCGACGCACCGAGCGCGGAAAAGGCCGCCCGCTGGTTCATCGACCGTGGTGTGCGTCATGCGATCGTCACCTTGGGTGCCCACGGCGCGGTCGCCGTCGATGCCGAGCACACCGTGGCTCTCGAGTCGTTCGAGGTGCGTGCCGTGGACACCACCGCCGCCGGTGATGCGTTCACCGGGACCCTCGGGGCGGCGCTCGCCCAGGGGATAGCGCTGGCGGACTCGGTCCGCCACGGAATGGCCGCCGGTGCCCTGGCCGTCACCAAGGCAGGGGCCAGTCCGTGTCTACCGCGCCGCCAGGACGTCCTGGACCTAATGGCCACCAATCCGATCGCCTGACCCCCCGGAGGAACGTCTTCTGATGCGTCGCAACCACGGAACGCTCAACGGCCAGCTCGCCCGCGTCATCTCCGAGACCGGGCACACCGACCAGATTGTCGTCACCGATGCCGGACTGCCTATCGCCTTGACCGTTGAACGGGTCGATCTGGCAATCAAAGCGGACCTGCCGGCTTTTCTGGACGTTCTCGACGTCGTCCTCGATGAACTCCAGATCGAAGGAGCGATCCTCAGCGAGGAGATCCGCAGCGCAAGCCCGCAGATGCTCGACCAGATAAGCCAGCGCCTCGCCGCCCGTGGGGTTACCGCGACGTTCGTTCCGCACTCCGAGTTCAAAGCAGCGACCGCAAACGCGCGCGCGGCAGTGCGCTCGGGTGAGTTCACCCCCTACGCCAACGTGCTGCTGACCGCGGGCGTCGTGTACTGAGCAGGAAGGGTCAGTCATGAAATTGAGCGTGCAGGCCATCCACAAAGCCTTCGCTGACACCGAAGTCCTCAAGGGCATCGACCTCAGCATCAACGCCGGTGAGGTGGTTGCCCTGGTGGGGGAGAACGGGGCAGGAAAGTCCACGTTGACCCGAGTCATCTCCGGTGTCTACCGCCCCGACAGTGGCAGTGTGGTAATCGAGGGTGAGCCGGTGACGTTCCGCGGACCTAAAGATGCGATGGCCCGTGGTATCCAAGTGATCTACCAGGAGTTCCGGCAGAACCTATTCTCCCACCTGTCCGTCGCCGAGAACCTCTACGTCAAAGAAGAAGGACGACAGTTCGGGCGCCTCCTGGTCTCCAGAAGGCGCATGGCCCGCAGCGCCGCCGCGCTCACCGCGGAACTCGGCATGCAGATCGACCCGAACTCACCCGTCAGCCACCTCGGCGTCGCCGAACAACAGATGGTCGCGATCGCCAAAGCGATCGGCCACCACCTGAACATCCTCATCCTCGACGAGCCCACCGCCGCCCTCGATGACCGGGAGTCCGAGGCACTGTTCACTCAGGTCAGAAGGCTACGGGATGACGGTGTTGGGATCGTCTACATCAGCCACCGACTCGAAGAGGTTTTCGCGCTCGCCGACCGCATCATCGTCCTGCGGGACGGCACTGTCACGCTGACGGGGCGCGCGGCAGAGCTCACCAAAGACCAAGTCGTCGCGGCCATGGTCGGGCGCACCGTTGATGACTTCTATCCCAAAGACGTCAACATCCGTGAAAATGCCACCGCCCTGCACGTGCAGAACCTGAGCAGAACAGGAGCGTTTGCAGACATCAGCCTGACCGTCAACACAGGTGAGGTTCTGGGAATCGGGGGAGTGCTGGGCTCGGGAAGAGACCAGCTTCTACGCGCCCTGTTCGGGGTGGAACCCATCGACAGCGGCACCATGACGGTTAACGGTCGCGATGTGCGACCACGAACACCCGCCGCTGCCATCCGCGCGGGCATCGCCTACCTCACCCCGGACCGCGGAGCCAACGGCCTGTGTGCGCAACGCTCCATCGCCGAGAACATTTCCCTCGCGGCCCTGCCGTCCTACACCGCTGTCGGCGGCTTCGTCCGCAAGCGCAATGAACGCGACGCCGTGAACGGGGTCATGCGCAGGTTGCGGGTGCGAGCAGCCTCGCGCGATGCGCCGGTCAGCACTCTCTCCGGCGGGAACCAGCAGAAGGCGTTGTTCGGTAAGTGGGTCCTGACCCGGCCCACAGTGCTGCTGATGGACGCGCCGACCCGCGGCGTCGACGTCGGCGCCAAAACGGAGATCTACCGGATCATCAACGAGCTCACCGCCGACGGCGTCGCGGTCGTCCTGGTCAGCTCGGATCTGCCCGAGCTCGTGGCCATGTCCGACCGGGTACTGGTCATGCGCGCCGGCCGCATCACCGCAGAACTGACCGGTGACCGCATTACCCAGCGAACCATCCTCGAGCACGCCTTGGAGGTAGTGCCATGAACCCCAACCTGCGCCGCGTTCTCCACCAACTCCGTGCAGCCTGGATGCTCCTGGCGGTATGCGTAATCCTCGCGATCGCCTCCCCTGTCTTCGCCACCTCAGCCAACCTGCTCAACGTTGCGCTGGCCACCTCCGTCACAGCATTGCTGGCGGCGGGCCAAACCTTCGTCATCATCCTGGCCGAGATCGACCTCTCCGTCGGTGCCATTTTAGGATTCTCAGCTGCCATCACCGCGATGGTGCTGCGGCACCACTCCACCATCACCGGCATCGTTGTGGGGCTCGCGGTCGGCGCCGCCGCCGGACTCGTCAACGGCTTATTGGTCACCAAGACCCGTATGCCGTCCTTCATCGCCACACTGGCCACACTCTCCATCCTCAGCGGGCTCGCACTCCAATTCACCCAAGGCAACCCCGTTTCGGTGAGCGACTACAACTTCCAAAACATCGGGCAGGCCAGAATCGCCGGCATCCCGACGCCGGTGTGGATCATGATCGTGGTCTTCGTGATCTTCGGTATCCTTTTGGCCCGCACCCGATTTGGGCGCTACGCCTACGCGACTGGGGACAACGCGGAGGCCGCCAAACTGTCCGGTATCTCGGTGGATCGAGTCAAGATCCTCGCCTTCGTCATCAGTGGTGCCCTCGCCGCTCTGGCCGGGTTCATCGTCACCGCGCGCTTGTCTACCGCAGAACCGACAGCCGGCACCGGGCTAGAACTCGAAGCGATCGCCGCCGTGATCATCGGCGGCACCAGCCTGGCCGGAGGCCGCGGTGATCTCCTCGGCACCATCGTCGGCGCTCTCATCCTCGGCGTCATCGACAACGGCATGAATTTGCTCAACGTGAACCCCTTCTTGCAAGACGTAGTCAAAGGCTTGGTCATCCTCTTCGCCGTCCTACTTGACCGCAACGCTGACGTCATTCGCGGTTGGATCCGCCGCAAACCCCCAGCCGCCTCCGCCACCGACGAGTCGAACGTCCCCACACTCGTGTCCTCCTGAGCGCCACAACCAGCCGCGCCAGCGGGGCGCACCCATCAGCACTACACGGGCAGAACCTCCGCCGCCACCCCCAAGTTTCATCCAACTCACAAGGAGAATCCGATGCGCAACCACAAGAGTGTGCTGATCGCCATCGCGGTGCTTGGCACCGCAACCCTGGCCTTGACCGGCTGCAGTAGAGGCAATTCAGCCGCCACCGGCAGTTCTCCCGGATCAGCATCCACGAGCAAGAACGCCGTCATGATCATGAGCACTCTCAACAACCCCTTCTTCGTCTCCGTCAAGAACGGAGCAGTGGCCCAGGCCCCCACCAAAGGCATCACCCTTGATGTGCAGAACGCCAACAACAGCGATGGGACTGCGCTGAACCTCGCCACCACCGCACTGACCAAGCAGCCCGGCATCCTGATCATCGATCCCGTCGGCAGCCAGTCCGCCACCGCCAGCGTCAACGCCGCAAACTCGGCGAACATCCCGGTCATGGCCTTCGACCGTCACCCCGACGGGGGCAAGCTCGCTACCTTCGTCGGCTATGACGCCATCCAGGCCGGACGCAACGCAGCGGACGCACTCGCTAAAGGAATGAACAACAAAGGGACCATCGTCGAAATTCAGGGCATCCTCGGTACCAACGTCGCCCAAGACCGGTCGAAGGGCTTCGAGGAAGAACTGACCAAGCACCCGGACATCAAGACAGTCGCCAAGCAAGCCGCGGACTTCGACCGAGGCAAGGCCCTCAACACCATGACCAACATCCTGCAGGCCAACCCCGACATCCAAGGTGTCTACGCCGCCAACGACGAAATGGCCATGGGTGTCCTCGCCGCGCTCAAGGCCCGCAACCTCGCAGGGGGCAAAGTCATCCTGGTCGGCAACGACGGCATCTCCGACGCTCTGGCAGCAATCGCCGCCGGCGACATGTACGCCACCAACGCCGAATCACCCTTCGAACTCGGCCAGCAAGTGACCAACCTCGCCGCCGACGTCATCGGCGGCAAAACCGTCGAGCCCAACAAGACCCTCGAAGGCCAACTCGTCACCAAGGACAACGTGAAAACCTACGCTCAGCACCTCGTGCAGATCGGCGACTCCGCGGACGTCCCCCCATCCTTGAAGTAAGAACACGATGCACCCTAGGCCCCGAACCGAGGGTGCTCATCGCTTCGCGTCATCCCGCCCTTTGGCGGCCGCCCGAGGGACGTGGCTAGTGCACGGCCGAGAGCCCTTCCGGGGAGTTTCCGGCCGGAGCTGCGCAGGGCACGACCGGGTTGGCGGTATGTCGCCGGTGTGGGAGGTGGCCGATGCCGAAGAAGATTCTGGAGTTCCTGACCCTTAGATGGCTCTCTGACCGCCGCCAGTCAGTGCCACCGACCATCCCCGCCTTGCGGGGGACCGGTCTATCGACTCGTACCCGTGGGGGCACCCTTGGATGGGCTGAGTCAGTGATCCTGGTGCAGGTCGGTGGCGCGGGCGGAGGCGGTGTCGGGGGCCCCGGTCTCGTGGGCCACACGGTCGGCCAGCGACAGCAGTCGGCGCAGCCGTCCCGCCACCGCGTCTTTGGTCAGTGGCGGGACGGCGAGGCGGCCGAGTTCCTCCAAGGAGACGTGCTGGTGGTGCAGCCGCAGGGCACCGGCCGCCCGCAGGTGCCCTGGTGCGCCCTCACCGAGCAGCTGCAGGGCCCGCTGAACCCGGGCGGTGTTAGCCAGGGCAGCGGCCGCGGCGCGTTCCTGGTTCGCGTCCTCGAAGGGGGCCAACCGTTGCACAGTGCTGCGGTGTTGTGTCCGCTGCAGCCGACGCTGCTGCCAGCTGGCGTGGCTGTGCACCGCACCCATCCGGGTCAACAGTTCCCCGATGGCCTGCTCATCCCGGACCTGGACACGTTATGCGCCACGGACCTCGCGGGTTTTGGTGGTGATCCCCAACCGCCGGGCCGCACCGACCAGGGCCATCGCCGCCTCCGGGCCCGGACAGCGCAGCTCCAAGACCGGTGAGCGACCCGGCTCACTGAGCGAACCCTGCACCAGAAATGCCCCCCGCCACACGGCGGCGGCGTCGCAGGCACCGCCGGCCACCACCGGTGCCGGCAGTCCCCGCACCGGGCGTCCACCGCGGTCGAGCAACCCGGTGCGGCGGGCGAGAGCCTCACCGTGGGCGATGTCAACGCCGGGCCAAAACTGACAGTGCTGGGCGCGCCCGGCACCAGGGGGATGCTCCTATAGATGTCAAGCAGCGGTTTTGGCGGCGTTGGGGTGAGTGATTTCGTGGTAGATCTCGCGGGCGATCGCTCTCTTGAGACAGCGTATTATGTCCTTTTTGGACAGTCCTTCAACGGTTCGTCGGCGGACGTAGGCGCGGGTGCGGTCGTCGTATCTCATGCGGACCAGGGCCACGGTGTGCAGGGCGTTGTTCGCGCCCCGGTCGCCGCCGCGGTTGAGGCGATGGCGGTGAGTGCGCCCGGATGATGCGGGGATGGGTGCGACTCCGGTCAAGTGCGCGAACGAGGCTTCCGAGCGCAGTCGTTCAGGGTTGTCGCCCGCGGTCACCAGCAGCTGGGAGGCGACGTCGATACCGACCCCGGTCTTGGCGAGCAGGCCGGGGGCTGCCGTGGTGGCAAGCTCGGTCAGCGCAGTGTTCAGCTCGGTGAGTTCCTCGGCCAACGCGAGGTGTCTGCGGGCCAGGGATCGCAACGCCATCTTCGTCGCTGCTGACGGGGACGACAGATCGGCGCCGGGACGCAACCGGGACAGTGCGCGCAGGAGCTGTCCGGTGGACAGTGGTCGCATCTGCTCCCGCAGGCTGGCGGGTCCGGTGATGAGCATGGCGCGGATCTGGTTGATGCACTGGGTCTTCGCCTTCACCGCCGAGCGGCGGGCCACCCGCAGGCAGCGGATGGACTCCACGATCCCACCCCGGGTTTTCGGGGTCCCCGCGGCCCGCCCGGAGGCCACGGCTTGTGCTGCAGCGTAGGCATCCAAGGGATCAGTCTTGCCGTGGGCGCGTCTGCTGGAACGGTCGGGGCGGTCGACCTCCCTCACCGTCTCGCCGGCGGCGGTCAACACCCGGGCCAGCTCGGCTCCGTAGGCGCCAGTGCCTTCGACACCGACGGATCCAAGGACTCCCTGTCGCTTGCCAAGGTGATGGGACCACCTCGTTGCCACGAGCATGGGACCACCTGGAGGTGTTAGTGAGCATTGCTGGTCTCGCTTTCGGTGTCAACGGTGGCGCGCCTGGTGGGTCGGCCTCGTTGTCGGTAGGAGGGTCCTTCGATGACGAGGGTGTGGGCGCCTGAGGTGAGGCGGTCGATGGCGGATTGGGCCAGGAGCGCGTCGCTCATCATCGACAGCCACTCACTGGGGTCGCGGTTGGATGTCACGATGGTGGCCTTCGTGCGGTGTCGCTCGACGATGAGTTCGTAGAAGTCGTTGGTCTCGGTGGTATCGAGGTTGCGCAGCGCGAAGTCGTCGAGGATGAGCAGGTCGACGCGGGCGAGTTTGCGCATCTCGGCGGCCAGGGTGTTGTCCAAGCGGGCGGCGCGCAGTCGGGTGAACAGCTTGTCGGTGCGGGCGGCGTGCACGGACAGGCGGCGTCGGATTCCGATGTGTCCCAACGCGGTCGCGAGGTGGGTTTTCCCGACCCCGACGGCGCCGAGGATGAGGACCGAGTGTCCGGCCTCGGTGAAGCGCAGGCTGGTCAGATCCGACAGTAGCGCCCGGTCATAGGTCAGGTCGGCGGGTTCGTCCCAGGTGTCCAGGCGCATGGTGGGGTCCAGGCCCGCGGTGCGGGCGCGCAGCATCGCCGAGCGGGACTCCCGGCGGGTGACCTCGTCACCGAGGACCAGCTGCAGGAACGCGGCGTGACCCATGCTGCGTTTTCGGGCCAGGACCAGGCGTTCGGGCAGGGTGGTGCTCATTCCGCCGAGTTTCAACGCCCGCAGCGTTGTGCTCAGGTCGCCGCCGACCGGGTCGGCGGGCCCGGTGGCCGTGGGACTCGTGCTCGTTGTCGTGCTCATGGGGTGGTCTCCGTTTCGGGGTGGGCGGTGTGGGCACCGCCGTGGATGAGGGTCAGCTGAGCGGGCCCGCGGGTGGCGTACTCGGCGGGGTCGCGGGCGAAACGCCCGCCCGCCGAGCCGGCCGCGGCGGGCAGGACCGGGGCCTGGGTGTCGAGGGCTTTCTCCAGCATTACGGCGATCTTGGACACCGACACGACGTCGAGGTCCAGCGAGCGGGTGCAGGCGGTCTCGACGGGGCCGGGCCCGTAGCGACGTACCAGACCGACCAGGCGGTAGACGGCCCTCATCCTGGTCCAGGGCAGCGGGTCATCGAGGAGGCGTTCGGCGTAGATGCCGATGTTGGGTCCGTGTCCGGCGCAGGTGCCGATCAGCGTGGTGAGGTCTCGCATGGCGTATCCGGCCCGCTCGGCGGGTAGATCCGTCCGATCAGTGCTGCGCCCGCCGGGTGGTTGGCGGGGGTGGGTTTTCACCAGCTGTCCACTATGGAACAGCTTGACGAGCTCCCGGTCTGCGCGGGCATCGAGGTGCTGCCCGATCCACTCCTGCGGCAGCGAGTACAAGGATTTGGCGACCTCGACGTGGAAGTCGCGGTGCACCTTCACCCGGGTGAACATCGGCACGTCATAGGGCGGGGGGACCGGCAACAGACACGACGCTTCCACCGCGGTGAACATCTCCAGTGGCCGGGCGGCGGTGGTGCCGTGGATCCGCATCCCGGCCCGCACCGAACACCACGCCTCCACTCGGGTTTGGGCATCAGGCAGGTCGGTGAAGGTTTCCCCGGCCCAGAAGTTGCCGCGCACGAACTGCACCGCCCGCTCCACCCGGGGCTTGTCTTGAGGGGCCCGGACCCGCGCGGGGTCGGTGTGAAACCCGGCGTGCTGGGCGTAGTCCAACCAGCCGACACTCAACTGCGGGTTCACCTTGTCGGCCTTGGTGACCACGGCCTTGAGGTTGTCCGGGATCAACACCTTGAACACGCCCCCGAAGAACGCCCACGCCGCCTCAGCGCCGGCGATCACCGCGGTCAGGGTCTGGGAGTAGGTCAACCACACGAACATGTGCCGCGAAACGACGGCGGTGAAGATCAGCGCGTGCACCCGCCGCTTGCGGCCGGTCTCGGGGTCGAGGATGAACCCCATTTGAGCGAAGTCGATCTGGCATTCCACCCCCGGCTCATCGTCATTGACCCGCATCGTCGTGGATTTCACCCGGAACCCGCACTGGGCCACGGCGAAGCGGTGCAGGGTGCGTTAGGGCACCACGCATCCCTGCCGGGCCAGCAGCTCGGCGATCTTCACGATCGACAACCCGTCCCGGCCTCCACCGCCGGCCACCTACGCGGTGATCTGCTCCTCACGACCGAGCAACGTCTCCCACGCCGGACCGTGACCGTTCGGCCGGGCCGGGCGCACCGCGCCCACCACCGCACCGATCAGCTCATCGGTCAACGCCGCGACCCCGGCATCCCGGCACAGGCCTTCGGCCTGCGCCGCGACCACGTAGCGGCGGGCGGTCTTGCGGTCCACCCCCGCCCGCTCCGCGACCGTGCGCAAACCGTGGCCCTCGAGCCAACCACGCAGCACCTCTCGTACCTCAACCACACTGACCTCCCGAAATCCCACGCCCGGTGACCTCCACGTCGCACAACATGACGTGGCCAGTCAACGAGCCGACAGAGGAACCCTCGGCCAGGCACGCCGGGTGGTCCCATAACTGGCAACCCAGGTGGTCCCATGAACGTGGCAGAAAACCGCTCAGAACGGTCCCATGCTCATGGCAGGCGACACTCCCCACGAACGAACCCAGGCCAGCAACGCCCGGTAGCCCTGCGGGGTGGCGGGGAATTCTCGATCGCCCAGCGCCCGTCCGAGACCGTCAACGGCTGCGGCGTGATGGGTGTCCGCGTGGGTGTCGGCCCCGGCGAAGACTTGCCCCTGCGGGGGCGTTTGCGTCAGGGTGGTCATGACCGTCCTCTCGTCTCGATGTGTGGCGGCACGCGCCGGTCGGGCGTGGCGGACAAGACAGTGACGGGGCTCCTCGACAAGCTCCTGACTTGTTGAATGTGCATAGGTCGCGGGGTCTGCAGCCTCTAGCGTCCTAGGGTGCCGGCCGGGCTGGCTCGCAGTGCTCCTTGCCACCTTCGGGTTGGCTCGCTGATAGCGTGCCGCGCC
>JAABVA010002470.1_pt1 | contig 18366 bp, 12 predicted proteins | sample 5560331 | NCBI WGS metagenome assembly JAABVA01 (sample SAMN12812661, study PRJNA571458) | rock metagenome | isolation source: Antarctica rocks | place: Antarctica: Victoria Land, Mt New Zealand sud | collected 2016-01-07 | reverse complement strand
TTCGGGGGCGGCTACAACGGCGACGCGTTCGTGGCCAAGGTGCGTCCCGGCGGGGGGAGCCTGGCCTGGAGCACCTACCTGGGGGGCAACGGCGACGACTACGGCAACGGCATCGCGCTGGACAGCCAGGCCAACGTCTACGTGACGGGGAACACGGGCTCGCCCAACTTCCCGCTGGCCAGCCCGGCGCAGTCGACCTATACGGGCAGTGGGCCGGGCTGCTACAGCACTCCGTGCGGCGACGCCTTCGTAAGCAAGCTCAGCGCCGACGGGGCGGCGCTGAACTACAGCACCTACCTGGGCGGGAGCAACGCCACCGTGGGCCTGGGCATCGCGGTGGACGTGACGGGGACAGCCTACGCGACGGGGTACACCTACGCGACCGACTTCCCGACCACGGCGGGGGCGGCGCAGGGGCTCTCCGGCGGAGGCAGCTACCAGAGCGACGCCTTCGTGGCCAAGTTCCTCGGGCTCGGCAGCGGCGACGTGCCCTGGCACCCGCACAGCAGCGGGATGGGCTCCATCCGCGGGGGCGTCGACGTGCGCGTGGACCTGGCCGACGGGCACGTCGATGTGGGCCTGGCGGGGCTGTCCATCCCCGGTCGCGGGCCGGATCTCTCGGTCAACCGCACCTGGGACAGCGCGTTCGCGCAGGGGGGGACGACCGGCCTCAGCTCCAGCCTGACGCCCACGATGGGTGGCGCGCTCCAGGGGACCGTGGTCTACACCGACGGCGTGGGGACGGTCTGGGCGTTTCAGTACACGGGCAGCGCCACGGCGACGCCGCCCTACACCGCGTATCGCACGCCGGCCGGCCAGCCCTGGCAGCTCGCGACCTCGACCGCGGGCTACACGCTCACGAACTTCCTGACGGGTGAGGTGTGGAGCTTCGACGCGCAGGGCCGGCTCCAGTCCGACACCGATAGTTACGGCAACCGCAACAGCATGAGCTACGGCGCGGGGAGCCCGACCAGCCCGAGCAGCGAGGGCAACAGCGGGGGCCGCAGCCTCACACTGGGGTACACGACAGGGCAACTCGCCACGGTGCAGAGCCCGGCGTGGGCGAGCAGCGGCGGGGCGCAGGGGCAGCAGGTGACCTACGGGTACAACGGCGCGGGGCAGCTCACGAGCACGACGCGGGGGGCCGGCTCGACCGACGCGGTGACGACGACGTTCGGGTATAGCGGGACGCTGTTGACCGGCATCACGCCGCCATCCGGCCGCACCTGGCGCCTGGGCTACGACGGGGCCGGGCGCGTGAGTGGCATCACGAGCCCGGTGGCGGGGACGGCGGGGCAGCCCGGCTACACGCCGGCGTACACGACAGGGTACAGCTATAACCCGGGGCAGACGGTGGTGGTCCAGGGGGTGGGGACAGCCGCGGCGCTGACGACGACCTACACGCTCGACGCCTTGGGCCAGCCCATCACCACGACCGACGGGCTCGGCCACAGCAGCGGCGCGACCTACGACGCCGACCACGACGTGCTGACCAGCCAGGACGCCAACGGCAACACCACGACGGAGAAGTATCAGTACATCGGCCCCAATGGGTACAGCGGACCTATCGGCCCCAACGCCACCGTCGGGCAGGTGATCGAGGAGGACAAGCCGGCCATCCAGGCGTACAGCCCGCAGAACACGCTCCTGACGACACCCGTGATCACGCACACCTACGACCCGGCGTCGTGGCCAGCGGCTTGCCCGAGGGCGGGCTGACGCGCTACGCGTACGACGGCCACCACGGCGTGGCTAACACAGCCGAGCTCACTGCGACCAGCCCTACGCCGTTGTGGCGGGGAACGATCGCCAGCTATGACGCCTATGGCGAGCGGATCGCGACAACCGACGGGCGCGGGGTAGCCGTAGACGCGAACGGCCATGCCACGCTCGCCGACCCGGGCGGGCTCTACACCCGGCACGCGGGCTACGACACGCAGGGCGATCTGACCAGTGAGAGCACGCCGCCTCTCACCACGACGCTCAACGGCATCACCACGACGGCCCCGGTCACGACGTCCTACACCTACGATGGCGACGGCAACCGGCAGACGCTGGCCTCAGCCAATGGCGGTACGACGACGTATGCCTACGACCACCTGGGGCGGCGGGTCACGACGACCGAGCCGAGCGTCAGGCTCTACGACGGCACGACGACATCGCCGATAGAGACGACGGGCTACGACAAGGACGGCAACGCCGTGAGCACGACGGACGCCAACGGAGCCGTGACGACGAGCGGCTACGACCCCTTGGGGCGCGAGGTCAACACCACCAACCCGGTGAGCGGGACCACCGTCATCACCTACAACGCGACCGAGCAGACCGCGACGCGGGACGCACAGGGCAATGTGACGAGCCGTAGCTATGATGCGGCAGGGCGGCTGACGCAGGCCACCGACGCCGTGACCGGGACCGTGCAGTACGGGTACGACCCGGTGGGTAACACGGCGGCCATCACCAGCGGGGACACCCTCGGCAACGTCACGCAGGTCGAGACGCGCGCGTACGACGCGCTCAACCGCGCTATCACCGACACCGTGACCGGGCCGGGTGGCACGCCGCAGGCCACGGCCACCTACTACGACAAGGACGGCAACGTCTACCAGACGGTGCAGCCCACCGGCGCGGCCAGCGTCAACACGTACGACCTCGCCGACCAGCTCGTCACCTCCGAGAGCGACCCCGCGCCCGTCGTCGCCGCCACCCACCAGACCCAGACCGTCTACCGCTACGACGCCGCCGGTAACCAGGTCGAAACGATCGACCCGGACGGGCGCGACACGACGACCGTCTACGACGGCGCCAACCGCACTGTCCAGAGTGTCTCCGTCGCGCCGGGCGTCATCGGGACGACCACGCTGACCACGACCGCTCAATACGACCGGGACGGGAACACGCTGGCGCAGACGGTGCAGACGCGCGACCCCGCCGGCGCCGTGCAGACGTTCATCGACACGTCAACCTACGACGCGGCCGACCGCGCAACGAGCGCGACGGACAACGGGCTGACCACCGGCTACGGCTACGACGCTGCCGGCCAACAACGCACTGAGACTATCGGGAACGGTGCCTCGACCGTGACACGGACGCTCGACCCCCAGGGCCGCGAGACCGGGCTCTCGGAGGGCGGCTACGCGACGGCGTTCGGCTACAACACCAACGACCTGATCACGGCGATCACCTTGCCCGGCGGGGTCAGCGAGTCCGCGCAGTACGACGCGAACAGCCGGCTGACGGTGTGGCACGATCCCGGTCCGGGCCAGAACGTCACCTACGCCTATGGCTACGACGCTGCCAGCCGCGTCACTGCCTTCACCGCCGTATCGGGCACCGATACGCTGGCGTACGACGCCCAAAACCGGCTGACCTCCGATTGCGGGCCGCAGGTGGAGGCGCGCTCGCCCGACCACTGCTACCACTGGACCTACGACGCCACGGGCAACATCACCACGGCGACGACCGACCTCGGCCCGCCCATCACCTACACCTATACCATCCCCGGCCAGCCCAATGAGCTGGCGCAGACGTACGCGCCGGGCTACCTCAACCCCTCTACGTACTTCGGCTACGACGGCAGCGGGAACACGACCGCCATCACGTCGCCGATCACGGGGTCGCTCACCGCGCCGGGCGCCATCAACACGCATATCGGCTACGACGCCGCGAGCCGGCCCAGCAAGGTCACGCTGCGCGACGGGCGCACCGTCACCATGAGCTACAACGCGGCAGGGGAGCGGGCGAGCTACAGCGTGATCACCGGGACCACTACGACCCTTTACAGCGTGCAGTACGCGTACCGGGACGGGGAGTTGGGGCAGGCCACCGTGTACAGCGCGACGGCGACGGGCAGCGTGCAGTACACCGACAGCTACGTGTACGGTCAGAGCGGCCTGCCGGACCACTTCGACCGGCAACAGAACGGGACGACGAGCCGCTACTGGTACGAGACCGACGGCCGGGGCGACGTGGTGGCCGTCACCGACGTTAACGGGAATGTCGTGGACAGCTACGAGTACGACTTGTGGGGCGAGCCCTTGTCGTACACGACGCACGAGCAGGTGCCCCAACGTATCCGGTACAGGAGCATGTGGTACGACTCCGAGGAGGAGTGGTTGTGGGACGGCTCCCGCTCCTACGACCCCGAGCTTGACCGCTACCTCCAGCCCGACAGTCCTGATACGCGTAGCTACGTCTACGCGGGCGACGACCCGGTGGGCGCGGGGCGCGGGACGGGCGACGTCGGCGGGTTCAGCACCGGGGTGGGGGTGATCGGGGCGACCCCCTCGTTCGAAGGCAACGTGGAATGCGGCGTCCGCCCCGGCGTGGGCTACGCCACGCCCTCCTGTGGGGACAGCGGGAGCGACGTGGGTGGCCCACCCCCCGCCAGTGGCGAGGGCGGCGGCGGAACGGCCGAAGATGTGAAGCCTAGTAGACGAACTGCTGTTGGCAGGCCTTATGCTAACCTGCCCGATCCTCGTGGTGTTAGCGCAGGAAAAAGGTTTACAACAAGGCAACTTAGAAAGATATACGAGGCAAACAGAGCGAGAAATGGAGGTGTGCTCCGCTCAGATGACCCTAATGACCGATATCAGATACTCAAACCGTCTTCTAAGAGTGTGAAAGGAGTTAAACCTGATCTAGACGAGGCTCAAGTCGATCACATTATTCCGAGGAATAAAAGGGGGACTAACAGCTATAAGAACGCCCAAGTAGTATCGCGCTGGCTAAACAGGCAGAAGTCAGACAACGATGGCCAAAGCATCGTCGCGCCATGAGGTGCGTCCCGTATAATCCTGGGTGAGATACTAGTGGGTCATGCCGCAAATAAACCGGGAATGCTTTGCCGGCCTGCTGCGCGTGATTCGGCTCCTGGGAATGCCGCGTTAAATGCGGCGTGACCCACTAGTGTCGTCTTAAAGCGGTCCCTTTGCATAGAGCACGTCAACGAGAGCGTCGGCCCGGCGGCTCGTTGGCCCCGCGTGGGCGATCGACGGGGCCGGCAAGCCGCCGGGCCGACGCTCCCAGTGGGGCGTGACCCCCCGCGGCAAACAAACCTCCTTCATCCTGCACTAGGCATCTCGAAAGGGCCAAATAAGTAGCGTAGACTTGGACAAGGATCTCTTCGATCCATTCGAATTTAACAGTTCGAGCCTTTCGCAGGCATCAAAATGTCGAACTGCGTCAAGCGTGCGTCAACCTGTGTCCTAGGGTTGATGAATGGCTATTGGTGTGAATGGAGGAGCAATGGTTGACGCTGCCACACGTATTGCTGCCATAGCCCTCCTTGCCGATCAACGCTCGCCCAAGCGTCGCTCCGGAGCTAAGCGGTTGCGCAAGCTTAGAGACCCGAGTGTTGGTCCGGCTCTCCTCGAAGCATTGCGGCGAGAGGTGCAGGATTCGCGCACATGGGAAACACAATATCAGATGATCATGGCGCTAGGCGAATGCGGGTACCAGCCCGCGTTGTCTTTCCTCGACGCCCTCGCACGACAACCGTTCGAGGCGACCATGGTCTACGTCGCGCTTGGTGACGCTATCATCCGCCTAGGACAAGCCGACAAAAATGATGCGACGTCTGTCTTATCAGTGATGGCATCGACCAATGATATGCTAATTGACGGGGCTCTTCGAGCTGTCGCCATGCTTCGCTTACGCCCCAATAACGAGGCGATCACACGCATTATTAGCTATGCTGCCCGTCGTCCGCTTGAGGATGAGTCACGCTTATGGGTGGCTGCGGCAGCAGCTGGATGGGATGGTTCCGATGTACAAGCATTCCTCAAAACTAGCGTTGCTAGCCCACGGGAGGATGTGAAACGGGCGGCCCAAGCCTCATTGCAGAAGATCTATCTCACGTGGAACCCGTTGTAATTCACACCTCGATGCCGGAAAACCATTTCTATTCCGATCATCGTCTCTGGCAATTTCGTCACGAGTGCACGATTCATAGGCACTCTCGATAACGCGTTTTCCGCTGTCGTCACCTGAGATGGGCGAGGCAGCAATCGGCATCGTCCAGACGGGCCGGTTGGCGGCGTTCGCTCTCAGTCTCAACATCCTGCCACGATAGCCGCGCAAGCTGCGGGACCGGCATCATCGAGAGTGCCTATGACCCAGTGCACATGAACTGCCAGCTTTCGCTAAGGCGATGTGCTAGTTGATTCAGATGTTGATAGGGATAGGTATCTAGATCGAACCGGAGCGATTTGAGCAAATTAACGAGCAGCTAACCTAGCGCGGTACAACTGCACTAAACCGTGGTCGACGCTCAAAACCACGCTCAAATCAGGCGTCATCACGGTTCCCTGTGGTTGTACCCCTAGCGCAACGACTGCCGGATACACTGGATACTTGCTCTCGGCTTGTTGCAAGGATCGCGTGGATTTACTGAATGGACGACTAAAGGTCACTATCTTTGCACTTTTCGATTATCGTCAAGTAAAAGCGCCTCGACGCTCTTCATGTTGTAGTCAAGAGGACTTGCTGACCACAACATGTGGTAGCGAAATAAAAAGTGCAAAGATAGAGTAAAGGTGTAGCATGGGTAAAGATTGGCTCTTCAATGAACCGCCAGACCTTGCGGTTATTACGACGCAACGCGTACTAAGCAATAGATTTCCTATCCTTCTTGTCAGCCATGATGATGATGGAGGGTGGCAGTTTCTGGACGGTGTACCCTCGGAAACTGATGATGTTAGGATTGTCAGTCTACACAGAATAATAACGTTGGATCCAACCATACAGGACCTCGCCTCGCTTCCTCCAGGTAAACAAGCGTGGCGGGAAAACCGAAGCGAGTTGTGGCAAAAGACGGATACCTAAGGGTCTACCGAGAAAAAACGCCGTTGACTCTTTGCCCTTTTGCCTTCAAACGGCTGTAAACGGCACCCAGAGTGGCTACGACGCTGCCGGCCAACAACGCACTGAGACTATCGGGAACGGTGCCTCGACCGTGACACGGACGCTCGACCCCCAGGGCCGCGAGACCGGGCTCTCGGAGGGCGGCTACGCGACGGCGTTCGGCTACAACACCAACGACCTGATCACGGCGATCACCTTGCCCGGCGGGGTCAGCGAGTCCGCGCAGTACGACGCGAACAGCCGGCTGACGGTGTGGCACGATCCCGGTCCGGGCCAGAACGTCACCTACGCCTATGGCTACGACGCTGCCAGCCGCGTCACTGCCTTCACCGCCGTATCGGGCACCGATACGCTGGCGTACGACGCCCAAAACCGGCTGACCTCCGATTGCGGGCCGCAGGTGGAGGCGCGCTCGCCCGACCACTGCTACCACTGGACCTACGACGCCACGGGCAACATCACCACGGCGACGACCGACCTCGGCCCGCCCATCACCTACACCTATACCATCCCCGGCCAGCCCAATGAGCTGGCGCAGACGTACGCGCCGGGCTACCTCAACCCCTCTACGTACTTCGGCTACGACGGCAGCGGGAACACGACCGCCATCACGTCGCCGATCACGGGGTCGCTCACCGCGCCGGGCGCCATCAACACGCATATCGGCTACGACGCCGCGAGCCGGCCCAGCAAGGTCACGCTGCGCGACGGGCGCACCGTCACCATGAGCTACAACGCGGCAGGGGAGCGGGCGAGCTACAGCGTGATCACCGGGACCACTACGACCCTTTACAGCGTGCAGTACGCGTACCGGGACGGGGAGTTGGGGCAGGCCACCGTGTACAGCGCGACGGCGACGGGCAGCGTGCAGTACACCGACAGCTACGTGTACGGTCAGAGCGGCCTGCCGGACCACTTCGACCGGCAACAGAACGGGACGACGAGCCGCTACTGGTACGAGACCGACGGCCGGGGCGACGTGGTGGCCGTCACCGACGTTAACGGGAATGTCGTGGACAGCTACGAGTACGACTTGTGGGGCGAGCCCTTGTCGTACACGACGCACGAGCAGGTGCCCCAACGTATCCGGTACAGGAGCATGTGGTACGACTCCGAGGAGGAGTGGTTGTGGGACGGCTCCCGCTCCTACGACCCCGAGCTTGACCGCTACCTCCAGCCCGACAGTCCTGATACGCGTAGCTACGTCTACGCGGGCGACGACCCGGTGGGCGCGGGGCGCGGGACGGGCGACGTCGGCGGGTTCAGCACCGGGGTGGGGGTGATCGGGGCGACCCCCTCGTTCGAAGGCAACGTGGAATGCGGCGTCCGCCCCGGCGTGGGCTACGCCACGCCCTCCTGTGGGGACAGCGGGAGCGACATCGGCGCCCCGCCCGCGAGTGGCGAGGGCGGCGGCGGGACGGCGGAAAACAGCCAAGCTCGCCCGCCATCCCCGCCTGTTGATCCAGAGTTAGGTCCTGAAACCGCTAGTTCGCCGAACCGACGACTTCTGCCTGCGCCTGTAACGCTCGGTAGTTATCGCGACCTTGTCAAAGGAGGGTTGCGGCAGGCGCATCACATCATCCAAGACGCCGCTGCTCAGGGAATCAGGGGCTATAGCTATGGTCGTGCGCCTGCTATCAATTTGCGTGGTTCCTTCCAGGAGCTTGGGACACCGCATTACAGAGCTACGCTGTATCAAACACGAGCAAGCGGTCGTGGCACCTATGGTGCAGAAAGAATTGTTGCCTATAGAAGTCTACGGGCGGCAGGTCTCACGAAAGCTCAAGCTAGAGCCACGGTCCAGTATGCTGACGAGTACTTCAGGCAGTTGGGTGTTACGGAACAAACTCGGACACGCATACCTGGTACAAGGGGTGACTGAAAGGAGTCTATGTCAATGACAATGGACGAAAGCCCCGATGCGTGGAATTCTAGGGAAGGACTCGAAGAGGAAGTTCCTCCTAGCCTAGTTCCGGCGTTTAAAGCGGCGCTCAAGGATTTGGTTCACCAACTCGTCATCGGGGACTACGCAGGCTTAATGACTGGTGGACATGCGAGCAACACAACAGCCCAACAATTGCCACAAGTTTTCGCGGAATATTATCCATGCACGCCAGTCGATCTACCCGACGACGCATGGAAGTTTGCTTCCGCGATCTTAGTTGACGCCAATCCTGAGGACATCTATTGGCATGTTTCCATCGATTTATGGACGCTTGAGCAGGGGCGAAGCGATCTCACCCTGGAAGTGGACGTGCGATCAACGCCTGATGGCATTACAACGCGTATTGATGACTTGCACGTGATGTAATTCCGTCACAAATCGAATCGTAACGCGAGTGCCTAACTGGAGCCAAAGATCATGCAGGAGCAACTTAGCAGCTGGTGTTTAGACTACGCGCGGACACGGAGAGGCACCCAGTTGCGACGAGAGGCACTGGGCAGAGCCGGGAGAGGGGTCGATGGGCGTCGTTTTAGGCCGCGCGGGGCCGTGTGGGACGGCGCGCGGGCGCTTTGCGGATGATCGGATGGCGCGGGGCACGGCGCACGACCGCTCCGCGCGCTCGTCCGGGGGATTTTCCGCGGGGGCAGGGCGGGGTCGCGGGGGTGCCCTCTTGGGCAATAATCCGGGCCAGTGCCCGGCGCACCTGGCGCGGGCTGAGCGGGCGGGTCGGGTCCTCCCAGGGCAGCCGTTGCGCCTGAGCCCGCGCGCGGGCCAGCCCGATCTCATTGTGGACGGCGGCGACCACATCCGTCCAGCGTTCCATCTGCGCGAGGGTGCGCACGCGCGGCGCGGCCCACAGGAGGTCTTGCTTGTCGAAGCGGTAGCCGTGCTCGATGCTGAAGCGCCGCGGGTACAGGCGCGCCACCTGGGCGAGCGGGGGCAGGGGCCGGCCGCCGAGCCACCAGAGCCACAGCTCGCGCGGGCCGCCCGTCGCGTTGGTGGCCGCCGGACGCGTGAGGCAGACCGCCGTGATCGGGACGTGCGCGGCACTCCGTGCGGTGCAAGCCGCCCCAGCAGCGCACCGTGACCTCCCGCCCGTCCGCGTCGGGGCCTGTCCACCGCGCGTCGGGCGCCCCGTGCGTGGACGGGTCGGAGCCCTTGAAGCGGGCGCCGTCCTTGCGCGGCGCGCCCGGCTTGCCGGTCGGCAGCGGGGCCACGCGGTAGAGCACGCGCGTGGCGGCCGCCCCGGCGCAGCTCGTCGCCGGCCTGGTCTGGCTGGCCGCCCTCACGGTGTCGGCCTGGCTCGTGCGTGGCCGGCGATTGCCGTTCGCGCAGGCGTTCGCGCAGGCGTTCGCGCTGCTCTACCTGGGGCGGCCCGTGGGCTGGACGCTGGTATACCTCGACCTGGTGGTGTGCGTGGCGGCGTGGCCAGCTCTGCCCCGGGCCGGCCGCGCCCTCTTGCTCGCTGGGGTCCTGGCGTTGCTTGCCTCGCATTGGGCGGCGCTTGTGCTGACGGGCCTGGGCGACGGGCTGCCGCTGCTGACGCTCCAACCGGCCGATCGGCCCTGGGAAACGTGGGTCGTCCTGCCCATAGCTTGGACTCTTGCTGTGTGGGCGGCACAGCGGTTGAGCGTCAGTCGAGAGGTAGTCGACAATGATCCTGCCTCACGGATCATCGCCGTCGGACGGTAGGACTAAGGTGGTAGCGGGGTTATCAAGGTGACTATTGGAGCGTGTGACGGAGGCGTACCCGCGCGCCGAGACCATCGAGCGGGACCGGCCCCCGGCCGGGGCGAAGGACTGGAACGATGCTTTGCGCGCCGCCCAGGCCCAGGGGCGGGAGGAAGCCCGCACGAGCGGCCACGGCCATGCGCCGGCGCGGGACACGGACTATCATGACCGCTAGGAGGGTACGGCCATCGTGCAGACATACGTAGCGTTGTTGAGGGCAGTGACGCCAACGGGTAAGAACAAAGTGCCCATGGCCCAACTGCGCGACGTGTTAACCGCGGCGGGTTTCGGCCGCGTGCGCACCTATATCCAGAGCGGCAATGTGCTCATCGACACGGATAGCCCCCCACCGGTTCTTGCCCAACAAATCAATATCCTCATCAAGCGACACATCGGACCCGACCTGAAGGTGATCGTCCGGACCTGCGGCGAGCTCACGGCCATCCTCCAAGCCGACCCCTTTCGGGACTACGAAAACGCGGCCTCGTGTACCTACTTCGTCCACTTTGATGAGCAACCGCCGGATGCGGCGACGCAGGCGGTGGCGACACAGGAGTATGGCCGTGACGAGATTGTATTCGAGGACCGCACGGCGTACCTGTACATCCCCGGCACCTACGGGGACAGTAAGTTAAGCGGCCCCAACCTTGAGAAGAAGCTTGGTGTTGCGGCGACGATGCGCAATTTCAATACGATGCAAAAGCTTGTCTCGCTGGCATGTGAGGCCTCTTCCTACGATCCTAGTAAGAGACCGGTACGGCCATGATCGATTATCGACGAGCCCGGCGTCGTCGCCGGCGACACAGCGACCTGGCGGTGCGGCTGCTGCTCGCCGCAGTGCCCCTCGTCGACGCGCTCGCCCTGGCCGCGCACGAGGTTCGACGCGCTCGGCCCCCTGCTACTTCGGCCCCTGGCGCGTCCCTCAGTGTCAAGTGCTCCGCTAGCCCGGAGAGGCCGACACACGCCCCGAGGGGGAGAAAGGAAAGGGGCGTAGGCTTGGGATGCCTACGCCCCTCCTCGTCGCCTGTAGCGGCCCCAGGGCCGCGCCAGCGGCCTACGCGGTGGCCGACGCCATGAACGCCTCGGCCTCGTCGTAGTGGCCCAACTCGTCGACGAACGCGGCCGCCTCATCGAGCGCGGGGCCGCCCTCGGGCGTGGCGTCCTGCACCGTGGCGGCCGCGTCCTCGCTGTCCTCGCTGTCCTCGGCCGCGTCGTCGAACGCGGGCGCTTCGAGCGGGCCGTCCGTGCGCGGCGGGCCGAGCGGGGGTATCCAGCTCTCGCCCCGCGCCGGCACGCGGTCCCCGACCTCGGGATCGTCGTTGTCGCGGCGCTGCGTGAGGCACGCGGGTTGCACTGGCGTTGCCGGCGACGGCTCCGCCCCCTCCCAGAACCCGGTGAGCGGAGCGGCGACGACGGGCGGCCGCGTCACCGTCACGTTCCGCGATCGACCGTGAACGCGCTCCCCTGCCCGTACCCTGCGCCCCGTCGCTGCGCGCGGGGCTACCCGTCCGCGCGGCCTGTGGGGGGGGGTGGCGCGGCGATGGTACTAACGCAGCGATGGTACTAACGCGGCGATGGTACTAACGCGGCGATGGTACTAGAGCTATGGATGGTGACTCACCCAGGATAAAGAGTAGCTCCATAGGCGCGCGAATCCCCCGTTTTCCTGTGTGAAACAGGGCTCGGGCGTAGCTCCATGCCTGTGGTACTAGAACCACCGATGGTACCACATTTTAAGAGAGTGCGTACTTGACGTTGGTGTCCGAGCGGATAGGCACGGAACGCGGTGCAGGGACAATTGCTCGACCTCGTGCGGAGCACGATACACGCCACAAATGCAGTTCATCAGGACGCGGCAGCGCGGCGCACTTCCACTCTTCAGCACGCTACCAACGTCAAGTACGCACTCTCCATTTTAAGCCCGTTGGAGCTATGATAGTACGACGATAGTACCAAGATAACTCCCTGTCGTGTGGCCCCTCCAAGGGCCTGTCGCACCACGCCGGGCGGCGCTGTGGCGCTTCCAGGAGGGCTAGCGGTGGCCGTCTGGACGAGGCCGCACGATGCGTCGGACGGCGACGATGAGCAGGACGGCGAGGGCCACATAGGCGCCGACGAGGGCGGCGGCGAGGATCGCGGCCAGGATGGGAAGGGCCGTCGAGGAGGCGTGGGCCAGCGGGGTGAGGAGGGCGACGAGGGGGCCGGTGAGAGCCGCGAGCACGAGGGCGTAGAAGCAGAGCGTCCAGACGCGGGCGCGGGCCTGAGCATCATGGGTGTTATTCATGCGTCACCTCCCATAGTCCGCTTGTCCCTTGGACGATGCCGCGCGTCCCCGCGTCCTATTCGTCTCCCCGCGGCGTCGAGCCACGTCCACCGTCTCCCAGGTGGGGACATCCCAGGCACACGATGGCGCGGGCCTTGATTATCCCCACATCTCATACAATTTAGATGGAAGAGCTAGCTGCAGTGCTAGAGGAGACCCATGGCCCGTCCACCCTGATTCACGCCACTGCTCCGACAAAGGTTATCTGCATTAGCTTGTTCCTCCTTGGCGATCCTGCTATCGTCAATGTAGTGGGTGGCCTAGTTGCGAGTTGGGCCGCCGGCATGATGCAGGATCGCTGGAAGAACAGCTACAGGCTCACGCCTGGGTAAGGCTGTCTTACTCGAGCGCTATCGCACCAAGCACTCTGATAAAGTATGTACCGTTTGAACGCCCGTCCCGTCAATCTGAGCACCATCCAGACTGTAGGCACCATATGGATTCGAGAAGCGCGCGCATTAGCGATGTTGTGGTAGTCGTAAGCCTACTCGGTCTCAGCCTAGCCATGTTGGGTAATCCGGCCGTTGCCGGCATTACGGGGTTGTTGGGTGGTGCGGCATCAAGTTGGGCGGCCAGCCTGAGCCAGGAGGGCTGGACGCACTGCCGCCAGTATTGGTTGGGGCAGCGCGCGGTGCGCAACGATGACCTCCAGCAGGCTCTGCGTCGGGCCTTCGAGAGGGCTATCTCCTACTTGGATCGCAACTGGTGGGAAACTGATGCAGGCCGTGACATGCGGGCCAAAGGTGCCGCCGATCCGACGATAGACGTATTCAAGAAGCTGCATAAGGAAGTCGCCTCCGTCTTCGCTGACCTACATTTCACGCAGTTCATCAACGATACGCCGGTGCGTGACGTCCTTACGTTGGACATCGACGACACGGTACAAACCGTAACCGAATGGTTTGATTCTCACATCGACCCCGGTGATCTGGACCTTGTGGAGCTTCGGGCTTACATTGGTGTGCATCTCGCGCCGGCGCTAACGTCTTTCTTCGGTGAGGAGTTGCAGACTGACACGCGGGCGCGACACGCCTACGAACGTTTGCTGCTCGAGGCCGTGCAAGAGGGGCTGGCACATCTCCACGAAGTACCGCGGAAGGTGGACGAGGTTGCTCGCCTGCTTAACGCGGTACTAGCGCGGGAGGCGAGTGTCGCTGGTGTGCTGGCGAATGTAGTGACAGCCGTACGCTACGATATCCTCCAGGTCATCACGCACGATGGGGTGCGGACGCGGGAAACGGTCGTCCATGAATCGGTTGAGACGCGCATCGCTGTCGAGGTAGGGACAGAGCGCATGGTAGGGGCGGTGGACGCGGCGGCAGATCGCCTCGCCAAGGTTATCAGCGGCACGCAGCGATTCCTTGGACAAGAACATCTGGCACCGGACGATGCCATGATCGACGCAGCCCACCGACTTTTCGCAACACTCCCGCTCGATGCCGTCCCTGCCGTCGCTACCGTGCCCGCTGGCTCTCGCATGCCCCTCAGTCGCAATCCGCTGTTCGTGGGCCGAGAGTCCGACCTCAAGACGCTGGCGAGAGCACTCAAGGCCGGCGACACGGCCGCCATCGGCCAAGTCGAGATCGCCGCTGCGACCGGGCTGGGCGGTATTGGCAAGACACAGCTTGCCGCCGAGTTCGTGTATCATTACGGACGGTACTTCGCGGGCGGTGTCTTCTGGCTTAGTTTGGCCGATGCCACTGCGGTCGCCGCTCAAATAGCAGAGTGCGGACACCCTGGTTACCTGGGGCTGTACCATGACAACGATCCCTTGTCTCTCGACGATCAGGTGCGGCTGGTGCGGGCGGCCTGGCGGGGTGGTTTGCCCTACCTGCTTGTGTTCGACAACTGCGAGGACGAGGACTTGCTCGCTCAGTGGCGTCCGCCCACGGGTGAGTGTCGCGTCTTGGTCACCAGCCGTCGCGCCCACTGGGCTGCTGCTCTTGCGGTTACGCCGCTTCCGCTCGGCGTGCTGCCGCGTATGCAAAGCCGCGCCTTGTTGCATTGGCACCGCCGCGACCTATCCACCGACGACCCCGACCTCGCTGCGATTGCCGCAGAATTGGGAGATTTGCCGCTCGCCCTACACCTCGCCGGCAGCTACCTGGCACGGTATCGCCACGCGCTCACCCCCGCCGCCTACTTAGCTCAGTTGCGCCGTCCCGATCTGCTTGAGCACCCGTCGCTGAAAGGAGGGGAGCTATCCCCAACCGGTCATGAGCTGAATGTGGCACGAACCTTTGCCCTAAGCTATGACCGCTTATCACCAACCGATGTAGTTGATGGACGTGCCCGTGCTCTTCTGGCGCGGGCGGCCATTTTGGCACCGGGCGAGCCGATTCCGCGGGACATCCTGCTAGCGACAGTGAGCACAGATGCGGATGATGTCGAAGGAGTGTTGCAGGCTGAGGATGCGCTGCACAGATTGGAGGAGGTCGGCCTATTGGAGGTAGAGGCAGCGGGAGCGTTGCGGCTGCATCGGCTCCTGACTGTATTTGTGCGTAATGTAACACCGGCTGCTGAGGCGGAGGAGGCCGTAGAGGCCGTAGAGACTGTGCTGTTGGAACAGGCCGAGCGGCTGAACGCGGCAGGTTATCCGGCATCGCTGTTGCCTTTGCAGCCGCATTTACGCGTTGTCATAGGGCAGGGCCACCGACGTGAGGATGAGCAGGCTGCCGCCCTATGTGTTGCGTTGGGGAGTCATTTAAGGGAAATTGGTGAGTATGGTCAGGCTCGCCCTTTGCTCGAGCGGGCGCTAGCTATCCGCGAACGGGTGCTCGGCCCCGAGCACCCCGACACTGCCGCCGACCTGAGCAACCTGGCCGCCCTGCTGCAAGCGCAGGGTGACTACGGTGCCGCCCGGCCCCTCTACGAGCGGGCGCTGACCATCGCCGAACGGGTGCTCGGCCCCGAGCACCCCAACACCGCCGCCGGCCTGAACAACCTGGCTTTCTTGCTGCGAGCGCAGGGCGACTATGACGCCGCCCGGCCCCTCTACGAGCGGGCGCTGACCATCGCCGAACGGGTGCTTGGCCCCGAGCACCCCGACACCGCCGCCGGCCTGAACAACCTGGCCGGCCTGTTGCAAGCGCAGGGCGACTACGGTGCCGCCCGGCCCCTCTACGAGCGGGCGCTGACCATCGCCGAACGGGTGCTTGGCTCCGAGCACCCCGACACCGCCCGAAGCCTGAGCAACCTGGCCGCCCTGCTGCAAGCGCAGGGTGACTACGGTGCCCGGCCCCTCTACGAGCGGGCGCTAGCTATCCGCGAACGGGTGTTTGGCTCCGAGCACCCCGACACTGCCGCCGGCCTGAGCAACCTGGCTCTCTTGCTGCAAGCGCAGGGCGATTATGACGCCGCCCGGCCCCTCTACGAGCGGGCGCTAGCTATCCGCGAACGGGTGCTTGGCTCCGAGCACCCCAACACCGCCCGAAGCCTGAGCAACCTGGCCGGCCTGCTGCAAGCGCAGGGCGACTACGGTGCCGCCCGGCTCCTCTACGAGCGGGCGCTAGCTATCCGCGAACGGGTGCTTGGCTCCGAGCACCCCGACACTGCCGCCGGCCTGAACAACCTGGCCGCCCTGCTGCAAGCGCAGGGTGACTACGGTGCCGCCCGGCCCCTCTACGAGCGGGCGCTGACCATCGCCGAACGGGTGCTTGGCTCCGAGCACCCCAACACCGCCGCCGGCCTGAACAACCTGGCCGGCCTGCTGCAAGCGCAGGGTGACTATGACGCCGCCCACCTCCTGGTTAGCCGAGTGCTGGCGATCGCTGAACGCGTGCTCGGTGCCAACCACCCCTCCACACAGATCTATCGCGCCAACCTGGCTATTGTACGGTCGCAAGCTCGGAAGAATAATGCCGCTCTCTATCCGCATGGACCAAGGCCAGATCCAGTGCAATCGGCACCCGACGCTCCACGCCTATCAGATGCAGAGATCCGCGCCCTACTTAACAAGCCCAAGCCGGATAAGCAAAAGCAGAGGAGGCAGGGTCATGGAAAGAAGCCACGGAGAAGATAGTCATGATCACGCTCAGCCTCGTGATGCTCCATACATGCTTGCAATAGCCTTGGCAAGATTAGCTCTGTGTCGAAGACGTTAGTGGCGGGACTATCGCCACCACTAAGGCATGGTTCAATCGGACTTGACAGTTTAAAGGCGTTCCACGCTTCAGACTGTCAAGTTGGTCTGAGCGTACGCTGAACCATGTCTAACGTCTTAATCGATCCCGATTCTTGCCAACCAGAGTGCAGCTATGCGTGGAGGATCATATGACTGAGCGTGTCACGATCAGGTTCTCCACCCGCACAGATACCGCTGGCAAATTCATCGGGGGGGGCCACAACAGCCGAATAAGCGCCAACCGCTAGCCGTCCTCCCTCGTCGCTTATAGTCCGCAGATGAGTCCCGGCTTGAATAAGTGGAGAGCTCCTGGAATTTGCCAGCGGTATCCGCACAGATGATGGTCGCTATATTGTCTCTTACGGGGCGATAATTGCCGGACTACCCGATCTCCTCGCTGTTGTTATGTCGCGCTTCATCCTAATGTCCTCCTAGGGGTCGATGCGCCAAATACCCTCGGCATAGACAAGCCGGCGTTCCCCCCGGCGCGTGTCCAGGCGCGCGAGCTGGGCCGGGAGCCCGTCGATCGCCTGCGTTATGTCGAATAGATCGCAGCCCCTGATAGAGACGAACACGCCGTCAGCCTTGAGTTGGAGCGTGGCCGGCGCCGGACGCTCCCCATCCCCGACCCCAAGGGCGGCGGCGAGGGCATCGGCGACGCCGGCTGGGGCCGTTGCGGGGACGACGAGCCGAGCCAGGGGCAGGGGTGAGCCGGACGCGGCGAGCAGGAGCACGCCCGAGGGATGCTGCTCCTCACCGCGCACGGGCAGGAAGGCGTGCCGCTCGACCGCAACGCCGGCGGCGTGCAGCGCCGTAGCGAGCAGGCCGCCGGCGTCGGCCGTGACGTGATCCGTGGTCAGGGTGACGTGTATCGGCACGTCGGCGTGTCCCGTCGTGTCGTGTTCGTGTGCATCGGCCCCGTGCGCCATCTAGCCACCCAAGGCTTCCAGGTCTGCCCACAACGCGGCCCGTAGTTGGTCCGGGTCCGCATACCCCTCACCAACCTTGAAAAGCGTGACGGTCTGCATGTCCGTGGCCGCCACCCAGTTGGGGCCGCGAGCACGTCGCGTCGATGGCACGCGTTGGTTGTCGTGAGCGATTGTCTCGTCGTCGGTGGTCTGCTCGCTGATCCCACGGCTGGGCCACGGGTGGGGCAGCCCGTCCCGTGGCGACTCCGTGCGCTCGGGAGGCGCGTCGGTGCCGCTCGGGGGCCTGAGTGGAAGATTATCTTCCAGGGATGTCGTCGCACCGGTGCCGACGGGCCTAGATGGAAGATTATCTTCCATGGGCGTCGGGTGGGAGTGAGGGCGCGCCGACTGCACATCCTTCACTTTGAGGTGTTCGCCCTGGCCGGCGCGCGCGAGAAGCGTCCCCCGCGCG
>JAABVA010002468.1_pt1 | contig 18373 bp, 12 predicted proteins | sample 5560331 | NCBI WGS metagenome assembly JAABVA01 (sample SAMN12812661, study PRJNA571458) | rock metagenome | isolation source: Antarctica rocks | place: Antarctica: Victoria Land, Mt New Zealand sud | collected 2016-01-07 | reverse complement strand
TCGTGCAGACCGTCATCATCATCGCGGCCTTCGCCGCCGCAGCGATCATCATCACCGCGATCCTCATCACCAAGGCCAAGGACACCGCCAACAACGTCAAGACGCAGTAGCGGCGGCGTCCGGACCGCCATGACCACACCCCTGCCAGGCCACCCGTCGTGCTGCGGGCCGAGCGAGACCTGCGGGCCCAGGCCCAGCGACTGCGCCGGCAGCTCGACAGCTCCATCCGGCGACTGCACGTCGCCCCCGCAAACGTCCGCCGGGTCGTGGACACCGCCCTGGAACTGGCAGGGCAACCCCCGCTGCTGGACGACGCCCCCGGGGAGGTCGCGCCACCGCAGCTGCGGGCCGGGTGGGAACGGACCGTCGCTGAGCTGGCCGACCCGCTCACTGGCGCACCCCGCCCACTGACGTTCGACCCTGAGGTCGCCCGCGGCCGGGACGACCTGGTGCTCGGTCACCTGGGTTCACCGCTGGTCGGCCAAGCCACCCGGCTGCTGCGCAGCGCCGTCTGGGGCGGCCGGGCCGACCTACACCGGGTCGCCGCGGTCCGCTTCAGCGCCCCCGCGGGGCTCGAGCTCCGCGGCCCGGTGGTGGTGGTCGTGGCCCGTCTGGTCGTGGTCGGCGCTGACGGTGGCCGTTTGCACGAGGAGGTCGTTGTGGCCGGCCGGGAACTGCCCGAGACCGGCAGGGGCAAGCGCCTGGACCTGGAGAAGCAGGCCTACACCGACCTGCGCGAGGCCGTCGAGGCAGCCCTGGAACCCGACGCGTGCCGGCGGGCGCCGCCAGCGGCGAAGCAGCGGCTGGCCGAGCGATGGGAGGACCTGACCCCGCGACTGGTTGAGGACGTGCACGCCCGGGCCCGCACCCAGCAGGAGTCGCTCGCGGCCGACCTGGTCCGGCAGCTTGAGCGGGCCCGCCGGGACACCCGCACGGTGTTCGACCAGTTCCGCGCGACCCTGACCGGCGCCCTGGCCGCCCCGGCGGACGTGCAGCTGTCCCTGGACGGGCTCGACGCCGCGGAACGCAACCAGCTCGAACGGGACCGCCGGGCGTGGCAGCAGCGCCTGGACGACCTCGACGAGACCCGCGACCGCGAACTCGCGCTACTCGAACGCCGCTACGCCGACGTGCGTGAACTGGTCTTCCCGTTCGCGGTCGTGCTCGCAGTCCCCGACAGCGAGCTCTGACGTGCCCGGACGCCGTCGCCGCACGTACTCGGCTGGGGAAGCCGCCCGTCGCCGGCACGCCTGGCTCGAACTGGTCCAGACCTCCGGGCCGTTCCTGACCCTCCCGGTCGCGGACCGGGCGTGGCCCGCCGGGCTCCCGGAGGTCGCGGCCGGCCCGCGCGCAGCCAGCCGCGCCGCCGTCGCCGAGGCGATCAGGACCAACGGCGCGACCCGGCACCAGGCGGTACGTACCGTGCTGTGCGAGGCCTTGGACTGGGCTGAGCACCTGCGACTGGACACCGACCTACCGGCGTCCCTGGCCGAGCCGGTACCCGAGCACGGCCTGACGGTCGCGCCCGACCTCGGCTTCTGGGCCGAACCCGACGATGAGGACGCCGACTCGGGTCCGTGGCGCCTACTCGGTCTGGTGACGGCCTGGGGGTCGCACCCACTGGCCCGGGTCACCGAGAACGGCTGGACCGCCAGCGCGGTCGAGCGGCTCGCGGTGCTCCTACGGGCCCGGGACGTCCCGATCGGGGTAGTCACCGACGGCCGCTGGTGGGCGGTGGTCTGGGCACCGAAGGGCGGCACCACCGGCGCGGCGGTGTGGGACGCGAGCCTGTGGGGTGAGGAACCGGAGTCCTTCCGCGCCTTTGTCGCCCTCCTCACCCGCAGCCGCTTCCTCGCTGTCGTGGCAGGTGAGATGTTGCCGGCGCTGCTGGTGGAGAGCCTGGGCGCGCAGGAGGAGGTCACTGAGACCCTGGGGCGGCAGGTCCGCGACGCCGTGGAACTGCTGCTGGAGACCCTGGATCGGCTCGACGCTGAGACCGGGGTGCTGGACGGCGTCACCGACGACGACCTGTACGACGGGGTCGTCACGGTGCTGATGCGCCTGGTGTTCTTGCTGTTCGCCGAGGAACGTCGGCTGCTGGCCAGCGACGACGCGACCTACGTCGCGGCGTACAGCGTCAGTCGCCTGGTCGAGCAGCTCGAGTCGGCGGAGGCGTTGGCCGGTCCGCAGTCGCTGGAGCACCGCACGGGCGCGTGGCACCGGCTGCTGGCGGTCAGCCGCGCGCTGCACCGCGGCGTGGCCCATGAGGACCTGCGGATGCCGGCGTACGGCGGGACGCTGTTCGACCCGGACCGCTTCCCCTGGCTTGAGGGCCGCCGCGACCCCAACGACGTGCAGGCCCGCCCACCAGCGGTCGATGACCGCACCGTGCTGCGGCTGCTGCGGGCCGTGCAGTACGTCGAGGTCGGCGGTGAGCGCCGCCGACTGACGTTCCGTGCGCTCGACGTCGAACAGATCGGTTACGTCTATGAAGGTCTGCTCGAACTCGAGGTCCGCACCGCCCCAGAGGTGATCCTGGGGCTGGTCCGCCCGCCGTCCTGGCCCAAGGGCAAAGCCCCGGCCGAGATCACCCTCACCGAGGCAGTACAGCGCCTCGGCCAGCCATCCGGGCCGACATGGGGGGAGTGGGTCGCAGTCCGCACCGGCTGGTCCGCGACCCGACTGGCCAAGGTCTTCGAGTCGCCGTTGGAGGTCGAGCGGCGCGCCGCGCTGATTCGCGCCGTCGGCGACGTCGAGCTGGCGACCTCGATCGAGCCGTACGCCGGCGTCCTGCGCTGGGACGAGCTCGGCCGGCCGAGGGTCACGCTGCCCGGCCGCCGCTACATCGCGCCCAGCACCCGCCGGGCCAGCACCGGCACGCACTACACCCCTCGCTCGCTCGCCGAGGACGTCGCCGGGCACGCGCTGGAGGCCCTGGTCTTCCGGCCCGGGCCGCTCGAGACCGCCGACCGCACAACGTGGCGGATCCGACCTTCCACCGAGCTGCTGGACCTGCGGGTCGCCGACATCGCTATGGGCTCCGGGGCGTTCCTGGTCGCCGCGTGCCGCTACCTCGCCGACCGCCTTGTTGAGGCCTGGGAGGTCGAAGGCCGCCCGGCGGCGCTGCTCGCCGCCCGGCACCGCACCGCCCAGCGGCTGTCAGCAGATGCTGAGGTCGAACAGGTCGCGCTGGAGGCGCGCCGGCTCGTCGCCGAGCACTGCCTGTACGGCGTGGACGTCAACCCGCTGGCGGTGGAGATGGCGAAGCTGTCGCTGTGGCTGGTCACCATGGACCGCGAACGACCCTTCGGGTTCCTCGACGACCGGCTCGTCGCCGGCGACAGCCTGCTCGGACTCGCCTCCGTCCGCCAGCTGACGACCTTGCACGCGAACCCCGACGGCGGCGAGCACTCCCTGGACACCGCCCTTACTGAGGACGCCCTCAAGCTCGCGGCTGACATCCGCCGGCAAATCACCGCCCAGGCAGTCGTGACCAAACGGGACGTCGACCACAAGAACGCGCTCCTGAAGCAGGCCCAGGCGCTCACCCGTGACCTCGAGACCGTTGCGGACGCCGTTACCGGCGTCGGACTCGCCGCCGCGTCCCTGCCGGCCAAGCGGGCCAACGACGCGTTCCGGGCCCTCAGCTGGAAGGTCAGCACCGCCAGCCAAGACCTGACAGCCGACCTGGCGGCCGAGCTGGCACTGGTGCAGGCCGGTCGGCCGGCCACAGCCACCCCCCGGGTGCCGCTGCACTGGCCGCTGGCCTTCCCGGAGGTCTTCGCCGACACCGCCACCCCCGGCTTCGACGCGATCATCGGCAACCCACCGTTCCTGGGCGGCAAGAAGATCAGCGGGACGCTCGGTGATGACTACCTGGCCTGGCTCGCCCGCTGGGACGGGCGTCGCGTCAAGGGCAACGCAGATCTCGCCGCCAGGTTCGTGCTCCGTGCCGAGCGGCTGCTGTCCAAGCGGGGCCAGCTCGGCTACATCGCGACCAACACGCTGGTCCAGGGCGACACCCTCGAGGTCGGCTTGGCCGAGGCGGCTCGGCGCGGGATGACGATCCGCCGGGGAGCGCCGAGCCACCCGTGGCCGAGCGCCAGTGCGAATCTAGAGATCGTCGACGTCTGGGCCAGCCGCGCCCCTATCGCGCCCGACGGGCTCCGCGTCCTCGCCGGCGAGGAAGTGCCGGCCATCGGCGCCGACCTCGAACCCGTCGGACGAGTCACCGGCCGACCGCAACGACTACCGGAGAACGACACCGTTGCGTTCATCGGCTCCTACGTCCTCGGCTTGGGCTTCACCATGACGCAGGAGCAGGCCGAGGTCCTGATCGCGCGCGACCCCCGCAACGCCGACGTCCTCCAGCCCTACGTCATCGGCCAAGACCTCAACCAGCGCCCCGACAGCTCCGCCAGCCGCTGGATCATCAACTTCCGGGAATGGCCATTGCAGCGCGCAGCCGAGTACCCCGAGCTGCTGGCCATCGTCGACCGCGACGTGCGGCCAGAGCGACAGCAGAAGGACGCCGTGAAGTACCCCCGCATGGTCCACGAGTGGTGGAAGTTCTGGCAGTACCGCCAAGGGCTGGAGGGGGCGATCGCCGAACTGGACCATGTTCTGGCAATCTGTCTCCACAGCAGCGCTGTCGTCCCTGTCCGCGTCCCGACCGGGTCTGCCTTCTCGCATGGCGCGGCCGTCTTTGCGCTGGACGATTTCGCCAGTTTCGCGGTGCTGTCGTCGAGTGTCCACACGATCTGGGCCGTCCGCTACGCCTCGACGCTCGAGACCCGCATTCGCTACACGCCATCCGACGTCTTTCTCACCTTGCCCCGCCCGCCGGCCACCCCGGAGCTGCACCGGCTCGGCGGGCAGCTGGACAGTGAGCGTCGCGCTCTGATGCTTGGCCGGTCCTGGGGTCTGACCAGCACCTACAACCACGTCGACGACCCTGCTGACCGCGACCCCGCCGTTGTCGCCCTGCGCGAGCTGCACGCGGAGATCGACGCCGCTGTCCTGGCCGCCTACGGCTGGGACCTCGACCTCGAAATTGGCCACCACCCGACCAAGATCGGTACCCGTTGGACTGTCAGCCGCCGCGCCCGGTTCGAGCTCCTCGACCTGCTGCTCGAGGAGAACCACCGACGGGCCGGGCTCCTACCGTGACGGGATGCGGGAGCGGGTCGCAGCAAACCCCAACGGGATGGCCGCCACTTCGCATCAGTTGGGGTTTAGGGTCTACCTAAAGCTCATCTCTGCAGGGCCGGAGGCTGGTGTGTTGCCGTTTCACCCTGAGTCCGACCTGCTTCAGGCGCGCGCGGCGCTGCGAGCGGAGGTGGAGCGTGCTCTAAGCACGCTTGCTGCTGGCGCCTTGCCGGGCAGTGCTGAGGGGGAGCACGTCGACTTCAAGGAGGAGGCCGGTCGGCGTGGGCCGGGGGGGCTGCTGCTCGAGGGGCAGCCGCAGAACCTTGCTGCTGCCGACGCGTTGGCGCGTGAGGTGGCCTGTCTGGCCAATACCCCGGGCGGTGGGGCGCTGATCGTCGGGGTCGAGGACCGGACGGGCGCCTTGCTGGGGACCAGCGTGGACGCGGAGTGGCTGCGCCACCGGATCTATCAGCTGATCGACGTGGCGCCGGCGGTCGAGGCCGTCGAGGTGACGGGCGCGCGACTGCTCGTGCTGTATGTCGCTGCGGCACGTGAGCCGGTGCAGGACCAGGACGGGCGGGTGCGCTGGCGGACCGGTGACACGTGCTCCCCGATCGACCGCGCTGAGTGGTGGCGGCACCGGCAGGACGTCGCCGGGTCCGACCCGATGGCCGCCGCCACGGACCGGACAGAGCTGCATGTGACGCCGTCGGCCGTCGCGGTAGCCAGGCAGTACCTGCGGCAGTCCGGCGCGCAGGACGTCCCCGATGGCACCGCTGAGCTGCTGACGTGGTTGGGAGTCCGCCGCCCCGACGGCCGGCTCACGCAAGCCGGCGCCCTGGTGCTGTGTGAGAGCGACCGGACCCTGCTCTCCCTGGCCCACATCGAGGTCGAGGGCGGTGATGTGCTCGCCCAACCACCGGACCTGTCCGGACGCAGCCTGCTCGAGCAGCTCTCGCTGGTGGAGGACCGGCTTAACGCCCTGAACACGGCCGTCACCTTGCCAGGGGGCTTCGCGGAGCAACCAGTGCGCCAGCTGCCCCCTCGAGCGGTGCGGGAGGCAGTCCTGAACGGTGTCGTGCACCGCGACTGGCTTCCGCCGGACCCGGTGTCGATCACCTGGGTCGAGGTGGACTCCGCCCTGCAGGTCCTGTCCCCCGGCGGGTTCGTGGGCGGGATCACCGCTGACAACGCCCTGACGCAGCGGCACGCGCGCTCGCCGGCGCTGGCGGACCTGTTCCTAGCCTTGGGCCTGGTCGACCGCAGGGGCATGGGGGTCGACCGGATGGTCCGCGAGATGCTTGTGCTGGGCCACCGGCCGCCGCTGCTGACCGAGCAGCCAGGTCCTCAGGTCAGCACGCGGCTGGTTGGGGGCGTCCCGGTCGTCCCGGTGATGAATTTGATGGAGCGGATCGAGCCGTCGGTGCGCCGGCGTGACGTCAGGATCGCTCTAATCGTTCATCAGCTGCTGCACCGCGCTTTCGTTACCCCGTCCCTGCTCGTCGGTCCCCTCCAGCGCAGCGCACTCGAGGCGCTGGAGGCGCTGGAGGCCGCCGCTGCCTGCCGCATCGGCGCGCAGGGTCTGCTCGCGACGTACAAGGATGTGTGGCAGTTGTCGGCTGCTGCGCTGGCCCTGGTCGAGGGGCAGCCCGCCAGAAGAACATCCGGGTTGCTGCCCTACCGCCGCCCGAGCGAGGCGGGTGAGGTCGCGCAAGAGTGGTTGCGCGTGCACGACCGGATCTCCTCCGGTGATCACGCAGCGCTGACCGGGCTGACGCCGGCTGGGGCGCTCGGTCAGCTCGAGCGGCTCGTGAGCGACCATCGCCTTGCTCGTGGTGCCGGCATGGGGCGCAACGCGCACTTCACCGCATTCGACACGCGCGCTCCCGACCCGGCCTGATGTGCGAGGTGGTCCGGTCCGGCGTTCTGTCACCGGGTCGGTCTAGGTTCGACCGACCATGACGACACCCCCCGCGACCTGCTTCGACGTGCGTGCCGAGCTGGAGGAGCGGCTCGAGCGGGACCTGCTCGGTCCTCGTGACGGGGACCGTGAGGAGTTGCCGCCGGGCACGCCGCCGGCGGAGTGGTACCTGCTGGGTCGTCTGGTGCCGCGGACCCGCCCCAGTGAGCCGCTGCCCGCGACGCCCGACGGCGAGGCGGCGGGGGAGATGCTCGACGTTGATCTGGTCGACCGTGAGCTGACCGACGCCGCCGACACCAGCGGTGAGGACGTCGAGACCGGTCCGGCGTTGCGGACGGGGACGATGGCCGCCTCAGCCCTGGGGCTGAGCTTCCGGGTGCCGCTGGAGGTCCAGCGGGTTGTGGTCACCGCCTATTGGGGTGCGTATGCGACCGGCCCGTCGCAGGTGCACACCACCGAACGCGGGACGCCTAGGAGCGTGTGGCGCCGTACCCCTGCGGGCGGGCAGGTGGAGGTCGACCTGACCGACCCCGACCCGCAGCCCCTGGTCGTCGACCCTGAGCGTGAGGGTGTTGTCGTGCGGGTGGCCTCCCGGGAGCGGGACGGCGCCCGCGTCGTGGACGTCTCACTGATCAACGATCAGGGCGTGCCGTCGGGTTCTGTCGACACCGCCCGGACCTATCAGACTGAGCTGACTGTCACTGCCCTCGATGGTCATGCCGGGGTCTTTCTGGGCCACAACGACCCTGAGTTGAGTCGTGCGGTGAGCACCAGCGACGACGAGCGGCGGCACCTGGAGCTGCTGTATCGGGCGCACCGGGAGTACGCGCACGGCCGGCAGTGCGCGGTCGACGCCGCTGTGCGCTCGGGGGAGGTGCGGGCTTGGCGGCTGCGGACGACGTGCTTTCCGGCCGCGGACGTGCCGCTAACGGTCGCCGGAGCCTCGCAGCCCGGCCTGATCCTGGACATGGCCCGTCTGGGCAGCCCGGAGCTGGCGCGCGACGAGCTGGTCCGGGCCCTGCGGCCGCTGGCCGCGGGCTACCGGTCCTGGCTGACAGCTCAGCGCGCCCGGCTCACCGACGCTGAGGTCGCCCGGTACGAGCCGGCGGGCTCCCAAGCGCTGGACCGGGCAGGGGTGATGGCGGACCGGCTGGACCGGGCGATCGACCTGCTGCGTGACGACGGTGTGGCCCGCGAGGCGTTCCGGTTCGCCAACCAGGCGATGGCCGTGCAGCGGGTGCGCAGCGAGCTCACCCGGGCGCGGCTGGCCGAGCCGTCCGCCGCCGTAGGGGACCTGCTGACGCAGCTGGACCGGCCGGAGCAGCGGAGCTGGCGGCCGTTCCAGCTGGCGTTCGTCTTGCTGTGCCTGCCGGGGCTGACCGACCCGGGCCATCGCGATGCCGGGCGGGACCCGGTGGGTGAGGCGCAGCTGCTGTTCTTCCCGACCGGTGGTGGCAAGACCGAGGCCTACCTGGGCCTGACGGCGTACACCCTGGCGATGCGCCGGCTGCAGGGCGTGATCGGCGCCGGCCCCGATGCGCGGGACGGCAGCGAGGGTGTCGCGGTGCTGATGCGCTACACCCTGCGGCTGCTGACCGCGCAGCAGTTCCAGCGGGCCGCGACGCTGCTGTGCGCGTGTGAGCACCTGCGGCGGGACCGGTTGGCCTCCGGCGACGGCCGCTGGGGGACCACACCGTTCCGGATCGGCTTGTGGGTCGGCAGCAAGGTCACGCCCAACAGCTACGACGAGGCCCGGCGCGCCGTTGAGGACAGTCGAGGTCTGGAAGAGGCGCTGGGCGGTCCGCTGCAGCTCGCGGCCTGCCCCTGGTGCGGCTCGCGCCTGTCCGCGGGGCGGGACCTAAAGAGCGACGACAAGCGACGGCGGGTGCTGCTGTACTGCAGCGACCCGGAGGGGGACTGCCTGTTCAGCCCGCGGCAGAGCCCCGGCGAGGGGCTACCAGTCCTCACCAGTGATGAGGAGATCTACCGGCTGACCCCGGCGCTGGTCATCGGCACGGTCGACAAGTTCGCCCAGCTGCCGTGGAAGGCGGCCACAGCAGCGCTGTTCGGGACCGTCGACCAGCGCTGCCCGCGGCACGGGTGGATGTCACCGGACTTCACGTTCTGCACCGGACGGCACACCCGCGCGCAAAGCCTGCCGGCGACGAGCCCTGAGCCGGCGATGCGACTGCGGCCGCCCGACCTGATCATCCAGGACGAGCTCCACCTCATCGCGGACGCGCTGGGCTCGATGGTGGGGCTGTACGAGACGGTCATCGACAGCCTGTGCACCCGCATCCAGGACGGCCAGTCGGTCCGGCCGGTCCTGGTCGCGTCCACCGCGACGGTCCGCCGGGCCCGGGACCAGGTTGAGCAGGTCTTCGCCCGGCGCCTGACCATCTTCCCCCCGCCGGTCCTCGATGCGGGGGAGACGTTCTTCTCCACCGTCACCGCCCCCTCACCGTCCTGTCCGAGCCGGCGCTACCGCGGGATCTGCGCCACCGGGGAGCGGTTCAAGGCCATCGAGATCCGGGTCGCCTCGGCGGTGTTGGAGAACGTGCAGTTCCTGTTCGACCGGCACGGGCTGGCTGCCGACGCCTACATGACCTTGGTGGACTACTTCACCTCGACCCGCGAGCTCGCGGGCATGCGGCGCCTGGTGGAGGACGACGTCGCCGACCGCCTGTCGTCGTTGCAGGTCCGGACCCGGCGGCGGCGCCCGACCGTCAGCGAACTGACCAGCCGCATGCCCAGCAGCCGGATCGCCACCACCTTGGCCGACCTGGAGCGGCCCTTCAGCCCGCAGCTGGACACCAGCGCAGCGCTCGACGTCCTGCGCGGCAGCGACGACGAGGCGAAAAAGCAGCTCCGTGAGGCGATGGGGGAGCGGGTGCAGCCGCTGGACGTGCTGCTCGCGACGTCGATGCTGCAGGTCGGGGTCGACGTCCAGCGCCTGGGCCTGATGCTGGTCACGGGACAGCCCAAGAGCACCGCGGAGTACATCCAGGCCACGTCCCGCGTCGGCCGGGACCGCGCCCGGCCGGGGCTGGTGGTGACGCTCTACCAGTGGAGTCGGCCGCGTGACCTCGCGCACTACGAGAGCTTCGCCTACGACCACGCGACGTTCGGGATGCGGGTGGAGGGCCTGACGACCACGCCCTACAGCGACCGGGCCCTGGATCGTGGGCTGTCGGCGGTGCTCGTTGCGTCGGTCCGGCAGGGCGCCGTTGCCGCGCTACCCAACACCGCCGCCGGTGCCGTCACGCTGAACGGCCCCGCGGCCGCAGTGCTGCTGCAGCGCTTCGGAAACCGGGCCGAGCGAGTTACCCATGACATCGCCGCTGGGGCGCGCGCTCGGTTCGAGGTGCAGTGCCGCCTCGATGAGTGGCAGCAGCGCCGCCGCCGGCTGGAGTCCGGAGCGCTCGGCTACGAAGAAGCGGCCGACGTCACAGGTCTGCTGTCCCGTCCCGACGACGGCATCTGGGGGCGCTGGACTGCGCCGATGAGCCTGCGTGAGGTCGAGCCTGAGGTTCTGCTCCAGCTCGATCGGCGCGACCCGAGCTTGGACGACGCCCCGGAGTGGACCTACGACCGGACCGGCAAGGAGACGTCGTGACGATCCCGGCGGGCCGGAGCGTCAAGGGCCAGCCGAGCCGGGTCGGCTCGGCACGCCCGAGCCACCTCGTGACGACCTCGGGCGCCGGCGCGGTCGTCGACCTGCCGGGCATGAGTGCGGTCGTGCGCGGCATCGACGCCTGGCCCCTGGAGCGGGCAGAAGCTATCGAGGAACCCCGCCTGCTGGAGAAGGTCCGGGCGACGCTGGGACCGCAGGTCCGTGCCCTGCGCAGCGCTCCCTGGGACCCCCAAGACAGTGACGACCCGTGGACCCGCACCGGCGTGCCGATCTCGCCGTTCCCGCGCTGGTTGCGCTGCCCCCGCTGCCACCGGCTCGGCCCGCTGGACCCCCCGGGACAGTTCGACCTCGTGCACCGCAGCGGACGCCGGCCGGACCTGGCCAAGTGGGTGCACGTGCTGTGCACCAGACAGAACCAGGTCCGCGACCGCAACAAGCGCGGCTGCGTCCCGGCGCGGTTCCTCGTCGCCTGCGAGGCCGGGCACCTCGATGAGTTCCCCTACGTCGATTTCGTGCACCGCGGCACCCAGGACGCCTGCGCCGGTCCGCTGCTGACCATGCGCGACAGCTCGAGCGCGCTGGGCCCCCGAGTGACCGTTCGGTGCCTGGAGTGCTCAGCCTCCCGCAGCGTCGCCGAGGCCTCCGGGAAGGACGGACCGGCCGCTCTGCCGGCATGTCGTGGCCGGCACCCGCACCTGCAGCGCTTCGAGGCCTGTGGCAGACCGCTCAAGCTGATGGTCCTGGGCGCCTCGAATCTGTGGTTCAGCGTCACCGCCAGCGCATTGCACCTCCCGCAAGGCCAGACCGTGCCCGACCTCGTCGCGGCGCAGTGGGAGGTCCTCGGTACGCAAAGCAGCGCGAACGTCGTCCAGCTCCTGGTCGACAGCATGCCCGAGCTCCGCGCACTCCGGGGCGTCCCGATCGATCAGGTCTGGGCAGCCGTGGAAGACCTGCGAGGCCGGGGTGGGCCGCAGCCGCCAAAGGTCAGCGGTGACCTCCTGCAAGCAGAGTGGCGCCTGCTCGCCCGACCGACGACCGACCGGCACGACCCCGACTTCCGAGCCCAGCCCATCGCCCCGCCCCCGCCGTACGCCGGTCTGCTCGACCAAGTCGTGCTGGTCACCCGCCTGCGCGAGGTGCAGGCCCTCGTCGGCTTCACCCGTCTGTCTGCGCCGGATCGCCGCGAGCTCGACCCCAGCAACCGCCTGCCGCTGGGCCGCGCCACCCCGACCTGGGTACCCGCCTTCGAGCAGCGCGGAGAAGGCGTATTCCTTCAGCTCCACGAGAAGCAGGTCCGGGACTGGGAGCAACGGGTCAGCGAGCACGGGCGCCTCGAGTCGCTGCAGAACGCCTACAGCAGGTGGAGCCGCAACCGCGCCCGCCGTCCAGACCCCGGCTTCCCCGTCGCGCGCTACGTGCTGCTACACACCCTGAGCCATCTGCTGATCCGGCAGGTCGCCCTGGAGTGCGGGTACGGCTCGTCGAGCATCCGCGAGCGCCTCTACGTCGGGACCCCAGACGAACCCGCGACCGGGATCCTGCTGTCCACAGCGGCCAGTGACAGCGAGGGCACCTTAGGCGGGCTGGTGGCCCTAGGTCAGCCCCAGCACCTCGAACGCCTCCTGGACCTCGCGTTCGAGGACGCCCAGCGCTGCTCGTCCGACCCGCTGTGCGCCGAGCACGTCCCCCGTGACCCGTCGGACACCCTGCACGCCGCGGCCTGTCACGCCTGCCTGTTCGCCTCCGAGACCAGCTGCGAAAGCAACAACCGCTGGCTCGACCGGGCCGTGCTCGTCGACCTGACCAGCGACGGGCTGGCCTACGGCTCGTGACCGTAGATGCGGCGCGTCTGGCTGCGACCCTCAGCGCGTCGCTCCCCGCCCTGGATGTGGAGCGACTGGCCGGCGCCTGCCTCGCCGGTCCGCATGCGGTCCTCGCCCTGCGCGCCGATGTCGGCACCGCAGCGCTACGCCGCGCCTGCACCGCACTCCTTGGCGACCACGACCTCACGGCGCTAGGAACGGCCCTGCACGCGGCAGGGCTCGTGCGCGCCGAACCCAAGGACCGGGTCGAGGTGGTCTGGACCGGTCCCGACAGCGGTACAGGCGGCCGCCGGCTGACGGCGTCCGTCGTCACCGACCTGATCGACTCCGCCCGTCGGGAGCTCCTGCTGATCGGCTACGCCGTGCAGGACGAGCCGCACGTCGTGGCGGCTCTCGAAGCCGCTGTCGCCAGAGGGATCATCCTGACCGTGCTGCTCGAGAACATGGACGACAACCCCAGGTTCACAGGACAACGACGCCCCTTTCGTCACGTGGACTGCACCCGCCTTGCCTGGCCCCGTGAGCTCCGGCCCCACGGCGCCTCACTTCACGCGAAGGTCCTGGTGGTCGACGACAACACGGCCCTGATCGGCAGTGCCAACGTGACCGGGGCCGCCCTGGCGCTCAATCTCGAGTGCGGTGCGCTTGTCCACGGACGGGCGGCCACTCAGGTCCTGGAGCACGTCGCGGGGCTTCGTGAGGAAGGCACCCTCGCGCTTGTCAGCCCCCACCACTTCTAGTTCAGAGGATAACGGGCGCAGGACGCTGTCGTCCTACAACGACCGTATGTGACACAATCCGGCGGGTAGAACGGCAGGGACGGCATCTACCCCGGGGCGAGCGATCGGCGGCATGAGCGGACGATCAGGACGGTCGCTGCGCGAAGGACGAGCGGGCTGTGCAGTGAGGTGATCGACAGTAGTCATGTGACGGCGCGCTGCAGCGCTGGTCTGCGCTGTTAAGGCAGTTCGCGTCCGAAGATCATGCTCCACTGCCGCTTCGCCTCGGTGTGGCGACCTTGCGCTTCGGCTCCCAGTGCACGGACGCAGATCGCGTTCGCGCGGGCGAACGACGCCTGTACGTCCTGGCGCTGTCCCCAACCCAGGTATGTGCTCAGATCGCCGCCGCATTGGCCCGGGTCGGCGATCGTCAGGTAGTTGCCGGCGACGCGAAAGAAGAGCTCCAGCGCCTGTCGGTGGTTGGTCCCGAACGCGGTGAAGTACGTGCCGACCACCGTTTCGAGGTGGTAGGAGCGCAGCCGCTTGCTGTGCATGATGTTCCACTGCTTGAGCAGGCGTACGACGGCTGGCAGCTGATAGCCGAGCTCGGCGTTCCGCTTCGCGAACCAACGCTGGTCCGTAGGTGGGCTCGTCCTGAGCCAGCCGCCACTGCCATCAGGTAGTACGAAGAAGTCATCGCTCCAGCGGAACACGGGCGCCACGTCGACGTAGCCGCCCTGCAGGAAGAAGACGCGAACGGCCTGTCCCCGAGCGCCGACCGGCCTAGCTTCGAGGCCGTTGTAGGCGTCTCGAACGCGGTAGAGGAACCGGCGGGAGTCGTATTGGTAGCGAAGCCAGGCCTTGCCTTTGATGCCGTTGAACTCGGCGAGAACATCGATGTCGTCGAGTGGCCGCAGCGCGGTGTTCTTGGCGGCACTTCCCATCAGGTGGGTCTGCACGAATGGCATGTCGCTGTTGCTCGGGAAGCTTGCGGTGAGGTTCTCCTCTACGCGGCGCTGCCTAGCAGGGACGAGCGTTGTTCGTTGGTAGGGCGGGGGTGTGATGTCCTCGAGCAGTTGTTCGAACGCCTGCGCTGTGGTGGTCACCGCGTCTACTGATTGAACAGCAGCATGAGCTGCTCGACGGCTGCGTCGTCCTTGCCGTCCTTGTCGAAGTCCCACGCCTTGCTGGCGCGAGTGACGGCGGTCGAGAGCTTGGAGAGCGCGTCGGTGCGATTGCTCTCGGAAGAGCAGGCGGTGAAGCGGGAACTGAGTCCGGCCGGGTCGTTCATAGCCGCGAGGCCGATGTTCTGCAGGTGCTTGAGGAACCCATGAAGGTCGGCGGGCACCCACCATGTCGACTGGCTGGCCGCGTACCTCGCGGCCCTCATCTCGAGGTAGCAGGACGACACAGGCACGGATCGCTTGTACTTCCACACCTTGGCCAACCGGGCGAGCTTCTTCGCGCCGCCTGAGTGGCTCTTATTGATTTCGTTGACGTAGGCGTTGTGGTCCTTCGGATGGGCTTTCATCCAACCGCCCGTCGCCGGATCACGGATGTAGTAGCCGAGCCCCTCCGCGTACGCCGGAACGACCTCGACGGTCTCCTTAGCCTGGGCGAACTCGCAGACGACGGCGGGCGACCGCACCTTGACGACGGTGCCGGGAAGGCGGTCGGCTAGCGACGTTTGGACCTTGGTCAGTGCCGAGATGCCGGTAAGGGCGCGCTCGCCTTTCAGGCAGGCGAGGTAGTCGGCGTCGGAGTAAAAGCGGACGCCGGTGCCGGCGCGCAGCGACCCTGTCTCGAACATCTCCTTGACGCCGTAGTGCAGGTTGAGCCTGGTCTCGATAGCGCCTCGGTGTACACGTGCTGCCTCGAAGTAGCCACTTGGCGGGGTGTACCAGTTGAGGCGATCGTTGAGATAGGCGTTGGCAGTCGTCATCGGACTCCTCCGTCTCGGTTATGCGGGGCGAGGGCGATGGCACCGGCGCCGGCGCTCATGGCTCATCCCGGTCGTCGGCGATGTGGCCGCGTAGCCGCGCTTGCTCGACGAGATCGGTGCAGGTGGCGAGCATGAGGGCTTCGTTCTTCGCGCGACGGTTCCAGTAGAACCGGTCCGGAACGCGGGCGTTGGTCTGCCGGTAGCCGAGAATGCAGTCCTGCGCGGCGCGCAGCTCGGCCTGGCTGATGGCGGTGGGGTCGTCCAGTCCGGCTCGCCACAGGCCGGCGACCTTGTCCTGTGCGGAAGACTTCTTCCTGGCGCTGTCAACGTGGGCTTGAATCTCCTTCACAACGGCGGCCGCCGGCGGTGTCAAGGGCGCGATGCGTCCGAAGAGGAGCGTCCATCCTGTGAAGTCGATCAAGAGGGCGACGCCGGTTGCGAAGACGGCGGCCACGGCGAGGGCGCCGCCGAGCACGGTCGCGTAGCCGCGGTGGAGGGCGACGCCGTAGTCGAGGTTGGCGCGCTGGCACACGAGCACGTCAAGTGGCCGGACTAGGTCGCTGACCGAGCGCGGCTCGTACCAGTCGGGCAGCCCCTCGTAGCTGGCGCCAAGCGCGGCCTTGGTGATGTCGCGTTGCTGCGGGTGGTCTACGAGGAACGGGTGCCAGTCCAGCTGGAACAGTCCGGTGTCGAACTCCTCCTGGATGCTGGCGGCGACACCGACCTTCTTGTTCTCGCGAAGTTCAGCCACGAGCACCACGGTCCCCAGGGCGAGTGCTGCGACTCCACAGATGGCGCTGCGCGCTCCGGGCCATGCGCCGCCGACGATGAGCGTGAGAACTGACAGGGCCATGACGGTGACCAGGCGGCGGTTGTGGCTTCGCTTAACGTCGGCGTACAGGCGCCGCTGAGCTGCGAGGAGCAACTGGTATGGGGCAGTGTTCTGCTGGTCGACGATCGGCGGCGTGCGACTCGCGCTCAAGGGTCGCTCCTTCCGAGGTGTCGGGCATCTCCCGCGTCGCACTCGATCAACACTGCCCATGGGTCCAGGTCGGACGCTAGCCGCCGGCACCGACAGGACTGCTCCGGCGACGGGCCGCGACCTCAGGCCGTTGGTCCGCGTTGGGACCCAGGCAGTCGGACCGCGCGCGTCCTCTCCAAGCGGCCGATCACCCACATATCAAGCATTAGCGGGCGCTTTCACCGCTCTCGAAGACGTCCCGCAATCGCTCGTTTCTGGTCCGGTCCGAACCTGCGCTGGCGATTCACCCTGAGCACCCGACTTCGAGCGTGTGACTTGCTTGCAGCGGTCGTTGGCGCGGTTCTGGCAGCGCTATGTGGCCGGCACCGGGACGGTGGTCTCGTCCGGTAGTCGATCGCGTCAAGCGGTCGGGGCTGAGGCAGTGTGCCGGTGTGCCTGTCCGCGTCCGTCCCGCTGGTCCGGCTGACGACGACTTCCTCGCTGAGATGCTGGTCGCGGCGGCCTTCTGGCGGTTGGACGGGCCTCTCGGAGACGTCCAGTCGGTCCTGGCACGACCAGACCTGGCGCACTACGTCTCAGGTTGGCCCCGCCCGGGCGACCTGGGGGTGGTCGCCGAGGACGGGCCACCGGTCGGCGGGGCATGGCTGCGCCTCCTGCCCGAGCACGACCGTGGGTACGGCTTCGTCGACGCGAAGACACCGGAGCTGTCGATCGGCGTGGTGCCGACGCATCGAGGGCGGGGCATCGGTTCGCTCTTGCTCGAGGCGCTCGTCGTGTCGGCGCGTGCCCAGCGCCACGGGGCGCTGAGCTTGAGCGTCGAGCCGGACAACCCGGCCCGGCGCCTGTACGAGCGTTGTGGCTTCCAGGTCGCCGGCGCGGTCGACGGCTCGCTCACCATGCTGTTGTTCCTCTGACGTTCCGGTTGGCGTTCGTGTTGCGGGACATGTCGGCTCCGGCGCGGTCGAGACAGTTCCGGCTTCGACCACCATGCTGGAGCCGTGGTGAAGCGGCAGACGATTTCCTCGGAAGCGGGCTGGGAGTCAGTGGTCGGCTACTCACGGGCGGTGCGCGTCGGCAAGTGGGTGTCGGTCGCCGGCACGACAGCAGCAGCAGAGGGCGGCGGCGTGGTCGGGGGCGACAACATCGGGGAGCAGGCGCGCGAGGCGCTGCGCCGCATCCAGCTCGCGCTCGAGCAGGTGGGCGCGCGGTTGGAGGACGTCGTGCGTACCCGCATGTTCGTGACCGACATCGGGCGGTGGGAGGAGGTCGGGCGCGCGCACGGCGAGGTCTTCGCGGACATCCGCCCGGCAACCTCCATGGTTGAGGTCAGCAGGCTGATCGATCCTGCGCTGCTCGTGGAAATCGAAGCCGACGCCGTCGTCCTGTAGATAATGGTTGAGCGGTACGGGCAGCACTTGCCGGGCAGAGCGGGACGGACCTATGCGGTCTTGACCCAGCGGCGCCAGTCGTCCCGGCGGCGGTAGCCGGCGGCCTGCCACAGCCGACAGCCGAGCTCGTTACCGTCGAGCACCATGGCGTCGAAGCGTCGCGCGCCGAGCCCAGCCAGTCGAGCCTCCGCGGCGTCAAGCAAGGCTTGCCCAACGCCGCGTCGGCGGTAGTCGGGGCGGACGGCCAGGCGGTAGAGGTGAGCTCGCCACCCGTCCCAACCAGCGATCAGCGAGCCGATCAGCTCGGTGTCGCTCACGGCGACCAGCAGCGCAGCCGGGTCACGCTCGAGCACTGCAAAGACGGCCTCGCGGGTGTCCGCAGGCCGGCTCTCGTTCTCCGCGGCGCTTCGCCACAGGTCGAGGACCGCGTCGACGTCGTCCAGGCCAGCGGGGCGAACAGCGAACCGAGTCATGAGCCCATCCTGACCCGTGCTGCAGCCCCTCTTGCGAGGCAGTCGGAAGCCGGGCGCCATCCGGACGCCGAGTCGGTCCTGCTCCGCAAGGGGAACGTCCATCTTGGAGCGCCTCAGGTCAGCGGGGGTGCGCTGACGATCTCGTCCCAGCGGTAGCTGGCAAGGTTCTGGCAGCGCCATGTGGCTGACAGCGGGCCGGTGATCTTGTCCGGTAGTCGATCGTCAACCGGGACGGGTCGCGGTGATGAAGCCACCCGAGGAAGACCCAGCCGGTGCTCGACCGTACGTAGCGCTCACTGATGCGCGGTCGTCCAGCTGCGTGCGCCACCCGTGCCGACCCAGC
>JAABVA010002466.1_pt1 | contig 18383 bp, 17 predicted proteins | sample 5560331 | NCBI WGS metagenome assembly JAABVA01 (sample SAMN12812661, study PRJNA571458) | rock metagenome | isolation source: Antarctica rocks | place: Antarctica: Victoria Land, Mt New Zealand sud | collected 2016-01-07 | reverse complement strand
ACGTCGTCGCCGGCCTCTCCGCGGCCGATCAGACAGTAGACCCGCCGAACCCCGTACCCGACGTCGAGCGGGGCCCCCAAGCCATCGCTCGCCAGTCAGCGGCGGTTCCCTCGGTCGGCACTATGAGACGGTACTCGAAGCAACTGCACCTAATCCGAGGCACTGAGCGTCTCCTGGCCATCAGCGCCGCTCCATACGATCCACGGCGTAGTCACCCTAGGCGCGTGTCCCACCGTCTGACAGACCGCCTTCCCGCGGAGACTTTGGCAGCGATCGCGCTTGCGTACCAGCAAGGTACCCACACAACCCAGTTGTGCCGAAACTACCAACTGAGCAAGAGTGCCGTGCTCAAAGTGCTGGCCGACGCCGGAGTACAGATGCGGCGGCAGGCTATGGCCAGCGACCAGATCGCTGTCTCGGTCGAGCTGTACGTCTCGGGGTTGTCGCTCTCCAAAGTTGCTGCGGAGGTCGGTGTGCCCAAAGGCAGCGTCCGACGCGCGCTCCTACGAGTCGGTGTTCAGCTACGACCTCCAACCGGTGACACGAGAGTTCGTGGGACCTGCTCTAGCTGACGCATCTGCATTGGCGCGATACCCGCGCAGCTCCTTGTTGGCCATGGTCGCCGTTTGGCCCGGATGCACCTTCGCGCACGGTAGTTCACAACGTGGCAGAGATAATGCATTCGATTATTGTATACTTAGCCTAGTCTGCCTCGAACACTCCAATTTACCGAGGTTCATGCCGCAGATCGAGTGTCCGCTCGTGATATGCGAGTCGTCAAAGGAGTAACCATGAATATCAAGATTAACGATGTCGAATTAACCAGTGGCGACCACATCGCCATTAGCCCTAACCTGACGGTCATTGTGGGTCCAAACAACGTTGGTAAGAGCATGCTGCTGAATTCCTTGTTTGTGCGATTGAGTGAAACCCAGAACCAACAACCGCCTAGCGAACAGATAGTTGCGAGCTTGCAATTAAACAATCTGACTTATGACCAGCTTATCGAGCGTCTCGCAGCCAAGTCTGAGCTAAGGCCACCGGGCACATATCCACAGAGTGGTTACCTAGCCGAACCCTCATACCTCGTATCTGGAAACCAAGTCATCCCACGATCGCTACTACTCAACTCCATTGGTATATCGAACCCCATCAATAAACTGGGTCCCGTAGCTTCAGTCGTGGCCACTCTCATCCAGCCAGAGCAACGTTTGGGACAACTCGCTACATCCGCCTCCTTTAACCCAACAATAGACTCAGCCTCTACGCCTATGCAGAAGTTATTCCGCGATCGTGAACTAGAAGACAAAGTACGAGAACTCACCAAACGGGCCTTTAACTCCGACATTACCATCAATCGCCACGCGGGCAGAGAAATTAGCTTGCACATGGGCCGGCCGTCTAGTCGCGAGCCAAGGCAAGGCGACAACTCGCCATATTATTCCGAGTTGGCCGCCCTTCCTCTAGCACAAGCTCAAGGTCACGGAATACAGGCGTTTCTCGGTATAATACTCGCAATCGTCGCCGGGAGCTACGACATCGTCCTAATTGACGAGCCCGAAGCGTTTCTGCACCCACCACAAATGCGTTTACTGGGCGAGATGTTCGTAGGGTTTAGCCGCGATGCAGTTCAAATCATCGTCTCCACCCACAGCGATGACTTTCTTAGAGGTGTGCTGACCGCTGCTGGAAGCACAACTGAAACAACAGTTGCTCGAATCACGCGCCCGAACCCGACTACAAACTCCGTTGCCCAAATCTCTTCGCGGTCATTACAGCGACTGTACGAAGATCCGTTACTTAGGTACTCCGACATCCTAGATGGCATATTCTACAAGGGCGTCGTTATGTGTGAGGCGGAAGGCGATTGCAAGTACTACGCCGCGACGTTGGACTACACTATCGCATCCGCTGACGGCCCGGCGATGTCACCAGACATCCTCTTCACGCAATGCGGCGGCAGAGATCGGCTCGCCAAGGGAGTCAAGGCGCTCAAAGCTGCGAGGGTCCCAACCGCTGTGATTGCCGACATCGACCTGTTGTCTGATAAGGCGAAATTCGAAGAGGTGTATATCTCCCTTGGGGGATCGGCCGGGGCACTTCAATCCCAATTGAACGTCCTCCAGTCAAACATTCATAGCAAGTCGAGCCCGGTCGACCGCGATTACGCCCAAACTAAAATCAACGATGTCCTCAATGCCAGCACATCCAACGAGTTGACAGCAAATGAAATAAAGTCAATTCGAAAGCACATTCGCGCCACTAGCGGATGGGAGTTAATTAAAAAGAATGGCAAGGGCGCCGTCAGTAGCGGCGACCCTAGTACGGCCTTTGATACCATCCTCGAAGAAGCCAAGAAGGTCGGTCTTTTTCTTGTTCCGGTCGGTGAACTTGAACGGTTCCATCCACTCATCGCCGGAGACAAGCAGAAGTGGCTTCGCGAAGTTTTTGAAAACAGAAGCGTTTAAGGACTCAGAAGAAGCTCATCGGTTCGTCACTGGCGTAAAAGACTTTATATCGGGCAGTCAAGCACCTGATTAGACGCTGTCCCTGACACCGACGTTTCCCGGACGCCTAGATGATCATGCTCCGTGAGACTCCCGGGTTAGATGCGCCAGTCTCCCGGCACCGACACAGCGTAGTCCGTAAGCCCGATCGCAGCGAAGTGCTTGGTGGCGGACTTAATTTTCGCGTTTTCAGTTGGGCGTCGCTTGATTTCGTCCAGGGTGCTCTTAGTCTCGCGAATCATATAAATCCGTTCCCCTCCGTCCTCGTGTTTAATGACCGCCCAGTCAGGGTTGTAGTCACCGACCGGAGTCGGAATCTTGAACTTAGCGGGGAGCTTCATAAACAGTTTGACGTCATCGCGGTTGTCAAGCAGCTCCGCGAACTCGCGCTCGGGCATAGAGTCATAGACGACGCAGTCGAAGTCGGACTTTTCCGGATGCCGCAGCTTGTACATCTGGTCGATAAAGCGATCCTTCTCCTCCAGACCGTCTCGCTGAAGCTCTCGGAGTTCGTATACGTAGCCGCCGATCTGCTCGTACTGGATTCCCTCGATGACTATCTCGGCCAGCACGCTCTGCAGCCGGCTTTTGACCGTTTGGATGAAGTCGTTGGGATTGCCGATGAACTCTGCAAGTCGCTCGCTGCCAACGAGGACGTCCACGATGGTCTTACGAGTCAGCGAGGTCGCTTCCTGCAGCTCGGTGATGATGTCCGGCAGGTCGTAGCTGCCTCTGAGGTCAGCCGAGCGGACACCGCGTTCCTCGGCCGTGGTACCGCCACGCAGAATCTTGACCCCCGCCTTGGTGACCTGGATCCGCAGCGGCTCGACGGTCGGTGCATCCTTGATCAACCTGACGGCTTTGGCGATCAGTTCCTCCCGATTAACGCTGACCCGATAGGTCGTGCGGCGAGCAATCTTGCGCCAGAACTCCTCGAACTCGGGATTAGCGAGCAGTTCTTTATTCAGCTGGCGGGGCTGGCGCTTGCTCGCCGGCTTGACGTACTTCTCCATGCTCGCGCGGCCGATGTGGTCGATGATCGTCGCCTCGTACGGCTCGAAAAAGTGCTTTAGGCGCAGGCTGAAGCCAAGCTGGTTCGGCTGGTAAGTTGACGTCAGCTTGCCGTCCCGGATGAAGCCTTCCTGCTCAAGGTGCTCATACAGAGAATTGGAGCGCTCGTAGCCGAAGAACTCCGGGGCGCCGGGCTCGATGTGCTCGGAAAACAGCGGAATTTTGGAGAACTCCTGCGGCCGCACCCGGCCGATCTCGACGCCGGACTTCTCGTACTCCGTCTGCAGCGACTTCGCGAAGTTTTGATACGACTCGTTGGCGACGACGGTCAGCTGCGCAATGCCACGGTCCGCGACTCGCTCGCCGGTTCGGTCGACAGGCAGGCGGAGGCCACGCCCGATGGTCTGGCGACGCTCGACCTCCCGGCCCATCTCACGCAAGGTGCAGATTTGGAAGACGTTGGGGTTATCCCAGCCCTCACGCAGCGCGGAGTGGCTGAAGATGAAGCGCACCGGCTGGTTCTCGTCGAGCAGGCCAGCCTTGTCCTGCATGATCAGCTCGTAGGCGTCGTCGTCGGCCTTCGTGGTCCCGGACGAGTCTTGGAACTCGACCTTGCCGCCGCGCTTCTTGATCTGCGAAAAGTACGCACGGCGCAGCTCGCTAGGGTCCTGTGGCAGCAGCGCCTGCCACTGCGCCGACTTAGCCCGCTCCTCCTGGAACAGCTCATCGAACCACTGCACAAACCGACCGTTCGCATCAAGATTGTTGATGCCGTCACCAAGGAAGCTGGCGACCTTATCGACGAAGAATAGGCTCAGCACTTTGATGCCCCGCGGGCGCAGCTGTGCTTCCTTACGTAGATGCTCGCGGATTGCTTCCCGTATCATCTCCCGATAGATCGAGTCGGTGCTGGCGCCAACCTCTTCGCCGACCTGCAGCCAGCCCGGCTTATTAAGCTCGACCTGCTCCGGGTCGATCTCAATCGTGTTGATCCACATGCCCTCGTAGGCACTATTGCCGGTCAGGTTGGAGAGGTCCTGGTTGGTCTTGGCCTTGACCGTCCGGCGACTCAGCGAGCCATCCTTGGCACGGACGACCAGCTCCAGCTTGGCTTCCCACGGGTCACGCTTCACCTCAAGGAGCTTCACGTAAGGCGTCGCGTCCGAGCCGTGTTGCGCTACCTCGGCGACAACGATCTGTTTCACAAGGCCAAGGTCGTGGGCGTCGACCGGATCGAGGCGATAGACGACGTTGCGGAGCTTGCGGTGTGTGGCGGAGAAGCGCAGTGTCGCCAGAGGATCAAGCTCACTGATGGATGTCTGGGAGAGGACCGACTCCATGTTCTGCGGCTCATCCATGATGACTACCGGGTGCGTGGCCTTGAGGTAGTCGATGGGCCGGAGGCCGTTGAGCTTGTCGCGCGTCTGGTGGATGATCCGACTATTCGCATCGCCACGGATCGAATCGATGGTCATGACTAGGATCTGGACGTTCGTGCTGGTGGCGAAGCCCTGCACCTCCTCGGCAGACTTTCCGGAGTAGACCGTGAAGTCGATTGGCGACTCTGGGTATAGCTTGCGGAAGTGCTGACGCGTGTCCTTAATACTGGTGATCACCCCCTCCCGGATCGCGACGGACGGCACGAGGATCACGAACTTGGTGAATTTATAAGCCTTCGCCAGCTCGAAGATGCTGCGCAGGTAGACGTAGGTTTTGCCCGTGCCGGTCTCCATCTCGATGTCGAAGTCGAGCGCGTCACCGGCGAGCGTCTCACGGACCTGGAGACCGTTTTTGTCCTGTACGGCTTGCAGGTTTTGCAGAATCGCCGAGTGGTCGAGCACCAAGTTATTGCCGACCGCACCGACCTCCTGCGTCAAGTCGAACTCCAAAGCTTCCTGGGTATCATCGTCGAGTACCAACTGGCCGCGCAGGGTCGCGACAAGCTTCTCTGCATCCTCGGGCTGGCCATCAAAGAGCTGCACCACCGAGGAAATGGCGTCGAGCTGATGCTGCTGGTTGGCGTCAAACTTGAATTCCATCGTTACGCCGTCCAAAGTTCAATGCCCTTGCTCTTCACGAGCTGGGCGAGGTTAGTCTTGAGTTCGTCGTCGCCCTGGAAGCCATCTTCTAGGATTACGATTTTTCCGGGATCGGCGCCGACGATGGCGCGCAGCTGCTCCAACGTCGGTTTGGTGTGCTCATCCAGGTAGGCGAGCAGCAAGCCAACCCCGATCGAATGCACCGAAAGACCGTCGATTTCGATTTTCTCTACGTGCTCGGTGAGCGAGTAGCCCTGCTTTAGGAGAACCTCCAACAGCAGACTGTCTGACGTCGCGCTATCGTCCGCACTATCGCGGAGACTTAGCAGGTGCTGTTGCAGTGCATCCTGTTCTACATTGCTGCCGACGCGCCATTTTGAAAAGTTTGTGTCCGCGAGCCTAAAAGCGCGATACCCAACATCCAGTGGGAACTCCCGATCGCTCAGTTTTCCAGAGAGGCCGATTTTGATCTTCTCTCCCGCCAGGTCGAGACGCTTGCGGGAGATTTCGGCGATATTTCTATACCCAGACTTGTACGCCTCGGACTTCTCATCGACCGGCTCAGGCAACTGAACCTGGATGTGCGCACGCGTCCCACCGTCCTCCGCATTGAGCTGCATGACCGCATGGCCGGTTGTTGCTGACCCGGAGAAGAAGTCTAAGACCAATGAGTCTAAGTCTGTTGCGATGTGCAGGACCTTCTTGATCAGACCTACCGGCTTCGGGTTAGTGAAGATGTTCTTGCCGAGCAGTTCCTTGACCGTGAGGCTTGCTTTTTTGTTCCCCTCGATGTCGTCCCAGTAGTTTGAGACCTGCTTCGTCCTGCCTTCGAGGTAATACTTGACGTAAGGCTTATATGCACCGTCCGGATCCTTTTTCCAAATGATCATGTCATCCTTAACCCAGGCGTTGAATTGATCGCGCCCAGTGCGCCAACAGCTGTCGTAGCCCCCAGGACCGATTGGGAAGACCTGACTGCCGTCCGGCGTATCGAGCGCATAGTACAGATTAGGCCGATCTTCGCGTCGATCGTTTGTACCTGTCTTGCGGAACTGCAAAATGCTATAACGACCCTTGCCATCCTCCAGGTTGAATCGCGCAACATCGCCCTCATTGAGAGGAAGGCCGTGGGGGACGTAATTGTCTTTGCTCCTCGCGAATACGAGCAGAAAGTCGATGCTACTGCCAATGTCATTAGCGTCCTGACCGGTCGTGGTCCCTTTGGAGACAGCGATCTGCCCCACATAGTTCGACTCGCCGAAGACTTCGTTCAGGATCTTGCGCAGGTTGTCGACCTCATGATCGCTGATGCTTACAAAAATCGTGCCGTCGTCAGTCAACAAATTCCGCGCTAGCTTGAGACGCGGGTACATCATGTTGAGCCAGTTGGAGTGGTAGCGACCTTCTGACTCACTATTGGTCGAGAGCTTCTTGCCTTCTTCATTAACCTGACGCGTCCACTCCAGGTAGGTTGCCAGGCCTTCCTTGAAGTTGTCGGGGTAGACGAAGTCTTTTCCCGTGTTATACGGCGGATCGATGTAGATCATCTTGATCTTGCCGTGGTAGTGCTTCTGTAAGACCTTGAGCACTTCCAGGTTGTCACCCTCAATGAACACGTTCTGGGTGGTGTCCCAGTCTTTCGAGTTCTCCGGATCTGGCCGCAGCGTGGCAGTCGTTGGGTCCTGGGCAGCGCGGAGCGCGGCCCTTTTACCGGGCCAGAACAGACCGAAGCGCTCATTGTCGTTGCCGACCTCGTCACCGAGGAGTTCCTTGAGCTTGGTGACATCGACCTTCCCGTCAGTGATAGCTTCCGGCACCAGTGCCTCAAGCTGCCGCGCCAGCTCGGTCTTCAGGTCTGGCGTACTGCTGGGCGTCTCGTAGATCTCGTTGGTGTCGCTATTCATTGATTGCTTCCTCGTGTTACTTGATTAATGGTTGGCGTGGCCGGATCGGATCGACCGAGCGCTCTGCGCGGCCACGTCATGCTTTGACGCTCCATCGAATCGTGAACAGGCTATTATTATGGGAGTTCGTGGAATCCCCTTAGTATAAACTATTGCTATCTCAAGGCAGTAGTTTAGGTGATCGAGGCGGCAAGTCCCTGTAGGTGGCGGAAGGTCGTGTCGGCCTGCTCGGCTGGGCGGGTGCAGTAAACCCGGGGTGAGACGCACGTCACGTTCTCCGCTAGCCCTACGACCGAACGAACCCCCGACCGCGTTTACGGTCAGGGGTTCGAGTTGCGACTATTCACCAGTCCACCCAGACAGTCGGAGCAATGCTCTGGCACTAAATTCGCCCTCCCCATGCTCAATCGTTTCACCATATTTCTGGACATATTGCTCTACCAGGATTTTGACCGTCCGTACCTCAGCGTTTCGCTGCAGTACCGCCTTGTCGAAGTGTTGCTTGCTTGTATCCGGTTCGGTCTCGTCATAGGGCCACACCTTGAGTCGTTCGACTTTGAGGATGTTTGCACGCAAGTTGTAGACGTGTGCCCAGAGCCTGGATAATGCCTCCTGATGCTCGCTCTGTTCCTTGCTTGATATATCCCCGACCGAGATCGTTGGGGTATCACCAGATGCTTCGAGCGGCGGTGCTGTCCCGAGCCCCGGCATCTCCCGTTCGCGAGGCATGTAGTTTTGGGCATCTTGGTGCAGCATCCACGCGATCTGGTCGAGAATCTTGGGCTCGATACGTTTGCGGAAGTGGTCGGCGTCGTATCCCGTCTCTCTGGCAGCCTGCTCGCGGCGATCAGTCAAGTTCTTGCCCCGCGTACCAGGTGTCAGCCCGAACAACACGCGCGCCGCTTCGCTGAGTACGTCGTCCTGGTAGTTGACCAACAGCTTGTGCAACAGACCGTCCAGCGCCTTGACCCGGTTGAGCCGGTCGTCTCGGTCGACTGCGCGGGCAACGACGCCGCGCAACCCCAGCAGGCGTGCGTCATCGGTGTCCGGGGAGACGGGTAGGCCGCTTCGGAGAATCGGCTTTAGTGCCTCGGCAAGCTCTTTGACAGTTGGGGGTTGGCGCTGGACATCCAACGTCGTCACCTCTACCCCCTTGGGCACCAGCACTACATGGTACCCGGTTCGGTTTCGCGAAAAGCCCAGTGGATGCCCAGTTCTAGCACCTGTAGGTGCCCGCTGCCTAGAGAGATGCTCGATCTTGTCAGCGAACCCAGAGCGATTTGGGGTTGTCCAGATTTTCAGGAGGTAAGAACATGTCCCTTCCCGTGCAGTTCACCGGTTACGGCAACTCGTCCGGATCATCCCTAGCCCCACGTACCGCTCGTGCCCTCGGCCGCCAACTTGGTGGCATTGCAGCCAGCGCGGCCGTCGATGTTGCACGCATCGACGCTGCCGTCCAGCGGCGTGAGGCCATCGCCGACGGCATCACGTCCGTCGCTGGTCGGGCCATGCAGCACGTCGCTATGGGTTCCCAAGCCGAGCAGACCTTCGCCCAAGCGGTACCGCATGCCTCAGGTCGGTTGGCTGCGGTAGCCGACGCCCACGCGATCGCGATGACATCAGTTGTTATGGACACCGCCCGGGCGTTGGGTCGATTGGCATGAGCGCCGTCTTGTGGGTCCTGGCCTTCGTCAGTCTGCTCGCTGCCGCCGTCTTCGTTCTACTTGTTGCCGCGTCGTGGCTGGCTTTTCAGCACGAGCACCAATTGGCCCTGCAGCGCGCACTCGTCGTGCAGGCTGCGAACCAGCGCATGCAGGCCATCAACCGGGCGGCCGTCGATGCCATGTTGGCCGAAACCGTGCATCGAGGCCCAGTGAGCCGGCATGGCGACTGACCCGACGCGCGGCCTGGCGCAGCGCGCCTTTGGTGCCGCCTTGTTGCTATTACTGGCAGCGCTGGCGGTCAACTGGGCCATCGGACTACTGGTGCAAGTCTGGGTCGGCATCGTCGTCGTGGCGGTTGCTACCGTCGCCACCGCTGCCGGTGTCGGCTGGTGGCGACGGCGGCGGGGTCGTTGGTAACAGTCACGGCTGGCCACGAGTTGATCGTCTGGTTGCTGTCAATTAGACGGCAACTATTGGCTAAATAGTCACGGCACTCGATCAGATTCGAGCCTGTTCCAGTCGCCGTTGTGGAATTGTGTAGCTTGATTGACTGCGGAATACATTCATCAATATGCTAAGAGTATTCACATTTGAGGAATGCATTCTGCACTCGTCACGCATTTAACCGTGGATAGATAGGAGGGTACAGCTATGTCCAAAACACGTAAGTCAACTACCGCACAAGGAGCGCGCCCGGACGGGCGGCGGCGTCAGCAGCGGCGTATTTCGGTGCGTTCGATCCGGCGTGATCCGCCGGACGTTCGCAAGCTCGGACGGGCGATTATCCGTATGGCAGCAATCGAAGCCGAGGCGGAACGGGCTGCCCAGAACCAGCACGTCAGCGCACCTGGTCGGCCCGCGCAACCCGGAGCGGCAGAGGTCGATCATGACCAGTAGCGAGCTGGCCGTTGAGTCGACAGGCGGTGACGATAGCCAGTTGATCTGGTACCAGGTGTTCTGGCCCCGACCTTTGACTGAAGATGTCGCCGTTCGTGTCATGAAGGCTTGGGCCACCGATGGGCGCAGCCCCATCGTCGTTCTGGAGGCGCACGCCAGTGATGCCGACATCCGCTATCTACTCGGCTCGCTTGCCACCGATATCTCCGTCGTCAAGGAAGCACTGCTAGGCATCTGCCCCGGTGCCATCGCGGTACCGGTCATTGGGCCACGCCCGGCTGTGGAAGCGGCGGGGCGACTGAAGTTGTCCACCCGACACCGCGCCTTGGCGACTGAGGACTTACCTGCCAGCAGCCGAAACGTGCTGGCGGCTCTCAGTCGGGTACGGACGAGCGAAACACTGACCCTGCAGGTCGTGCTCGGACCACGCCGAATTCCACTGGCCGTGCCGAACCACAGTCCCAGCTCAGTGGTCCAACCATGGTGGCAGGTCGCCTGGCATGGCAACGGCAGCCAGATCGACGGCGAGAAGCGAAGTGCACTGCGGGCCAAGGTCAGCGAGCATGGCTTCGCCGCCACCGTCCGGCTCGGTGTCAGCGCCGCCACGTCACGACGACGCGAATTGCTACTGCTGGGCCTCATGGCGGCGCTGCGCACCGACGAAGCTCCCGGTGTCCAGTTGCGATTGCACCGCGAACCGGGCGGCCGTCTGCAAGCGGTCCACCTGCCGTGGCGCTGGCCGCTCCGGTTAGGCGTCCACGAGGTGTTGGCTTTGGTGAGCTGGCCGATCGCAAGCAAAAGCGACGACGACCTCCCCGGCTTGCCCCCGGCGCATCCAAAACCGCTACCACCACTACCAGGTGCGCACGCACGGGACGGATCGTGGCAACCGCCTCGGCACCAGGTACGACGGCCGAGCTGCGCCTGCCGATCCGCGACCAGTTGCACCATTTGCATGTCATCGGACCGACCGGCGTCGGAAAGAGCACCTTGCTGGCCTCACTCGTGCTGCAAGACATAACGAGCGGCTACGGGACGGTGGTCATCGACCCGAAAGGCGACCTGGTAGACGACATTCTGGCCCGGCTGCCAGCCAGTCGCCATGACGACGTGGTGGTCCTTGACCCGTCCGACGTTACGGCCCCGGTTGGCTTCAACCCCCTGGCGGGCGGTCACGGTCGTCGACCGGAGGTGGTGGCCGACGGGCTGCTGGCGGTCTTCCACCAGCTGTGGGCCGACTCATGGGGTCCGCGGACGCAAGATGTCCTGCATGCCTGTCTGCTGACGCTGACCAAGCGACCGGACGCCTCCCTGGTCATGCTGCCGCTGCTGCTGACCAACCCGGGCTTCCGGCGTTCGGCGACCCAGCGCGCTATTCGAGAGGATCCGATCGCCCTGGGCCCGTTCTGGGCTTGGTACGAGCAACTGTCGGACGGCGAACGCGCCGCTGTCATCGCGCCGGTCATGAACAAGCTGCGGGCCTTCCTGCTCCGTCCGTCGATGCGGTCTGTGCTCGGTCAAGTCACGCCCAAGTTCTCGGTGCGCCAGGTCTTAACCGAGCGGAAGGTGCTACTGGTCAGCCTGCGTAAGGGGCTGGTCGGACCGGAAGCGGCCGCCTTGCTCGGCTCACTGGTGGTGGCCGAATTGTGGCAAGCCACTTTGGAGCGGGCCGCGATACCAGCCGAACGCCGTCGCCCGGCGCATGTCGTGGTTGACGAACTGCAGGACTACTTGCACCTACCAACCGACCTGTCCGACGCTTTGGCGCAGGCTCGCGGGCTGGGCGTCGGCTTCACGCTTGCGCACCAGTACCTTGACCAGCTCCCCCGCGACATGCAGGCGGCGGTGCTGGCAAACGCTCGCTCGCGGGTGTGCTTTCAACTACCACCGGGCGACGCCGTCACCATGGCCAAGGGGCACCCGGAACTGATCGCCGAAGATCTCAGTTCGCTCGGCAGCCACGACGTTTACGCCAGCCTGCTGCACAGTGGGAAGGCCAGCCCGTACGTCTCCGGCACTACCCAGCCGCTCGGCAAGCCAACCGGGTCGGCGGCCGATATACGAGCCCGAAGTCGCCAGCGCTTCGGTCGGCCGCTATCGGAAATCGAAGCTGGCTTTGCGGCCTTGGTCGACGGTCCAATGCCGCCGGACAGCCCGCCGGGTCGTCGCCGCGTGGGGAATCCGGCATGAGCGCCTGGGGCAACAGCGGTCAACATCGTCGACTACCGCTCGCACTGCCGGTCGGCGCGTCGAGCGATCCCGCGTCCTGCCTGTTGGACCGCTCTTGGGCCAGATTTGCTGGCGGGAATGTTGTAGCCCCTGCAGTTTTCGGGGTTCCATCGTGAGCGGCCGAGTGCCGGGTCGCGCACGCGGTCGGAGCCGAGGCCTCGGGCCAACCCGACTGCTGGCACTGGCAGCGTCACTGAGCCAGCGTGACCGGGCGGTGTTGCAGTCGGTAGGCGAGCACCGCTTCCTGACCACCAACCATCTGGAGCGGTTGCACTTCACCGACCACGCCACCGCTCTCTCTGGTAGTCGTTCGGCCCGACGAGTGCTCCGCCGTCTTGCAGGACATGGGCTGCTGGTCGGGTTGCCGCGTCGAGTCGGCGGCATGGCGTCAGGCTCCCATTCGTCAGTTTGGCATCTCAGCTCGACCGGCCAGCGGCTACTGAAGTTACGTGATGGTGACGGCGCGTTCGCTCCCGGACGGCTCCGCGAACCCTCCGTGCGCTTCGTCGATCACTGCCTGGCGGTCGCCGATGCACACCTGGCACTGCTTGAAGTGGTACGGACGACCGCCTTCAGCCTGTCCGCCGTGGAGACCGAGCCGCGTTGTTGGCGCAGCTACCTTGGTGGCTACGGCAACCGCGAGACGATCAAACCCGACCTGGCGGCGGTGACGGTCTCGGCTAACGGTGAGTTTGAGGACCGCTGGTTCGTCGAAGTTGACCTCGGTACTGAGCACCCGCCGACCGTGCTGCGCAAGTGTCAGCAGTACGAGTCCTACCGGCGAACCGGCCAAGAACAGCAACGCCACGGGGTCTTCCCACTAGTCGTTTGGGTCACTCGAACTGAGAACCGTGCCGACAAGCTGGACGCGGCGATCTCGGAGAGCCGAGCCCTCGACCAGGCCCTGTACCGGATCGTCACAATCGGAGACCTTGCCGCGCTGGTGGCCACTGGCGCCGGAGGGGCGTCATGACCGACTATCAGTCACTGCCGCGCGGCCGAATTCTGGTGGGCGACGCCCTGGAGCGCTTGCAGTCATTGCCTGCGCACTCGGTCGACATGGTGCTCACCAGCCCACCGTACTTCCGGCTGCGTGATTACCAAGTTGGCGGCCAGCTGGGCCTTGAGCAGCGGGTCGATGAGTGGGTGTACGGGCTGTTAGCCGTCAGCCGGGAACTGCACCGGGTGCTGGTGCCGTCCGGCACCCTCTGGCTCAACCTGGGCGATACCTACTCGACACACCTACGCCAAGGCGCACCGCGCAAGAGCTTGCTCCTCGGACCGGAACGGCTGGCGCTTGCCATGGTGGCCGACGGTTGGGTGCTGCGTAACAAGATCGTTTGGGCCAAGTCCAACAGCCGTCCGTCGTCGGTACAAGACCGACTGTCCAGCAGCTGGGAGCCGATTTACCTGTTCGCCGCCAGCGGTCGGCCCGGACAACGAACATTCTTCGACCTCGATGCCGTTCGGGTGCCACACCGCAGCCGACCACGCCAAACAATCGTCACAGCCACCCATCAGCAGAGAGAAGCCTGGCGCGGCCCGAACGGTGACGACGACCATGGCCTCGCCGCCATGAAACGAGCCGGACGGGTCGGACATGCCCTCGGCAAGAACCCCGGTGACGTCTGCCAACTGGCCAGCTCCAACTTCCGCGGGGCTCACCACGCCACCTTCCCTGTGCTCCTGGCTGAACAGGCCATTTTGGCAGGCTGCCCAGAGGCAAGCTGTAGCAGCTGCCGAATCCCATGGCGGCGGGCCATTCGCAAACTCGGCCAGACTGCCGTGCGCGGTGCGCTGCAGCCCAGTTGTCGGTGCAACGCCGACCACGAGCCTGGCCTGGTACTGGATCCGTTCATGGGAGCTGGCAGTACGGCTGTGGCCGCTGAACGCCTCCAGCGCGACTGGCTCGGAATTGAGCTGAACCCGCAGTTTGTCCAGCTCGCCGATCATCGGATTGCTGACCAGCGCGGCAAGCGCGCAGCTCGGACGCCGCCGGGGGCAGTCAACAAAGACGAAGCCAAATCGCGGCCTAGCGCCGCTTGACCAGTTACAAGTAACCGAAAGGAGGACAGATATGGAACACGAACAACAACCCGACCAACCGACGAACGAGGCGACGGAATCACTGGCAGCATCAGGGGCGACACCAGCCGAGCCGGAGCGCGAACAGCTCCCAGGCGAGACACCAGAGCTATACATTGCCAGCTTAGCCGACTACAACGCTGGCCGTCTGCACGGCATCTGGGTCGATGCTAGCGCAGACGTAGAAGACATCCAGTCCGAGATCCGTACCATGCTCAGTCGCTCACCCGAGTTGCGGACAGAGGGCGAAGACTACGGCGATTGGGCAATTCATGACTATCAAGGTTTCGGAGTCGCCCAGGTGCACGAACATGACGACCTGGATGTGGTGCATGCATTGGCCGTCGGCATTCAAGCGCACGGCGAAGCATTCAGCGCGTGGGCCGACGTCAACGACGATGACCGGGCACGCTGGGAACTGTTCGAGGAGGCATACCTCGGCGAATATGACAGCGTCGCCGCCTACGGCGAACAGATCATCGAGGAGATGGGTTGGCAAGACGAGATCGACCGAGTGCTGCCTGAATCGGTGTCTCGGTACGTTCGGATCGACGGTGATGCCTTGGCACAAGATATGTGGCTGAGCGGGGAGATGCAGGTTGTTCACAGTCCGAACGGCGGCGTGTGGGTCTTCTTGGGGGAAGTTTAGCTCACAACATCGCTCCGAGCCGTACGGAAAACGATGACAAGTTGGATCGTTGTGGAATCGACCAAAACTGTTGAATACATTCCGCATCGGGCGTATATTGGAGTGAGAAAGAAGGAACGAGCAACAATGGCGGCACTGACGAAATCCCAACAAAAGCAACTTGCGGACCTACTGCGCAACAGCCGTGTAGGACTGGGTATCTCGGCCCGTGAAGTCGGACGACGGGCCGGGGTGGACGGCGGTACCGTCACCCGCCTCGAGCGGTCAATGAACCCCCGTCCCTCGATTGAGAATCTGTCGGCCATAGCTGAAGTCCTGGGCATACCCACCGCTGACATCTTCGCCCTCACCAAGGTTCTCCCCAAAGATGAGCTACCGACCTTTACTCCCTACCTGCGGGCCAAATACCATGGTATGCCGGACTCGGCCATCGCGGAACTTGAAACCTACTTCCAACAGATCGCCCGCAAACACCACATCTCTCCCAACGGTCCGCAACCCGGCGAAGATGAGTAGCCGACTCATCATCAATTCTCTACTTCAACCACCTCAACCAAATAAGTATCGCCCGCATCAAATATGAAAGGAGGGACATATGAACCACACTCACCGAACCAACCCGGAGACCAATGCCGGAATAGCTGGGACGAGCATCCTGTCGTCCCTCCGCAGCTTCGTGCCGCAGCGCCAAGCCAGTTCCACCGAAGCCCTACGCATCGCTGAACTACAGGCCCAACGTCTCCTGCACCGCTGTGGCATCGATGACGGCCCGGTCTCCGACGACCTGCTGCTGGAACTCCCCCGAATCGCTATCGAGTACGTCCATGACATGCCGACCAGCGGCTGCAGCTTCTGGAACACCGAGCGGGCGAACTGGATCATCCAGGTCAACGCCAGCGAACCAGCCACCAGGCAACGCTTCACGCTGTTTCACGAGTACAAGCACATCGTGGACCACGGCCAGACTGACCGGTTGTACGGCATGGAACCGGAAGCCGCCAAGCGTGCCGAACAAGCCGCCGATTTCTTCGCCGGGTGCGTGCTCATGCCCCGACCACTGGTCAAACGGGCCTGGTGCCGAGGTATCCAGACCGCCCGAGGTCTGGCCACCGCGTTCGATGTCTCACCAGTGGCGGCGGGCGTCCGCTTAGCGCAAATCGGGCTCACTGACCAACCAGCGCGCTGCACTGTCGCGGTAGACACCGCACCGACCCACCGAACAGCCCAAGGGCGGCCGCCGCGACGCTTCGGCTCGTACCATCGCCAGCTCAGCATGTATCGGTTCGCCCTTCAGGAGGCATCGTGACTAGGACAGACACCGCTGGCAGCGTCGAGAAGAACGCCGTGGTCTATCTGCGGGTCTCCACCACCCGGCAGCTCGACACCGCCGCCGACGTTGACCCCGACGGCAATTCCATTGCCACCCAGCGGCAGGTCTGTCAGGCGAAGGCCGACAAGATGGGCGTCAGCGTGCAACAGGAGTTCCTGGAACCAGGAACCTCCGCGCAGACCATCGAAAAACGAGCAGTCTTCCGGCAGCTGCTGGCGTACGTCAGCGAACATCCCGAGATCGACTACGTAGTCATCTACATGCGCTCCCGAGCCTTCCGCAACCTCGGTGATGCCGTCGTCACCAAGCGGCGCCTGGAGAAGCTAGGCGTCAAGCTCGTCAGCGCCAAGGAGGACTTCGGCGAAGGCATCATGGCCGACGCCATGGAAGCCGTCACCGACATCATCAACGAAGTGCAAGTCCGGATGAGCGGCGAGGACATCAAGGTCAAGATGCAGCACAAAGCCCAACAAGGCGGCACCAACGGACGGGCCCGGATTGGCTACCGCAATGTGCGCATCGACCATGAAGGCCAGCAAGTCAACAGCATCGCCGTAGACCCCGAACGAGCCCCGCTCATCCTGAAGGCCTGGGAGTTGTACGCAACCGGGGACTACTCGCTGGAGCGGCTATATGCCACCATGGCCGACCTCGGCCTCACCACCCGACCGACCCGACGCTGGCCGTCGCAACCGGTGTCGCTGAGCAAGCTGCACCGCATGCTGCGCGACCCGTACTACACCGGCGTCATCACCTACAAGGGCGAAACGTTCGTCGGGCGGCATCCGGCGATCGTGAGCCAGGAACTATTCGACCGCGTCCAGGAGGTCATGGACGCCCGCTCCCAACGTGGCCAGCGTGACCGGGTGCTCTACCACTATTTGAAGGGCATCATGTTCTGCGCCCGCTGCCGTGCAGCCGGACGAACCTCCCGAATGATCTACACCGAAGCCCAGGGACGTGGCGGCGTCCGCTATGAATACTTCCTGTGCCGAGGACGGCAGGACGGCTTCTGTGACCTACCACACTTACGGGCTGAACAGGTCGAGGACGAAATCGTTCGGCACTACGCCACGTTGGCACTGCCCTCAGACTTCGGCACAGCAATCCGAGACCTCATCCAAGCCGCGATGGCCGACGAACAGAGCACGGTTCGCGAGCTGCACGACGGGCTCAGGAAGCAACTCGCCAAGCTCGACGTCCAGGAAGAGCGACTGCTTGACCTCGCCGCCGATGACGCGCTCCCCCGCGACAAAATCCGGGCCCGGCTACGCAAGATCCAGATCGAACGACAGAGCGCGCAGCAAGGACTGAGCGAGACGACCGAGCAACTGGCCCTCGGGGCGCAAATCCTAGCGTCCTACCTCGACTTGCTGGCTGACCCACAAGCGCTGTACACACGAGCGCCTGACGAGTCACGCCGCACGCTCAACCAGGCGTTCTACGAACGACTTTTCTTGGACGACCACGGGGTGCAGTTCGACGTCAAGACAGCTCCGGTCGCCGAGTTCCACGAGGCGGTGCCATCCTTCCGAGTCACCCAGCCAGCAAGCCCTGTGCGGTATTTGCGCACTTCAACACCCGCGACAGAACCAGCTCGGGCAGCGGCCGGAGGCGCTGAGTCAACAAAAAGAGGCCCCAGCATTGCTGCTGGAGCCTCTTTTGCTACCGAGAGGTACTTACTCGCCGACGTTTTTACGGTCGATGGTTCGAGTAAGCACGTCTTGGTCGGGCTGACAGGATTTGAACCTGCGACCCCTTGACCCCCAGTCAAGTGCGCTACCAAGCTGCGCCACAGCCCGAACACGCCCACGAACGAGCGCCCGATGAGGTTACCGCAGGCAGGCCCCGCCCGACGAACCGGCTGGTCAGCCGCGCACCGGCAATCTCCGTCAGCGCCAGCCAAGCGCCGGCGCGAGGTCGCGCAGCACGGTATTCAGCAGGTGCACGTTGTAGTCGACACCCAGTTGGTTGGGGATCGTCAGCAACAGGGTGTCCGCCGCGGCGACCGCCTCGTCCTCCGCCAGTTCCTGCACCAGCTGTTCCGGCTCGCCGGCGTAGGTCTTGC
>JAABVA010002465.1_pt1 | contig 18385 bp, 18 predicted proteins | sample 5560331 | NCBI WGS metagenome assembly JAABVA01 (sample SAMN12812661, study PRJNA571458) | rock metagenome | isolation source: Antarctica rocks | place: Antarctica: Victoria Land, Mt New Zealand sud | collected 2016-01-07 | reverse complement strand
GGCGCCCGTCGCGCGGCGAGGAACCCGAAGCTGGCCACGAGGAACGGCACGAGGTAGTTGACCGCGATCCGCACCCACGTCGAGAGTCCGGCATCGCCACCGAGCACGACGTCGCCCTGGTTGACCGCGGACAGGACCGTGCCGACGACGGCCGCGACCGGCGCCGCCGTCCGAGCCGTTCGACCCCTGAGGAACAGCCGCACGCCCTCACCGGGGCGCGACCACGTCACCGGTACGTCCCGCCCGCCCGATCCGCTCATGCACGGGCAACCCCGTCCGTGACGCGGTCGATTCCCGCAATCGTGGAATCGGCCGAGCCCGGCGCGGGTTCGCAGGGACGTGACCGACCGACCGGCTGCGTCGCCCGACGACCGAGGGGACACCTCGTCTGCGGCGTTCGCGCGCTACGTGGAGCCGGAGATCGCGGTCCTCTACCGGGTCGCGTCGACGCTGGCGCGTCAGCCGGCCGACGCCCAGGACCTCGTTCAGGACACCCTGGTGCGCGCCTACCGCGCGATCGACCGGTTCGACGGCACACATCCGCGGGCGTGGCTGCTGACGATCCTGCGCAACACCCACCGCAACCGGATGCGCACCCGGCTCCCCCGCCTGCTCACCGTCGCCGAGCACCAGGACAGCGACGTGCTCGACCGCGGTGGGGATCCCCGCAGCGCCGAGGACGTCGTCGTCGACGCCCAGTTCGAGGCCGTGGTCGTCGACGCGCTCGCCGCGCTGCCGACGATGCACCGGGTCGTCGTCCAGCTCGTCGACGTCGACGAGCTGGGCTACGCCGAGGCCGCCGAGGCGCTGGGTATCCCCCGGGGCACGGTGATGAGCCGGTTGCACCGCGCACGTGCCCGCATCCGCACCCGCCTGGTCGCGGCCGGGCTCGTCCCCCACTGGAGCCTGTCGTGAGCCTGATGTCGCTGACCGAGCTGGCGCGCTGCCTGCGCACGTCCCGCGCGTTGCAGCGCTACCTCGACGGCGAGGTAGACGACCTCACCGCCGCCCGCATCGCCGCGCACCTCGAGGAGTGCCGCCGCTGCGGGCTGCAGGCACAGACCTACCGGGCGATCACGCAGGCCCTGCGCGGCAGCGGCAACGTCGACGAGCTCGCGCTCCACCGGCTGCGGGCGTTCAGCAGGTCGCTGACCGCATCCGAGGGGAACTCCGGCGACGATCGGCCGTGACCGCGCGTCCGCCGGCTCACCCGGCTCGGGGCGGGGAGCCCGCGGGCGATGCGGCACTCCAGGCGTCCTCGGCCCGCCGCAGGGCCAGCACGACCACCGCCCCGACGACGCACAGCGCGATCCCGATCAGCACGGCGGCGTTCCACCCGGCGATGAGACCGGCCGCCGCGCTGTCCGGCCGCACCCGCCACGGCCGTGACGGCGGTGACCCCGAACGCCGCACCGACGTAGCGGCTGGCGTTGTTGATCCCGCTTCCGGCACCCGCGTTGGCCGGGGGAACGCTCGCGACCGCCTCGCGGGCGAGGGTGGCGTTGACCAGCCCGGTCCCGGCGCCCGCGACGAGCAGCCCGGCGACGAGCTGCCCGACGGTGGTCCCGGTGGTCAGCAGGGCAAGCAGCGCGAGACCGGCCGCTATTGTCAGCAGGCCCCCGGCCGACCGCGCCGCACCGGGACGCACGTCGCGACGGGGAGGATTCGCAGCCCGGTCGCCAGCGGCGAGTAGTCGCGGACGAACTGGAAGTACTGCGTCATGAGGAAGACGAAGCCGAACAGCGCGTCGGGCGTCCCGGCCTGCGCCGCCCCGATCGCCGCCCCGCCGAAGACGAGCAGCCCGACCAGCACGGCGCCCTTGCGGCCGTTCCGGTCGCTCAGACTGCCGGACGCGAGCACGAAGGTGGCGAACACGAGGTTGTAGGAGTCGACGATCCACTGCAGGTCACGCGTCGTCGCTCCCAGTTCGACGACCAGCGACGGCAAGCGATGTTGACCGCTAGCGCGGCCAGGGTGACGGTGCACGTCGACGCGCAGATCACCACGAGGACGGCTGCCGGGGACGCACGCCCGGCCACCGATCGCACCGCGCGAGGGGACGACATCCGCGATCCTCAGGCGTCCGGGTTCGGGAAGAACTCGGGCACCTTCAGCGCGAGCATCATGTCGCCGGACACCTTGAGCTTGCCCGTCATGAAGGCCTTCGTCGGGTCCTGGCGACCTTCGGCGATGGCCACCCAGGTCTTGTCGGTGACGGTGAACGTGGTGTCCGGCCGCTCGACGCCACCGGGCACGAGTCGGCCGACCCCATCGGTTATCTCGAAGACCCAGATACCGGCCTCCAGGCCCGTGTATTCCATTGAATGGTCTTTGTCAACCCCGCCGCCGCCGCTTCAAACGCGTCGGCAGGGCCTCGAAGAGTTCATCGCACACTCCTGTTCTGCCGAATTGAATGGGCTCAAGCGCCTTTTCATGCTCCCACGGATCGGCCGGGTGTATGACAATTTCATAACCTGTCTGGACCGCCCGCGCGGGCCCGTCAGGAATCCCGTCTACAATGACGCACGGATCAGGCCACGATAGGCCATTCGGGGCAACCCTCATCCCTGCTTCTGATCTCTTCCAGCTGTGCGCAGGTCCGGGAAGCGTCGCGCTCAACGGGCGGCGTATGAGCGCGCCAGGCTCAACCGCGGCCCGCCCTGCGCTCGGCTTCTGCGAGTGCCTGTGCGGCGTTGACCAGGCCGAGATGGCTGAACGCCTGGGGGAAGTTGCCCAGCAGCTCACCGGTGGCTGCGTCGACCTGTTCGGAGAACAGGCCCAGCCCGGTGGCGAACCCGGCCGCGCGGAGCAGCGTCGCTCGGGACCGCTCCACCTGACCGGTAATGGCCAGGGCATGCGCCAGCCAGAACGTGCAGAGCAGGAAGGTGCCTTCGGGTCCGTCGAAGCCGTCGCCACCGCGGTAGCGGTAGAGCAACCCTCGATCATCCTGTAGGGCCTGCTCGATGGCGTCGATGGTCGCCAACTGCCGCGGGTCGTCGGGGGGAAGGAAGCCCAGGATGGGCATGAGCAGCGTCGAGGCGTCGAGCGCGTCGGAACCGTAGAACTGGGTGTAGGCGGCGGCCTGCTCGCTCCAGCCCTGGCCGAGAATGGACTCGCGCACCTGCTCGCGCGCCACCGCCCACACCAGCGCCCGGTCGCCGGGACGGAGCTGGTCGATCATGGACAGGCCCCGGTCGAGCGCCACCCAGCACATCAGCTTGCTGTGCAGATACGGCCGGGCCTCGCCGCGGATCTCCCAGATGCCCTGGTCGTCCTCTTGCCACAGCGACGCCGCCGCGTCGACCGCCGCCACCAGGAACCCGCGGGTCTCGTCGTCGAGCGTGCCCAACTGCTCGCGCAGCGTGTAGGCGGCATCGAGCAGGGAGCCGTACACATCGAGCTGGCGCTGCGACCACGCCCCGTTGCCCGCCCGCACCGGGCCACTGTCGCGCCAGCCCGACAGATGCCCGATCACGCGCTCGGTCAGGTCCCGCTCGCCACCGACGCCGAACATGATCTGCAGGTCCAGCCCGCGGTCGAGCTGGGTGGCGGCGGCGCGGGCCAGGAACGCGAAGAACTGGCCGGCCTCGTCCGGGCAGGCGGCGATGTAGAGACCTTGCAGGGTCATGGACGCATCGCGGACCCAGGTGAAACGGTAGTCCCAGGTGCGCCCGCTCCCCACGCCCTCGGGTAGGCTCGTCGTGGGCGCGGCGACCACCGCTCCGCTGCGCGCGTAGGTCAGGCCACGAAGCACGACACCACTGTGATGCACCAGGTCACGCAGCGGCCCGTCGTAGCGCTGGTGGAGCTCCGACCAACTCTTCCACGACGCCTCGGTGCCCTTGAGACGGCGGCGAATCTGCCGGGACGTCCACGACGTTGGCTCCGGCCCCCACGCGTCGAACTGGGCGAGCGCGAACTCCCACTCCTGCCCTTCGTCCAGGACCTGTGCGACCGACGCGCGGGCCCCACCGAGGTCGAGGTCCACATCGGTGCTCAGCACCACGACGGTCGCGCCGCCGTGCGCGACGACCGCGCCGGGCGAGGAGACCAGGCGGGGGTGCACCAGGCCGAACTCGGGACGCGGGACGAACTCCACCCCCACCCGCACCGACCCCCGGGTACAGCGAACCTGCCGCAGCAGCACCCCCGGGGCCGAGCGCCCCAGCTCGTGTCCACGCTCGCGATGCCCCAGGGCCATCGCGTCGACCACGACGAGCTCACCGGCCGGACCCGACCACGTCGTCTCCAGCACCAGCCCGGGCAGCCGGTACCGCCACGTCGCCGACCACGTGCCGTCGACTGGGGCGATCAGGAAATGGCCTGCGGCGTCGTCGAGAAGACGGCCCAGCACCGGCGAAGAGTCGAAACGGGGCAGGCACAACCAGTCAACCGAACCGGCGGCGGTCACCAGCGCCGCCGCGCCGCAGTCCGACAGCAGGGCATGTTCGGCCAGCGGCACGTTGCTCATCGAGGGTCCGGGCTCACCGCAGCGTCACGAGTTCCCGGCCCATCGCCGCCGCGCCGATCACCCCGGAGTCGTCACCCAGTGCGGCTACGACGAACCTGAGCTCGGGATGTGGTTGCAGCATCCAGGGTTGAGCGGCGTCGGCGATGCGGTCGGCGAGGTGCTGGCCGAGCTTCTCGGCCAGGCCGCCGCCCACGACGACCCGTTCGACGTCGAGCATGTTGACGACCGAGGCGACCCCAACGGCAACGGCATCGATGGCCGTGTCGAACAGCTCGGTGGCCAGCGGGTCGTCGTCGGCGAGGGCCCGCGCCCACACCTTCGACGTCAGCGCCGCCTTGCCGTAGCGATCGCGGATGTCATGGAGCGCGGTCGTCCGGCCGACGTCGACCATGGTCGACACAGCGGACTCCATCGACCGGCGCCCAGCATAGGCCTCCACACATCCGCGACGCCCGCACCGGCACAGCGCCCCACCCGCCCGAACGATGACATGACCGATCTCCCCGGCCGCACCCCGCGCCCCGGTGAACGGACACCCGTCGAGGATCAGGCCACCGCCGATGCCGGTGCCCATCCACACTCCGAGCACGGTGCCGGCGCCTGCGGCGGACCCGGCCAGCCACTCCCCGAGAAGGCCGACATTGGCGTCGTTGCCCAGTGCCACCGGGACGCCGAGCCGTTCACCCAGGATCGAGGCGAGGTCGACCGGGCCATCCCAGTTCGGCAGGTTCGGCACGGTCAGCACCTCACCCTCATGCACCACGCCGGGGATCCCGACCCCGACCGCGGCTGGCTCGCCATCGAGGGGCCGCACGAGGTCTTCGATCTTGTCCAGGACCGCGGCGGGCCCCGTGCCTGGCGTGCCGGACTTGGCCCGGTCGAGCACCTCGTGGTCGTCGCCGACCAGCCCCACCTCGATGTTGGTTCCGCCGACATCAACGCCCGCGACCGGGACGGTCACGACGGCTCGCCGCCGGAGTGCCAGCCGCGGACGGGGGCGAGCGCATCGGCGGCCTTCGGGCCCCATGACCCCTGGGGATAGGTCTGCGTCGGGGTGTGGTCGTCAAGTACGGGTTCGACGATCCGCCAGGCCGCCTCGACTGCGTCCTGCCGGGCGAACAGGCGCGGGTCACCGTCCAGGGCGTCGGCGAGGAGGTGTTCGTAGGCCTCGGTGTCGGCGCTCCCTGCGTCGTCATCGTCATCGAGGTGCAGATCGACCGGGCGGCTGAGCAGGTCGTCGCCTGGCTTCTTCGACTGCATGCTCAGGGTGATGAGGTCATCGGGCTTCACCCGGAACCGGAGGTGGTTGGGGTGGGGGGTGCAGCCGGGGTCGGTGAACAGGGGCCGAGGCGACGGCCTGAACTCGACGACCGCCTCGGTGACCGTGGCGGCCAAGGCCTTGCCTGCCCGGATGTGGAACGGCACCCCCGCCCACCGCCATGAGTCGATCTCGACCTTGACGGCCGCGAACGTCTCGGTGTCGGAGCCCGGATCGACGCCGGCGCAGTCCCGGTAGCCCTCGTACTGGCCGCGCACGAGGTCGTCGCGGCCCAGGGGCCGGATCGCCATCAGGACCTTGGCGATCTCGTCGCGCAGGTGCTCCGGTGCGGCGGATACCGGCGGCTCCATCGCGAGCAGTGCCACGATCTGCAGCAGGTGGTTCTGGACGACGTCTCGCAGGGTGCCGACACCGTCGTAGAAGCCACCCCGGCCCTCGATCCCGAAGTCCTCCGCCATCGTGACCTGCACGCTGTCGACGTGGTAACGGTTCCAGACCGGGTCCAGGATCGTGTTCGCGAACCGGAACACCATCAGGTTCTGCACCGAGGCCTTGCCCAGGAAGTGGTCGATCCGGAAGATCGACTCCTCGGGGAAGTGCCGGTGCAGGGTGGCGTTGAGCTCCTGGGCCGAGGCGAGGTCACGGCCGAAAGGCTTCTCCAGGATGACGCGGCCGCCCTCGTTCAGACCGACCGCGGCCAGACCCTCGACGACATCGCCGAACAGCGCAGGCGGGATGGCCAGATAGCACGCAACCCGCTCGCAGCCGCCGACCGCGTCGCGGAGCCGCGCGAACGTGTCCGGCTCCCGGTAGTCACCGCCGACATAGGCCAACGCTCCGGCGAGCTCGGCGAACACCTGCTCCCGCACCTCCACGCCCGCCGCCTCCAACGCGCCGCGGGCGTGCTCACGCAGGGTGTCGAGATCCCATTCCGACCTGGCCACCCCGACAACTACCTCGGGCAGCAAGCCGCGACAGGCCAGGTTGTACAGCGAGGTGAACAGCTTCTTCGCCGCGAGGTCACCGGTGATGCCGAACAGCACCAGCGCATCCGCCCGGTCGCTCATGCGGTGTCTGCGATCGACGGCGCCTTCTCCTCGTGCCCACCGAACTGCTTGCGCAGCGCCGAGAGCAGCCGGTCGCCGAAGTCGGCGTCGTCGCGGCTGCTGAAACGGTCGAACAGCGCCGTGGACAGCACGCTCGCCGGGACGCCCAGCTCGACCGCGGCCTGGACGGTCCAGCGGCCCTCCCCGGAGTCCGACACCTGGCCCCCGAAGTCGTCCAGGATCGGGTTCTCGGCCAGCGCGACCGCGGTCAGGTCCAGCAACCAGAGGCGACCACGCTCCCGCGGCGCCACACCTGCGCGATCTCGGCGGTGTCGAGGTCGAACCGGTAGTACCTCGGGTCGCGCAGCGGCGCGGTCTCGGCATCCCCGTCCTGCTGCTGAGCGGCACCCAGGCCGGCATGCGCCAGGATGTTCATCCCCTCCCGCGTAGGAGGCCATGATCCCGTACTCGATGCCGTTGTGGACCATCTTCACGAAGTGACCGGCCCCGTGGGACCCGCAGTGCAGGTACCCCTGCTCCGAGCGGGACGGCTCGCCGGTGCGTCCCGGCGACCGGGGCGCGGCATCGACGCCGGGAGCGATCGACGCGAAGATCGGGTCCAGCCGCGACACGACCTCGCCGTCGCCGCCGATCATCAGGCAGAAACCCCGCTCGAGACCGAACACCCCACCGCTGGTCCCGACGTCGAGATGGTGGATCCCCGACTCGCGCAGCTGCTCCGCCCGGTCGATGTCGTCGCGGTAGAAGCTGTTCCCGCCGTCGATGACCACGTCGTCGCGGTCGAGGTGCTCGGCGACATCGTTGATCACCTGTGCGGTGATCGCGGCAGGCACCATCACCCAGACCGCGCGCGGCGCGTCGAGCGTGCCGGCGAGATCGGCGAGCGAGTCGGCACCGACGGCACCCTCATCAGCCATGGCGGCGACCGCGTCGGGGTCGGTGTCGAATACGACGCAGTCGTGCCCCGCGGCCAGCAGGCGCCGCACCAGGTTCGCCCCCATCCGCCCCAGGCCGACCATTCCGATGCGCATCAGATCCCCTTCACGTCCTGCCCCGAGCCGGACCGGAATCACGCTAACGCGGCCCAGACGATCAAGAACAAACGATTCAGTGACGTTGGGTTCGGAGCAACGGTTGCAGCAGCGCTTCAGCCTGGGGCCCGATGACGTGCGCGTCCAGAGGGTGCGGGTGTGCGGGTCGGCGACGAACGTGACGAAGCTGGTGGTGTCCTCCGGCGCCTACCCGTTCGCGGCATCGGCACTCCTTCACGGCGATCACATGGACGGCGCCATGCCAGGACTCATACTCGGTGAGGAGGTGGCCGTGGTCGTCGACGTCGAGCTCGCCGGCGACGTCGAGCGGGTCGTCGCACTTCATGACGCCCCGTCCCACGGCCATGGCGCCCCTGAGTAGCGCTCCAGCGCTGGACCGTAAGGCCGAGGGGCGGAGCCGAGCAGCCCGGCGCCCACCTCCAGCACCAGCGGTGTTCCGAGCCGGCGGAACGGGTCGTCGTCGAGCGCACCAGGATGGTCGACCACCCAGATCGAACCGGCGAAATGGGTGGAGTCGACGACGAGCGTCGACACCGCGCGAGGCGCGACACCGTGCTGGGCCGCGCGGCGCGCCTGCAGCACCGCCCCGTCGTCGAACAGCGGCATGACCGCGCGGTCCGGCCAGACCAGCGACACCCACGCACCGGTGCCAACGGGGTCGAGCAGCCGCGGGTCGACGCGGCGGGCCTCGGGGTGCGGGGCCTCCTGGCCCGACCGCCACCCGGCCAGCACCCGCCTGCCCGCGGAGGCGGCCAGATCCGCATCGTGGGGACGCTCGCCGAGAAGGGCGAGCCAGGCGTTCACGGGTTTCCGTCGGGGCGCGGTGGCTCCCAGTCCTCGCGCAGCCCGCGGGTGAGCGCGCGCAGCTCGACCCGGATCTCGTCGAGGGTGGGGCGTCCCCAGTACCAGTAGCCCATCCACCAGCGGTGCACCGTCAGGTCCGGGGCGAGCAGCCACACGGTGGGCAGGTAGGGATCGTGGATGGTGTCGGTGACCTCGCGCAGGCCCAGCTCGTTCAGCGCGGTGCGGTCCTCGTCGGACAGGAACGTCCACCGGGCATCGAGCCCCGCGCGGAACGCCCCGTTCACCGGCGGGGACTCCACCGAGAGCGACACGAAGCGGGTGTAGGCGACCTCGGCGTCTCGCTGCAGATCCACCAGCTGCCGCAGGTACGCGCGTTCCTTCGGGCAGAACCACCCGCGGTAGGTGTGCAGCAGCAGCGGGTCCGGACCGGCCAGCTCCGTCAGCCGCCTGACGTTCCCGTCGCTGTCCGGAAGGGACAGGTCCGGGAACCGTTGCCCGGGCATCAGATCGCGCGCGCCAGTCATGTCGATGTCTCCCGGTGGGTGAGGGCGATCCGCGCGGCGTAGACGACGGCACTGGTCAGGAACATCGCGGCGGTGACCAGCAGCCAGCGGCCGAGGTAGGGCTCCTGGGTCTGCCCGGTGGCGTCGAGGTAGGTCTGGCTGCCCTGCCCGAGATGCCGGGGAAGAACAGCAGGAACAGCAGTCCGGTGCCCAGGAGCGGTACCCGCAGGTGGTTGACCGCAGCTACCCGCGACGGGCCTGCGCCGCGGCTCGGCGCCACCGCGCGCAGCCCAGCGGTGAGAGACCGGTCGGCCAGTGCGTAGAGCGGGAACAGCACGAGGTCGTGGCCGATGACGGCGCCGAGGAACCACAGCAGGATCACCGGCCACGTCGGCTCGGACAGGGTGCGGAGGGCGGCGTAGCCGGCGAGGGCGAAACAGCCCAGCAGAACCAGTCAGGTGCAGCGGGTTCGCCCCGTAGAAGGTGCGGACCCGGGTCAGGACGGTGGCCATGTCAGACGCTCCGGAAGTCGATGGAGCGCACCCATTTGGTGTTGTGCACACCAGGCATCGCCGGAACGATGATCCGGGCGGGATAGCCATGATCGGCCGACAGGTCGGCGCCGTTGACCGCCAGTGCGAGCAGGGAATCGGGGTCGAGGACCTGGTTGGCCGCCAGCGTCGCCTTGTTGAACGCCCCCGTCTCCTCAAGGGACGCCACCATCGCGGACGCGGTGCCGGCATTCCGGCGACGGCGGCGAGGTCGGCCAGTCGCACGCCCGGCCACGTCTGGGTCGTCGCCCACCCCTCGACGCAGGCGATCGGCAGGGTCGCGGTGTGTTGCGGCATGGCCAGCAGCACGCCCGGGTCAGGCTCGTCGGGCGTGACCCGCCGAGCGTGAGCGCCCAGCCGGCGCCGGTGGCGGCTGGGGTGATCCCGGCCGCCACGGCGGTGCGGTTGACCTGGAGGTCGTTGGGCCCGCCGTAGCTCCGCCCGCGCGGCAACAGCAGCGCGGCACTGCGCGCGGCCCCGCCGATGACCTGCCCGACGGACAGGACCGCGAGGAGCAACGCGCCGCCACCGACGAGGGCCAGCGCGCCGCGCCTGCTCATCGTCGCCGGGGCCGGGTCGGTGGCGACCAGGCCGTAGGGGTCGGGCAGCTCCGGGCGGGTCTGCGCGAGCGGGGTGCGCAGCTCGGCGCGCATCGAGCGGGACCGCAGGCCAGTGATCATGTGTGGCAGCTTGAGGGCCACGTGCACCACGAACCCGGTGATGAACACCCAGGCGCCGTAGTAGTGCGCCGTGTAGAAGCTGAAACCGAACAGGGTAGTCGTACTGGATGTTCAGTGCCCCGGTGGCGATCTCGAACAGGATGCCGCCGACGAGCAGCAGCAGCGACAGCCGTTCCAGCACCTGGGCCACCGAGCGGGCCGGGGGCCACGCGAACAGCTTGGGCACCACCGACCATAGCTTGGCCAGCACCACCGGGATGATCACCAACCCGAGCCCGACATGCAGTCCCTCGGTCAGCGCGAACAGCCACGACGGGCGGGTGGGCCAGTCGAACCGGGGGAGGCGCAGCCACCCGACGTCGACCGGGATCGCCTGGCCGAACTGCGGGCCGTAGGCGATGTAGTCGGGCAGCCCGGTGATGATGACCACGGGCAGCGCCACGAGCAGGACCGCGCCGAACACCGAGGTCAGCCACGGTCCGCGCAGCGGGCTGCGCCAGGCCCGGGTCCGACCCAGGCCCGGCGGCGGGTTGCGTTCGAGAGCGCGCCACAGCCCCGCGGGGAAGCCGTAGGAGGGATCCTCGACCTCGCCGCTGGGCTCGTCACCGCGTCGCATCGGCAATTCCTACTCCCGTCCGACCTTCTGTACATGATCGAGCCCCCCGCGCTGAACCGCGATCACCCGGTCGGCGCACCGGGCCACCAGGGCCATGACGGTGAGCGCCGGGTTGGCCGCGTGGGTGATCAGCGGCGAGGCCTTCGCGTTGACCTTGCAGCCCTGCGGGCGGAAGCCGCGGCAGCTGCAGTGCTGGCGGAAGCCGCGGCAGCTGCAGTGCTGGCGGTGGCCGCGGCAGCTGCAGTGCTGGCGGTGGCCGAACCGGCCTTGGTGATGGCGACCGGGCCGACGCGGACGGCGATGCCCGGGCGGCGGCCCCGCAGGAACACCTCGCCGTTGCCGCTGACGGGGTGCGCGTGGTGCGGGTAGCCCCACGGCCGGTGCTGACCGGCAACCGGCAGCTCCTGCTCGATGGCGGCGTAGTAGTGCTGGAGATCCGCGTAGTCGATCGGTCAGTCCGCACCGACGCCGTCCGGGTGTGGGTCGTGTAGCCGAGGTAGTGCACCATCGATCCGCCAACGCCACGCCCGGAGTCGCCGGAACCCCCGGTGCTCCCGAGGGTCACAGGTGCGGCAGCTCGGGCTGGACAGTCACATCATGTCCGCTCCGAGGAGCCGAGAGGCGCGGTGGAATCTGGACAAGTGACAACAACTCCAACCGCGATCTCCGCGGGACCGCGCTTCTCGTGGTAGCCGTCGCGTCGCGCTCGTCCCGACCCGGCGTACCGGCACCGTCGGCGTCGTGACCGAGTGGTCGACCGCCGGGAGTCGCGACGCCCTGTGCATCCGCAGCGCTGTCGGGGGGGGCGCCGGCCGACCTCCTGGAGCTGGCGGGAGGCAGCCGGCTCAGGAACGAGCCCGGTGCCAGATCGAGTTCAGCTCGCTGCCCTGGCCAGATGGCGTCGGCCTTGTCGGGCTCGCAGCAGCGCGACCACGTCTTCGCCACGCTGCTGGACCCGTCCGCCGGAGAGTGGCGGCTGTCGCCGCCGGGCGGTGAGTTCGACAGCACACGCCGATAGCTCGACGGGTCCCTCGGTCCTGGAGACGTCCACCGCCGCGTCCGGCGAGGCCCGGCACCCACGTTCGGCGCCGGATGAGCGTCTCGACCTCGACGTCGACGTTCATCGGACTCCGGGGATGTGCGGACCCCTGATCGATCGGGCGGTTGCCGGGGCCGGGCGGGCGCCCCATGCTGGCACAGCCGACCCCAACAACGGGGCAGGCGCCGACCATTAAGGAGATCCCGGTGGCATTCCCCGGCCTGCAGCACGTTGCGATCACGGTGTCCGACCTCGAGCGCAGCACGAAGTGGTACTCGGCCCTCTTCGGCGCCGACCCGGTCCTGGACGAGGACGAGGAGTCGGGCACGTTCCACCACACCGTGTATGCGCTCGACGGCGGGATGCTCTTCGGCCTGCACGCCCACATGGGCGCCGAAGCGGGCGGGCCGGCGGACGAGCGCCGCGCCGGTCTCGACCATGTCAGTTTCGCGCTCCCCGGCAGCACCGCGCTGGAGGAGTGGCGCGACCGCCTCGACGCGCTGGGCATCCCCCACGGCGGCATCAAGAAGGCCCACTACGGAAGCGGGATCTCCTTCCGCGACCCCGACAACATCGCGCTCGAGTACTTCATCGCCCCCGGGACCTGACCCGCCCGGGCGTCATGGTGCAGGCCTGGCCCACGCCCGCAACTGGGTGATCGTGCCTGCACCGACGACGAGCCTCCCGACGGCGTGCGCAGCGGCCGGACCTGGGCCACCGCTTCACGTGTCCAGGACGCCAGCAACGATGCAGGGACTCCGGATCGCCGCCTACAGGCCGGCCGGTAACTCTGCTTCCTGGAGACCGCGGCGTCCACCGGCTCGACCGGGGACTGCACCCACCCGAATGACCAGGACGGAACCCTTACCGAGCGGTGACGGAAGTCTTACCGGCCGCGGTCCGACCGCTCCTGGGCCTGCGCGCCGGCGGCCGAGGCGCGATGGTGGCCCCCTGGACGAGCGAGGGGGCCTATTACCTCAGGGCACATCAGGGGCACATGAGTGGCCCCAAGCGCTCGCCGCCGCGGCGACGCGGGCTGCGGCGTCGGCTCACGACGTCTGCGCACACCGTCCGGTGTCTGCGCACACTGTCCGACATGTGCGCAGAAGCCAACGGGTGTGCGCAGACGCGGGCAGATGTGCAGGGGTGCGCCCCGTCGGGGCAGGGTGTGCGCAGACGCGGCCAGGCGTGGACCGGCCACGGCCAACGGCGATCCCCCACCAGAGGTGGCCGCGCTGGCTACGCTTCGGCAGTGCCCCCCGACACCCCATACACCGCCGTCTCCCCCGACACCCCCGACACCCCCGACACCGCCGTCTCCGTGACCCGGGACGGGGCCGTCGCCACCGTCACCCTGCTCGCACCCGGACTGTCCGTGCTGGTCAAGACCCAGTTGAGGGACGCGCTGCACGAGGTGGCCGCCGACTCCTCGGTGCGTGCCGTGGTGCTCACCGGCTCGGGCCGGGCCTTCAGCTTCGGGCAGGACCTCACCGAGCACGCCCAGGTACTTGACGCCGGGGCGGCGAGCGCGCTGGACACCGTCACCGCGCACTACAACCCCATCGTGCTGGCGCTGGCCGGGATGCCCAAGCCCGTGATCGCCGCGGTGAACGGCACGTGTGTGGGCGCCGGGCTGGGATTCGCGCTGGCCTGCGACCTCCGGCTGGCGGCGGCGGGCACCCGCTTCGGCACGGCGTTCACCGCCATCGGGCTCACGTGCGACTCTGGGCTGTCTGCGTCCCTGGCCCGGGCGGTGGGCTCATCGCGCGCGGCAGAGCTGGTGCTGCTCGCCGAGACGTTCACCGCGGAGCAGGCGCAGCAGTGGGGGCTGGTGCGCGCAGTGCTTCCTGCCGAGGAGTTGGCCCCCGCAGCGGCTGCGCTCGCGGCCCGGCTCGCCGCCGGACCCACCCTGGCGTACGCGGAGTCCAAGGCCCTGATGGCCGGCCCCCGGTTGGCCGCGGCGCTCGCGGCCGAGGGCGCGGCGCAGGCCCGGCTCGGGTTGACCGCCGACCACCAGGGCGCGGTGCGCAGCTTCCTGGCCAAGCAGCAGCCCACCTTCCTCGGCCGCTGACCCCAGCGCGACCCCGCGCTGACCCTGCGCGGCACCCGCCGCTCACCGGTGCGCGGCACCCGCCACTGACCGCTACACGGCGAAGCTACTGGCGGGTAGGTTGCCGGAGTGGACCTCAGCCCGCTGCGCCTGCGTCTCACGTCCGCGGCCGACCTTGCACTCGGGCTCGTCCCCGTCGCCCGCGCCGGGATCGTCGCGCCGATGCGCCCGAGCCGGCTGGCCAAGGTGGCCCTCGCCTGGATCCGCTGGGACCTCACGCCCGCGGGCCTACTGAACATCGCCACCCAACGCTCGCCCGACCGCGTCGCCGTCGTCGACGACGCGGGGACGTTGACCTACCGCGAGCTCGACCATGACGTCACCGCACTGGCGAAGACGTTGCAGTACAGAGGGATCACCGAGCGTAGCCGCATCGCGGTGTTGTGCCGCAACCACCGCGGCGTGCTGCAGGTATTGGGCGCAACGGGCCGCGTGGGCGGGGATCTGGTGTTGCTCAACACGGGTCTGTCGGCGAAGCAGCTCGCCGAGGTGATGGTCGCCCAGCGCATCGAGCTGCTCGTCGCTGACGGCGAGTTCGCGGACGTGCTGCCCACCGGGCCCACAGCGCCACCGCTGGTGCAGGCCTGGCCGGCTGACTCCGGAGCTGGCCTCGGCGCCCACGTGCCCACTCTCGCGCAGCTCATCGACGCCGCCCCCGACACCGCGCTGCCGGCTCGGCCTCGGCGCGGCCGCACCGTCGTGCTCACCTCCGGCACCACCGGTACCCCCAAGGGTGCGAACCGGCCCGAGCCGCGCAGCTGGCTGCCCGCCGCCGCGTTGCTCTCCCGGATCCCGCTGCGCACCGGGGAGTCGACGGTGATGGCCGCGCCGGTGTTCCACACCTGGGGGTTCGGGGCACTGCAGCTGAGCCTGGTGCTGGGGTCCACCCTCGTGCTGCGGCGCCGATTCAACCCGGCGGCCTGCCTGGCCGACGTCGCGGAGCACCGCGCATCCGCGCTGGTCGTGGTGCCGGTGATGTTGCAGCGCATGCTTGAGCTGCCCCCGGGGCAGCGCGGGCACGACACGTCGAGCCTGCGGGTGATCGCGGCCAGCGGGTCAGCGCTCGGGGTGCCGCTGGCGCGCGCGGTGCTCGCCACATTCGGTCCGGTGCTCTACAACCTCTACGGCTCAACCGAGGTCAGCTGGGTGTCCATCGCCACCCCCGACGAGCTGGCGCGCAGCCCCGGTACGGCCGGCCGGCCACCGCTGGGCACCCGACTGGACCTGCTCGACGACGACGGTGCGCCGGTACCCACCGGGAGCACGGGACGGGTGTTCGTCGGCAACGGGATGCTCTTCGAGGGTTACACCGGGTCCGGGGAGGCCGCGGCGGAGGGCAAGGAGGTGCTGCGCGGGCTGATGTGCACCGGCGACCTGGGTCACCGCGACGACGACGGGCTGCTGCACCTGGACGGACGTTCCGACGACATGGTGGTCTCCGGGGGGGAGAACGTGTTCCCCGGCGAGGTGGAGGACCTCATCGCCGAGCTGGACGGGGTGGCCGAGGTGGCGGTCGTCGGGGTGTCCGACGAGCAGTTCGGGGCTCGGCTCGCGGCCTACGTCGTGGCCAGGACGAGCGGGACCGTTGACGCCGAATCCATACGGGCACAAGTCAAATCGCATCTGGCCCGCTTCAGCGTCCCCCGCGACGTGGTCTTCCTCGACGAGCTACCCCGCAACGCCACCGGCAAGGTCGTCACCCGCATGCTGCCGCCATCGACACACTGACAACCCCGCCACTTCCACGGGTAGCTACCGGACAGTAGGTTCACCTGCACGTTCCCGGGCACGTGTCTTGCAGGAGGTCGACGATGACCGTCCACGTCGTGACAGGAGGCACGGGTTTCCTCGGACGTCACGTGCTGCCGCTACTGCTCGAGCGCGCGGACTGCGACGCCGTCCACGTACTCGTGCGGGAGAGTTCGGTCTCCCGGCTGGAGCAGTTGGCGGCCGGATGGGCGGGCGGGGACAAGCTGCACGCCCTCGTCGGCGACCTCACCACACCCGGTCTGGGGCTCGGCCGACGGGGGCCGCGCGTTGCCGACCACGTCATCCACCTCGGCGCGGTGTACGACATGACCGCGACAGAGGAGGTCAGCCGCGCGGCGAACGTCGAGGGCACCCGCGCGGTGATCGCGCTGGCCGCCAAACTCGGGGCCACGCTGCACCACGTGTCGTCGGTGGCGGTGGCCGGGCAGCACGTCGGCCCCTTCACCGAGGACGACTTCGACCTGGGGCAGCCACTGCTCTCCCCCTACCACCGCACCAAGTTCGAGGCCGAGGAACTGGTGCGCCAGACGTGCACGGGTCCCTGGCGGGTGTACCGGCCGGCTGTGGTGGTCGGGCATTCCGTCACCGGCGAGATGGACAAGGTCGACGGGCCGTACTACTTCTTCGGGGCCCTGCGGCGCCTCGCGGACCTGGCGCCCGGTCTCTCCGCCGTCCCGGTCGCCGTCCCCGATCTCGGCGCCACCAACATCGTGCCCGTCGACTACGTGGCGCAGGCGATGGTTCACCTGATCCACCGAGCCGAGGGTGACGGACAGGCATTCCACCTGGTGCACCACCGGCCGCAGGAGCTGAGCGAGGTGTACGGCGCGTTCGCCGCCGCTGCCGGGGCACCCCGCCCGGTGCTCACCCTGCCCCGGCAGCTGCTGGCGCCCCTGGGCTTGCTGGGGCAGGTGGTGGCGCGCGTTCCGGGCGTGGAGACGGTGCGCGACTTGGTGCTCGAGCAGCTCGGTATCCCGCCGGAGGTGATCGACCACCTGACGTTGACGGCCACCTTCGACAGCAGCCGGACACGAGCGGCGTTGCGGGGCACCGACATCACCTCACCCGAGCTGGGCAGCTACGCCGGGGTGCTGTGGCGTTACTGGTCCACGCACCTGGATCCCGATCGTGCTCGCCGCTCCGACCCCGCGGGGGCGCTCATCGGCCGCGTCGTGGTCATCACCGGCGCGTCGTCGGGCATCGGCAGGGCCACCGCACTCGCCTTGGCGGCCGAGGGTGCGATCTCCGTGCTGCTGGCGCGTCGGGCCGACGAGCTCGACGAGGTCGTTGCCGAGGTGCAGGCCGCCGGCGGGCAGTCGTTCGCCTACCCGTGCGACGTCACCGATCCCGAGTCGGTGACCGCGGTGGTGAAGGCGATCATCTCCGACCACGACCACGTCGACGTGCTGGTGAACAACGCCGGGCGCTCGATCCGCCGTTCGATCACGCTGTCCACCGAGCGCTTCCACGACTTCGAGCGAACCATGGCGGTGAACTACTTCGGGGCGGTGCGGCTGGTGCTGGAGTTGCTGCCGCACATGGAGTCCCGTCGCCACGGGCATGTGGTGAACGTCAGCTCGATCGGCGTGCAGACCCATCCCCCGCGCTTCTCTGCCTACGTCGCCAGCAAAGCCGCCCTTGACGCGTTCAGCGAGGTGGTGGCCAGCGAGACGTGGCACGACGGCATCACCTTCACCTCGGTGCGCATGCCGCTGGTGCGCACCCCAATGATCGCCCCGACCTCGTTGTACGACGCGTTTCCGGCCGCCACCCCGGACGAGGCCGCCGCGCTGCTGCTCCGGGCGATCAAGGACCGGCCCAAGCGCATCGGGACGCCGCTGGGCACGCTCGGGGAGCTGATGGGCACGCTGGCTCCCAAGACGAAGGACGCCGTGCTGCACCAGGCGTACCGGGTGTTCCCGGATTCGGCGTCGGCGCGCGGGGCGACCGCGAGCGGCATCGCGGCCGCCGCGTCGTCTACCGGTACCCCGTCCGCCGGTACCCCGTCCGCCGCCTCGTCCACGGCCTCAGCCGTGCCTGCTTCGGCCGCACCCGCGTCCGCCACGCCCGCGTCCGCCACGCCCGCGTCCGCCACGCCCGGGGTCAAGCAGGTCTCCCGCGCGGCGATGGCGTTCATGCGGCTGATGCCGGGCGTGCACTGGTAGGACTGGGCGGCCGTCGCCGAGGTCTGCGCACACCTGGCCGTCACTGCGCACACTGCGCGCGATGTGCGCGGTGACCGCCAGGTATGCGGAGACGCCGTGCGCGGTGACCGCCAGGCGCCGCGGAGACGCCGCGGAGGTGACCGCCGGGTGTGCGGAGACGGCGCGGAGACGGCCTGCCAGAGTGAGGCCGTGGACACCCTGCAGCTGCGGCCGCCGCGACACCAGGTCAGCCGGCGTGCCATCACCTGGTGGAGCCTGCTCAGCGGGCTGGGCTGGTT
>JAABVA010002462.1_pt1 | contig 18394 bp, 18 predicted proteins | sample 5560331 | NCBI WGS metagenome assembly JAABVA01 (sample SAMN12812661, study PRJNA571458) | rock metagenome | isolation source: Antarctica rocks | place: Antarctica: Victoria Land, Mt New Zealand sud | collected 2016-01-07 | reverse complement strand
CGCATGAGGAAGGGCGTTGTGATCAATTGAGCGGCGTGTCGAGCGACAACCTTGGGTCGCTCTTCGAATGAGTTAGCCGAGCAACCTCAACGGCTCAACGAAAGGCCAGAAAGTGCGAAACTCCACGGGCGGACACGGTAAACTCGCCACCATGACGGCCGTAGCTCACACCCCCTTGGCTGCCGAGATCGCGCGCGTCGCGAAGCTCGGCAATCTCACTGCCACACACCTCGCCGAGGCGACGGGTGGTGACCCGAGCAGCGCGCGGCGCTGGCTGCGCGGAACACGAGCGCCCTCCGGTGTGCATGCCGTGCGTGCGCTGGAACTGACGTCCCTGGTCGAGCGGCTCGCGCAGGTCATGCAGCCTGCCTATATCCCGATCTGGCTCATCAAACCGATCGAGCGCCTCGACGACCGGCGCCCCGTTGACGTCATCCGATCCGGCGACTACCGCAGTGTGTCGCGGCTCGTCGCGACCCTCGAGGGCATGCCCGTCTCATAGGTGGCCTCCCTCGACGTCGACACAGGCAGCGTCCAGGACGTCTTCGTGCGTCACATCCCGCATGGCGGTGACCCGCTCTACGAGCCGCCGGAGCCAGCCGACGGCCGTTGGCAGCACGGCGCCACCGTCGCGGCCTGGTACCTCGCCGACGAGGCCGACACTGCGTGGGCGGAGTGGTACCGCGCCTTGGCTGGTACCGGACTTCCGCCGGCCCAGGCTCTACCTCGGGATCTGTGGCGCTGGCGGATCGACCTGGCTCGAGTGGCGCTGCTGGACGATGACCGGCGCCTCGAGCGAGTCGGTATTTCGCCGCCGTCGCCCATGCTGGAACAGTGGCCGGCCTGCCAAGAGGTCGGCGACGCCCTCCATGACGAGGGCTATGACGCGCTGCTCATTGCCTCGGCTGCCCGTCCTCGGCATCGCAACCTTGTCGTCTTCCGTACCGAACACCCACTCACCGGCTGCACGCCTCAACCGCCGCCGACAGTGATCACCGACGCACCTCCCGTACCGCGCGGCATGCGCACCTGAACGTCGATGGCCACATCACACGAGCCGTCCACAGCCGTGGCCTCCCGCAGAGGGATCCCCTTGCGACGTTCGCCTACCCACCCGCGAGGATGCGTAGTTCCACCTCGGCGGGTAACCCGTGTACGTCGCGGTCCTGGCGTTGCTTCGGCGTGCCGTCGTCGAGTTGCAACGAGCGCCAGGTGTCGGCGACGGTGTCGTTGACGGGCCGGCAGACCAGACCGGTAATCGCGGCCAGCGTGGTGTCGGTCTCCAGGAACCCCGCGAACTCGCCAACTTCGGGCACCCAGCAGGGCAGGTGCGTCCAGGGCTTCGCGCCTAGTGCCTGGACGGTGGTCTCGTCGACCCAGACCAGCTGGGCGTCCGACCTGGTCACCTCCACACAGGCCTGCAGGAGCTGCACCATGGTGGCGTGTCCGGAGCGGCTGGCGACGTCGACCGCGCCGGTCAGCCCGCTCGACAACCCCGACAGTAGCCACCCGGCGAGGTCGCGAGCGTCGACGTACTGCAGCGGACGGCCGGGGCGCCCGGGAGCCACGACCGGTCCGCCGCGCGCGACGCGGGACAGCCACCACGGCAGCCGACCGATGTCCTCGTAGGGTCCGAGGATCAGCCCTGCTCGGGCCAGCAGCGCGTCGGGGAACGCGGCCAGCACACCGAGCTCAGCGCCACGCTTGAGGGCCGGGTAGTCACCCTCCTCGGCCAGTGGGTCACCCTCGACCAGGAGTGAGCGCTCGTCCACGTGGCTGCCCCAGGCGTAGACCGACCCACTCGACACGTAGCCGTAGCGCGACACCTGTCCGGCAAGGACGCGGGCCGCGTCACTGACGACCCTCGGTGCACCCGACCAGGTGTCCACGACGACGTCCCATGTCGTGTCGCCAACCGCGCGAACGAGGTCATCGACAGCGGTGCGGTCGGCGAGCAGCACGGTCACACCCGCCGGAGTCGCGCCACTCACTCCGCGATGCAACGCGGTGACGTCCCACCCTCGATCCACCGCGTCGGCGATGACCGCTCGTCCCACGAAACGCGTTCCGCCCAGTACCAGCAGCCTCATACCGCCAATCTGCCCGACCACCACGACGCAGGAACCCCCTTTCGCTTACGGCGATCGGCGATCGGCCGCCCGATGTCGGACAGGTAACGCAGACTGATGACCGTGACCGTGGAGATACATCCGGCGACCGGTTCGCCGACGTCGCCCAGCTGCTCGGCGCCGAGACGCGCGGACGCTCCGGCGTGCCGGTGCCTGACCGACTGAGTGACCTCCTCGGAGTTCAGCGCCCTCAGGGGTGCAGACCGACCGGACCGGTTGCGCCAATTGTGCGAGCGGGATACGCGTCCCGAGGTGTGATCGCCTACGTCGACGATGTCCCCTCAGGATCGTGCGCCTTCGGACCGCGCTCCAAAACGCTGGCGGGTTACCCGGAGCGCGGCTCACCCGACGGGCATCCGGAAACGCCTGGCCCACTCCCGCTATAACCCCAGGTGAAGGCGCAGCGCTTCGTCCACGTCGTTCATCAGTGGTGTCGTCAGGCGACCCATGACTGGTCCGAGCCGCTCGACGGCGATTGACCGGACCTGCTCGGCTTGGGCCTTGGAATCGACCCGCAGACCAGTGGCCTCAGCGTCGAGGAACACGTGGAACGGGTAGACCCTGCGGGTGTTGCTCGTGATGGGCACCACGGTCACCACACCTCGTCCGAGCCGAGCGGCGGTCGCGTTGGCCCGATCGTTGCTGACGATGATCGCCGGCCGGCGCTTGTCGACTTCCTGACCGCGCGTCGGATCCAGGTCGGCCAAGCGAACCTCACCGCGCCGCATCGGTCAGCCCATCGCCGACCGTGCCCTCCCACGCCGCGCGCTCCCCGGACGACTCCCAGTCCTGCCATGCGGCCGCGTAGTCCTGCTCAAGATCCACCTGACGGAGTAGGCGGATCGCATGCTGGACCGCGGCGGAGCGGGACCCAAGCCCGGCGGTGCGGGCATACTCATCTAGGATGACGACGTCGTCATCAGACACGCTCACGCTGAGCTTCACGCCCTTGATACTACTCCGGTAGTACCCAGGTAGCCCCGCCCCGCACGGGCCGGGGCCGCCGCCGGAGCTCTCCGACGCTGAGCTGCTGACGCTGGCCGTGGCGCAGGTGTTGGTCTCGACCACACGTTCCGCACCTCTCGTCGGCGGCTTGCGCGGCGCCGGTCGGCCATGGCGACAGACCAGAAGCTACGGCCACCGGTGATCGCAGGCGCACCCACCCGGTGTGTACGTTGTGGTGTATGCACCGAACGAACATTTACCTCACCGACGAGCAACGGACGGCGTTGGCCGATCGCGCGCGGGCAGAGGGTACGTCGGCTGCCGACCTGGTGAGGCGTCTGATCGACCGGGCGCTCCTCGGGGGCGGCGAGGACCTCACCAATGACCTTGCCGCGATTGACGCCTCGTTCGGTGCCCTCTGCGACGAGGAGTTCGACTTCGATCGGTCCGACGGGGAGCGAGGCGCGCATCTCGACCGGGTCAGCCGGCTGTGATCCTCGTCGACACCGACGTCCTCATTGCCAACCTGCGCGGACGCAAGAATGCGCGAGCGTGGCTGCGCGAGGCTCGAAGCCGCACCGGTCGGCTGGCGGTGAGTGTTGTGACGAACACTGAGATCATCGGCGGCATGGGTTCCGCCGAGCGGCGGGAGGTCTACGAACTGCTCGACTCGCTTCGGCCGATGCCGGTGACGGACGCCATTGCCCGCCGAGCCGGAGAGCTGCGTCGAGCCTACCGCCGCTCCCACGCCTCGATCAGCGTCGTGGACTACCTGATCGCCGCGACTGTCGAGGTCCACGGTCTGGACCTGGCGACGCTGAACACGAAGCACTTCCCCATGGTCGAAGGTCTGCGAGCACCTTTCACCGGGTGACTGCTCCGACATGATCAGCAGTGCTCACCACTGCGCCGTGGCCGGCGGAGAGCTGCGCCGCTCAGCGCCGCAGCTTCGACCACCGCGACGACGTCCGTCACCCAGCGGCTGGGAGTGTGCCTGAGCCTGTACCAGTTGACCGGCTGAGCACGCGCTCCTCTGCCGACATCGTCAGCACCGGCAACCCCCAGCGAGCTGATCCCGGCTGGACGCGCGCCAGATCAGCAGGATTCCGGTTCGTCGTCGAATGCGGGCCGACGAGCCCACGCTCCCGGAAGTCACTCAGGCTTCACCGCGTGGCCACGCCTCGTTGGCTGCCGGTCTGCGCTGGGTCATTAGCTTCCCTCACGTGCCCGTTGTGCATCCGGTAGGCGACCGCGTCGGCGCTGTCGACGCGGTCGACACCCGCGACGCAGCAGCCCTGCGCCTGCGTCGGAATCGGCGGCGGCGGCGGGACCACATCTGGCGACCGGTCGCCTACCTGGCACCCACCCTGATCCTGCTCGGCGTGTTCGACGTCTACCCGATCTTTCTTGCCGCCTGGATCAGCTTGTGGCGATGGGGTATTCGCGCGGAGCGGTTCATCGGCCTGGACAACTACCGTCGCATCGGCGCCGAGCTGGCCGGCGGAGCAGCTGGTGCACCGGGTGAGGTCGGGAACAGCCTGCTCGTCACCGGGTTCTTCGTCGTCGGGACGGTCCCGCTCACCATCGTCATCGCGTTCGCCGTCGCCAACATGCTCTACGCCAGGGTCCGTTTCCTGACCGCGCTGCGCACCGCATACTTCGTCCCCTACATCACCTCCACCGTGGCCGCTGGGCTGGCATTCGTCTGGCTGTTCAACCCCCAGGTCGGGGTGTTGAACGCGCTGCTCAACGTGTTCGGCCTCCCCGCCCAGCAGTGGCTTCTCGACCCGACGCCGATCGTGCCGAAACTCCTTGGCGCGCTTAATCTTGGATGGGCGAACAGCCTTCCGGGAGTGCTCGCGGGCCCCAGTGTCGCGCTGAGCTGCGTCATCGTCTTCAGTGTGTGGAACACCCTGGGATTTGCCGTCGTGATCATCCTCGCGGGCCTGGTCGCCATCAACCCGGAGCTCCGGGAGGCCGCCCGGATCGACGGTGCCAACCCCTGGCAGATGGCCACCCGCGTCACGCTCCCGTTGGTCTCGCCGACGTTGTTCTTCCTGCTCGTCGTCTCCACCATCCGCGCGTTCCAGACCTTCAATGAGGTCTACGTCCTGACCGGCGGCGGCGGATATGGCGCCAAAGCCGGTGCACCGCTGGATACCACACTCACGTTGCCGGTGTTGGTATTCCGCTACCTGTACGAGCGTCCCGGCTCCGTGGGTTACTCCGCTGCGCTGTCCATGCTGCTCTTCGCTCTGCTGCTGGCCCTGACCCTGCTGCAGTTCCGCACCGCGGGGCGACGCGTCCACTACGACTGAACCGGCCCTGGCGTGTTCTCCCACGAAGATCGGAAGGCGGTTCGCCATGGCGGTACCCACCATGACACGCGACGTGATGACGCCTGGCCCGGCCGGCCGGCCCAGCACCGTAGCTCGCCGGCACCCCCGCCGGAGCGCCGGGCGCTGGGCGCTGTACCTCACGCTGATACTCGGTGCGGCAGTGATGATGTTCCCGTTCGCCTGGATGATCCTGAGTTCCCTCAAGACCTTCCAGGAGGTCAACCTGTCGCCGCCCACGGTGTTGCCGGACCGGCCGCAGTGGTCCAACTATGTCGACGCCTGGACCCGGCCGCCGTCGGGCTTCGGGCGCTACTTCCTCAACAGCCTCATCGTGGCCACCACCGGTACGGCGTTGCAGCTGCTCACCGGCATCACCGCGGCCTACGCCTTCGCCCGCATGCAGTTCCGCTTCAACCACGCCCTGTTCGTGCTGGTCCTGGCGACCATGATGATTCCCTTCGAAGCCAAGGTCGTGCCCAACTACGTCCTGATCCGGCACCTTCCGCTGCTGGGTGGCAACGACCTCGCTGGTCTCGGCGGAACCGGGCTGTACGACAGCTACCCGGGAATGGTCCTACCCGGTGTCGCCAGTGCCTTCGCGGTGTTCTTGTTGCGACAGGCGTTCATGGCTGTGCCCAGCGAGTACTGGGATGCCGCCCGGGTCGACGGTGCCTCCCACTGGACGTTCCTCTGGCGGATTCTGCTCCCGATGACCCGACCGGTGGTGCTCACCGTGGTGCTGTTCGGCCTCCTCGGGCGCTGGAACGAGCTGCTGTGGCCGTTGATCGTCACCCAGACCGAGTCCATCCGCCCCGTCCAGGTCGGCCTCATCGCGTTCTCCGGTGACGAGGGCTCGCTACCGCACCTGCTGATGGCAGCCACGACGTTCGTCGCGCTGCCCGGAATCGTCGTCTTCCTCTTCGTCCAGCGCCGGTTCATCGAGGGGCTCGTGTCCTTCGGTGTGAAGGGCTGAACCGCACCCGATCCGCGCCATGCCCTGCCAACCAGCCAACCACTCGACCACACCGGAGCTGCGATCCCCATGACCCGAACCGTGAAGACCACCCTGTCCGCGTTCGCGCTCGTCCTGGCGTTGGTCGTCTCGGCCTGCGGCACCACGGGCGGCTCGGCGGCCACCTCCACCGACGCGGCCACCGTCGACTCCGTGCAGGTTCCCCGTGGCGCACAGGTCAACTTCTGGCACATCCAGGCAACGATCTACGGTGACGCGATCGCCGAGATGGTGAAGCAGTTCAACGAGACGAACGAGTGGGGAATCGTCGTCAACCAGTCCTACAAGGGCTCCTACCAGGAGCTCAACCAGGCAGTGCGGGCGGCGTTGACCGGCGGTGGGGCACCCAACGTCACCATGGCGTACGAGAACGACACCCTGCAGTACGTCAACGCCGGGGAAATCGTGACGCTGGACCCCTACCTCGCCAGCAAGAAGTACGGCGTCACCGATGCGCAACTGCAGGACATGTTCCCCGGGGTGCTCGCCCGCCAGCGCGTCGAGGCCTACAACGGGAAGACCCTCTCCTGGCCGCACGGCAACTCGGCGCAGGGCCTGTACTACGACGCGGACCTGCTCACCAAGGCGGGCATCACTGCCCCGCCTACCACCTGGGAGGAGTTCCTGGCCCAGGCGAGGAAGGTGAAGAGCGCGACCGGCGTCGCCTACACCGCGATGGGCACCGCCAAGAACTCCTACTACTACAACATCCTGCGGTCCAAGGGAATCACGCCCTACGACCCCGTGGCCAAGACCACCCAGTTCGGCTCCGCCGCGTCGGTGCAGGCCCTGCAGCTGCTCGCCCAGCTGTACTCCGAAGGGCTGGCATACACCGCGAAGGACACTGAGCAGGAGTTCACCAACCAGCGGGCCGCCACCGAGATCGGCACCACCGCCCGCTCGGTGACGAAGCTGAACCAGATCGGTGACCGCTTCCGGTGGACCCTGGCGCTGACCCCGCAGGACACGGCGAAGCCGGTGACCCAGCTCTACGGCGGCAACAACGTGATCCTGGATTCCCGTGACCCGCAGCAGAACCTGGCCGCATGGCTGTTCATGCGCTGGTTCGCGAGCACCGAGGCGCAGTCGATCTACGCCGCGCGCACCGGCTATTCGCCCGCGGTGAAGAGCTCGTTGGACACGCCGCTGCTCAGCGCGGACTACCAGAAGAACCCCCAGAAGGCGGACGTGTTCAACAACGTCTTCCCGGCCGCCTCGATTCTCCCGCCGACCCCCGCCGGCAACGGAATCGACGACATGGTGTCCAAGACGGTGGAAGAGGTCGTGCTCGGTCGGATCTCCCCCCAGGAGGCCGCCAAGCGGATGGACACCCAGGGCGCCAGCCTGCTCGCGCAGCAGTGAGGTCGGCGCTGCCGGCGTACCCACCGCACGGGGAGGGTGCGGTGCGCTGCTGGTCCAATGCTCGATGATCCCGACCTCGCCACTTTCACCGCCGCACTGGAAGGCTTCGCTCATGCCCCGTGAATCCGAACCGTCGCTGACCTTCCTGAAGGGACTCACCACGGTTGGTGGAGTGCAGATCCTCGCTCGGGCCGGAACCTCCGCGCTGTGCTTCGATTTCGGGGCCACGCCGAACCCGGCTGGCGCGTTGTTCTCCAGGTACTGCCCAGCTCCGCCCGCGGCAACGCTGGTGGCCCACCTGCGCGCGGGGATGGCGCCGCTCGTCGAGGGTCTGTACGACCCGGACCAGCTGGCCGCGGCAGGGGGCAGTGTGGCCTCCGCCTGCGAACCGGTGCGGCAGGTCGGTCGCCTGCTCGACGGGGTGCCGTTCACAGCCGACATCGACCAGCTCGGCGTGTTCGTCAGCCACGTCCACAACGACCACTGCGGTCTGTTGCCGTTCACCTCCCCCGAAGTTCCGGTGCTGATGAGTGCTGACGGTGCTGCACTGCACGCCGGGCTGGTGGAGATCGGTGAGCTGGCCCCCACGCCCGCCCAGGTGCGCGGTCTCGACCAAGGGGCGCGCGTTCAGCTCGGTGAGCTGGAGCTGGAACTCGTCCACGTCGACCACGACGTTCCTGGTGCCGCGGGGTTCGTGCTGACGGCCGGAGACCGCCACGTCGCGTGGACCGGCGATTGGCGCGCACACGGCCACGCCCCCGAACGGATGACGGCGTTCGCCGAACGAGCTGTGGACGTGGACGTGCTGGTCACCGAGGGCACCACGCTGCGGCCCGACGCCAGCCCCACCAGGCCGCTGTCCGAGGCCGAGCTGATCGACCGGGTAGACCACCTGCTCACCGGCACCGACGGGCTCGCCCTCATCACTCCCTATCCCCGCAACCTGGCGCGGCTGGCTGCGCTGCGCGACGTCGCCGCGACGCACGGCCGCACCCTGGTTCTGCGGCCGGACACCATCGCCGGGTGGCGGTCCGCCGCGCACCACGGCCTCACCACCCCCGACCCCGACGATGCGACGAAGCCGGTGGCGGTGCTCGACGACGGCACCTACGAAGGACGACACGCGGCGGTGGGGATCGCGGACCTGCGTCGCCACCGTGATGGGTTCCTCGTCGAGCTCCAGGTTCCCGACCGCTGGATGGCGCTCGCCATGGGAGCGGGGCCCGGGGACCTGCTGGTGCACTGCAACGGGGAACCGCTCGGCCCGTGGGCATCCGGTGAATGGGCCTCGTTGACGGCGTGGGTGAGGCAGCTGGGCCTGGACTTCGTGTGGTTGGACTCCCACGGCCACGCCAGCGCCGACAACCTGGCCTGGCTCGTCGACGCCGTCCGGCCCACCGCGGTGGTGGCCGTGCACAGCGCGCACCCCGAGCTGTTCCCCCGCACGGATGTGCCGCTGGTACTCCCCCAACCCGGGCAGGTGATGAGACTGGACCGGCCGGCCCGGGGCGCCCGCGGAGCACGCGGCGCCGACCCGCGAGCACGGTAGATCCCGGCATACGGCTGGTGCCCGCCGTCGGGCAGGTGCCACCGTCGGGCTGGTGCCTCACCTCACCCACGTCGAGGTGGGGACGCCGCGACCGCGGGCCGGCGCCGGACCAGGCGTCCGACGGACCTTCGCGCTGCGGCCTGGCGTGCCTGTCGTCTCGACCGACCACGACGACGCTCACGGCGGCGCTGGGCTGTGGCGTCGGCCTCGGCGACGCTCGCCGCGTCCAACACTGCGGCGTCGTGCGGCGTCGGTGCGGTGCCACCGAGACGGCGGGGCAACCACCACCGGTCGGCGTCGTCGCGCGGAGCATCCGGGTACCCACGCTGAGCGGAGTCCAACAGCACGTCCAGACGCCGCCGCAGCTGTTGGTCGACCTCCTGCACCGACGCCCCCGCGGGCACGTCGACCGGCTCGCCCAACAGCACGGTGACCGGGTGATGGCGGCGCAGGCTCCAGCGGCGGTCGACGGTGAGCACCCGATGCCCGCCCCACACGACGACGGGGACCAACGGCACCCCCTCCGCCGCGGCAAGGGTGGCCGCGCCGAGCTTGAACGGCTTGAGGGTCCACGACCGGCTGATGGTGGCCTCGGGGAAGATCCCGACCACCTCGCCGCGAGCCAGCTCCCGGCCGGCCCGACGGTAGGCGGCCGCACCGCGCGCCCGGTCGACGGGGACGTGGCCCATCGCCCGCATCAGCGGTCCAGTGAGGGGGTTGTCGAAGGTCGACGCCTTGGCCAGGAACCGCACCAGCCGCCCGCGCCGGGACGCGGCGAATCCCACGAGGGCGAAGTCGAGGTAGCTGGTGTGGTTGCACGCCAGCACAGCCGGACCAGCCTTCGGGACGTGCTCCGCCCCACGGATCTCGATCCGCAGCCCGAGCAGGACGAATACGGCGCAGAATGCGCGCACCACCAGCCGGTACACCCGGTCGCCCACGCACACTCCTTCGTGGTGGCACCCTGCAGGGTTCAGTCGTACATTCCCTCCACGTGCCAGCGCCCCCCAGCACCCTGCAGCAACAGCGCCTGCCCGCCGAGCTCGGCGACCCCACCTGGTCCCGCCACCGAGCTCAGGAACACCTGCACCCGGACCCCCCGGTGCGCGGCGGCCGGATCCCACCAGCGCTCGTCCACCGGCCACGGCCCCGTCCACGCCTGCACACTCCTGCGCTGCCCGGCGTGCACCAGCGTGGTGGGTGCACCGCTGACCTCCCCCCGACCGGTCACCGCCACCGCAATCCCCGTGGCGTCCAGCAGCTGCACGTCCACCTGGTCCACGGGCACGGTGGCCGGGGCCGGGGCCGGGGCTCGACCCGGCCACGGCGCGCCCGGGTCGAGCTCGGGCACCCGCTCGTCACCCCACGGCAGCACGGTGACCTGCTCGGCCGGACCCCGCCCCCCGCTGCGTACCCCCACCTGCACCGCGTCACCACCCAGCAACCCCTGGACCCGCACCAGCACGCGGCGAGCCCGGTCGTCACCCTCGCCCACCCCGCCCCACAGCCCCAGTTGCAGCGCCCCAGCGGTCACTACCTCCACCGGTTCCAGCCGGAGCAGCACCACCCCCGCGGTGGGTCTGGTGCCGCTGCGGCCGGTGAGCCAACCGTCGAGCTGCCAACGCATCCGGTCCGCGGTGCCCTCGGGGGTGAGCGGCTCGGCGCAACGCCAGGTGCGGGCATGTTCCTCGCCGTTCTCGGTGCGGGCGTGCACCACCAGCCGGGTGCACGCCACCCCGGCCGCGGCCAACCGGCTGTGCAGCTGCTGGGCCAGCGCGCGGGCGGCGAAGGCCGCAGCATCCACCCGCTCCAGCGGAGGATCGCACCGCAGCTGCACTTCCAGTTCCGGGGGGGCGCGACGCGCCGACGGTGGCCGTTCGGGCAGGCCACGGGCACTGCGGTGAGCCAGCACAGCATCAGCTCCGAAGCGGGAACCCACGTCGGTGGGGCTCAGCGCGGCGAAGTCCCCGATGGTGCGCAACCCCAGGCGGCGCAGCAGGTCGACCAGCTCCACGCGCTCGGGTGCCGCGGTGCTCGACTCCTGGGCCAGCTGCGCCACCGGCAGCGGGGCCAGGAACTCCGCGCTGCCCCCCGGCGCCACCAGCAATCCCTGACGCGCGGCGACCACCGCGACCGACAGCGTGTCGGCCACCCCCACCTGGCACTCCACCCCGGTGATGGACACCTCGTCGACCAGCCGCTCCGCCACGGCCTGCTCGGAACCGAAGTACCCCGACGGGCCCCGGGCAGCGAGCACCAGCAGACCAGGACGCAGCACCTCCACCCCCGGTGCGAGCGCGTCCACCGCGGACACCACCGGCTCGAACAGCCTTCCGTCACGGTCGACGTCGGCCTGGGCCACGTGCAGGTCGGGGCAGCGACCCTGCGCCTCGCGCCGACGCAGCCCCCGGCGTACCCCGTCGCGGCGGGCCCCGGCCGTGCAGGCCACCACCCGGTTGGCGGACACCACGGCCACCGGGTGGTGCGCGGGCAGCCCGGCGAGGACGGCTGCCGTCACGGCGGGCCAGTCGGGGCACCACAGCGCGAGGGTGCGGGTGCCGACGTCCGCCGGACTCACCGCGCCACCGGCTGCGCTTCGGTGCGGCCTGGGCTCCAGTGCACGGCCGATCCCTCGGGGCACAACAGCACCCGCGCGCTACGGCCCCGCACCGCCTGCCCGCGGCCGCGCACCGCCACCGTGAGCTCCCGGGAACGCACCCTCCCGTGGCCGGGGCCGAGCCCCGTGCACCCGCTGACCTCGGCCCGCAACTCCAGCTCCGCCCCGGGCCACGACCCGCCCGTCACCACCAGCACCCCGCCGCGGTGGCGGGCCCTGGCCCCGACTCCCCTGGCGCGGGCGGGGCCCACCACGGCCCCAGCCAGGTGCAGCACCACCAGGTCGAGCCCGTCGAGCAGCACCGCGGCCACATCCACCGGGTCCGACCCCGGGTGCGGCACCAGCGCGACGCGTCTCAGGTCGGCGCCCATCTCCGCCGCGGCCAGCAGCCCGAGCCGCGGGCACCCCACCACCGCAGCCCAGCCGCCCTCGCCCGTCACCGACGCCAGTAGTCCCAGCAGCAGCGAACTTGCCCCCGACACCGAGACCACCGTGCCCCGCGCCAGCCCACCCCGGGGTAACAGTTCAGCCAGCGCCTGCGGCACAGCCAGCACCGATACCGGGCGGGCCACCTCGGGTATCCGCGCGCCAGCCCCCTTGCCGGGCACCGCGGCCAGCCGACGCCGTAACGCCGCGATCCGCTCGTCCCGGATACCCGGCTCCGGGCTCAGCAGCTCCGGTGGCCGCAACAGGGCAGCCGTCATCGCGCCACCACCTCTCACCCCTATGCCCCGTAACCGGCACCGTGGGGAAGGCGCGGGCACGTTCGAACACATGTTCGATTTGCTGGCCTAGTACAACCCCTACGGGTGCCGACGTCAAGCGCTGGACCCACCGGGCCCAGGTTGTCTCTCGTGCACCAGATACCCCCTGTGACGCGGGAACCCGCGCCTGAGGCCGAATCCGGTGCGCCAGCGGCAATGCTCAGTGCGCAAAGTGCCGGGTCCCGGTGAGGTAGAGGGTGGCGCCGGCTTGCTTGGCGGCCTCGACCACCTCGGCGTCGCGCACCGAGCCGCCGGGCTGCACCACCGCACGCACCCCGGCGGCCAGCAGCACCTCCAAGCCGTCGGGGAACGGGAAGAACGCGTCGGAGGCGGCCACCGAGCCCGCTGCCCGCTGCCCGGCGCGCTGCACGGCCAGGTGCGCGGCGTCCACCCGGTTCACCTGGCCCATGCCCACCCCCACGCTCGCACCGTCAGCGGCCAGCAGGATCGCGTTGGACTTCACCGCGCGGCAGCTGCGCCACGCGAACTCCAGATCGAACAGGGTCTGTGCGTCGGCGGGCTGCCCCGCGGCCAGGGTCCACGTCGCGGCGTCGTCCCCGGCGGCGTCGAGCACGTCGCGCTGCTGCAGGAGCAGCCCACCGGAGACGGCCCGCAGCTCGGCACCCGCCCCGACCGGGGGTACGGCGAGCAACACGCGCACGTTCTTCTTGCGCGAGAGGACGTCCACCGCACCGTCGGCGTAGGAGGGGGCGATGACCACCTCGGTGAAGATCTCCGCAACCTGCCGGGCGAGCTCGAGGGTGATCTCACGGTTGGCGGCGATCACCCCGCCGAACGCGCTCACCGGGTCGCACGCGTGCGCCTTGCGGTGCGCGTCGGCGATCGCCCCGCCACCGTCCACCCCCGTTTCGTCTACTGTGGACACAGCGATGCCGCAGGGGTTGGCGTGCTTGATGATCGCCACGCACGGTGCAGCGTGGTCGAAGGCGGCGCGCCACGCGGCGTCGGAGTCGGTGTAGTTGTTGTAGCTCATCTCCTTGCCGTGCAGCTGCTCCGCCCGGGCGAGCCCCGGGGGGGCCGCGGGGTCGACGTACAGCGCAGCGGTCTGGTGGGGGTTCTCCCCGTAGCGCAACACCGCCGCGCGCTCCCAGGTGGCACCCACCCATGGCGGAAGCACCTGCCCGGGTTCCGGCGCCAGCACCGACGTCATCCACGACGCGACCGCCACGTCGTAGGACGCGGTGTGCCGGAACGCCGCTGCGGCCAGAGCCGTGCGCTGGGCCAGGGTGAAGCCGCCGGCGGACACGGCAGCGAGCACGTCGTGGTACCGCGCGGGGTCCACCACCACGGCCACCGAGGGGTGATTCTTGGCGGCGGCGCGCACCATCGCCGGTCCGCCGATGTCGATCTGCTCCACGCACTCGTCCTGGCTCGCGCCGGAGGCCACGGTCGACGTGAACGGGTACAGGTTCACCACCACCAGCTCGAAGGCTGCCACCCCCAGCTCGACCAGCTGCGCCAGGTGCTCGGGGCGGCGGGTATCGGCCAGCAGCCCGGCGTGCACCCGTGGGTGCAGTGTCTTCACCCGCCCGTCCAGGCACTCCGGGAAGCCGGTGAGCTTCTCCACCGGCGTCACAGGTATCCCGGCGTCGGCGATCTGCGCCGCGGTCGACCCGGTGGATACCAGCTCGACTCCGGCCGCGTGCAGCCCGGCGGCCAGCTCCACCAGCCCCGCCTTGTCGTAGACGCTGACGAGCGCACGGCGCACTGGCTTCCGGTCGGCGGGGCCCTGCTCGGTCATAGGAGGTGGGCCTTCCGTCCGTCGGAGATCACGCCTGAGGTGGCCACGGCAGACAGGACGTCCACCAGCAGATGTCGTTCCACGACCTTGATCCGCTCGTGCAGGCTCGTCACGTCGTCGCCGGGCAGCACCGGCACCGCGCGCTGGGCCAGGATCGGACCGGTGTCCACGCCCGCATCGACCAGGTGCACGGTGGTCCCGCTGATCTTCACGCCGTAGGCCAGGGCGTCGGGCACCGCGTGCGCACCGGGGAACGACGGCAGCAGCGCCGGGTGGGTGTTGAGGGTGCGACCGCCGTAGTGCGCCAGGAACTTCGATCCCAGCACCTTCCTGAACCCGGCCGAGACCACCAGGTGGGGGTCGTGCTCGGCGACGGCGTCGGTGAGCGCCCGGTCCCACTCCGCCCGGTCGGTGAAGCCACCCAGCGCTACCGTGAACGATGCGATGCCGGCCTCAGCCGCACGCTGCAGCGCCGCGCACGGGCGATCAGTGCCCACCGCCACGATCTGCACCGGATGCTCCGGCGCCGCGGTGGCCCGGATGAGCGACGCGAGCAGGGAGCCGGTGCCCGACGCGAGGACGACGACCCTGGCCGGAACCCGGGGCGCCAACCGGGCGGGGCCATGCTCGGCGTCCAGCGCTACACTCCTCACGCCTGGTCGGGCTGATCAGGGGCGCGCCGAGCCTAGCCGTGCGGGTGATCGCCGGTGCCGGGCAGGTCGGCGGTGCTGCCCCGGGCGACGGTCTCGGGCTCGGCGACGGTCTCGGCAACGGGCTCGGGCTCGGCACCACCCGGCTCGGGCTCGGCACCACCCGGCTCGGGCTCGGCACCACCCGGCTCGGCGACGGGATCGGGCTCGGGCTCGGGCTCGGGCTCGGCACCATCGACCGCGCCCGCCGTGTCCGTACGCCACTTCAGGACGAGCACCGTCACCGAACCCACGATGGACAACCATCCGACGGTCGCAGCCGCCAAGGCCAGCACGGGCACACCGACCGGCGTGAAGACCCCCGATCCCAGGCTGCCCCCGGAGGCTGCGCCGATCCCGCCCATGGCAACGCCGCTGAGCACCGAAGCAGTGAGCACCGACCACACCGCCTCATGCCCTCCTGCCCCGGTGCGCGTCAACTGCCAGCCCAACAGCGCCGCCACCGTGGCGGGCACCACCAGCACCACCGGCCACCACCACGACCCGGAGCCCTCCGGGAGGACGGCAAGGACGGGCAGCGGAGGCACGGGGCCGTTCACCGCACCGAACGGGGTGAGGGTGCTCTGCCCGAGGACCGCACCAGGTCCGATGGTCATCGACGACGCACCCACGGCCACGTTGGGCAGGTACGCGGTGGACAGCAGCACCAGGCCGAGCGCACCCCCGGCGCCGCCACCCGCTCCGATCAACCCAGCGGCGGTCGAGTACGACCAGACCAGTGCCAGCGTGGTGAGCACGCTCCCGGCAGCCACCAGCGTCGCCACTACCTTGGGCACCTGCACGACACCGAGCCAGGCCCATCCCGGGAGTGCACGGCGCAGCACGGCCAGCCAGCCCGACGGACCGGCCAGCCCCACGACCGCGCCCATCAGGTGCACCACCACGACCCAGGCGAGCGCCTGAGCGGGGTCCGGGCTGGTCAACGGCAGCCCGCCTGCCGACGTACTGATCACCCCGATCGCCGCCACCGCCACGAGCACGGGGCCGACCACGGCGGCCAGCAGCACAGCGGCGCAACCACGCCCGGAGACCCCGGTACCCGCCACGCTGCGCTCGGTGGCCCACCCGAGGACGAGCGTCGGCAGCAGCGGCAACACTCCGAGCGTGCTGCCCCCGATGGTCACTGGCACCTGGTGAGCGGCCAACCACGCGGCCGCGACCACACCCGCCGTGGCACTCAGGTCGATCCCGTTCACCACCAGCAGCACCAGGACTCCGGCGGCGACTACGGCGACCCCGGTGAGTGCGGGCCCGGCGGCGACACCGAGCAGCAGCCGGATCCGCCCGGCTCGGTCTACCTCATCTCGGCGTGGACGGTCGAGGACGGCAGTCACGTCGTCGAGGGTGACATCCCCCGGTGCGACAAGGGCTCAGGCGCGCCGAGCGGCCGCGAAGGGGCGCGGTGGCGGCTGCGATGGCGTGGCCCTGTCCGGCGTGGTGGTGTCCGGCGTGGCCGTCGCGCGGCGCGGGTGTCAGTCGCGCGGTACCGGCGCGGTCCCGGGTACGGGCACGGGGTTGGGTCGCACACCACTCGGTGCGGGCGCCGCCGACTTCGACTTCTTCGGCTTCTTCGTCTCACGACGCTGCTTGTCCTTGGACACGGGACCTCCTCGGTGGTCGTCAGGTGCCGATCTACGGTAGGCCCCCCGCACCGCTGGCCCCAAACACCCTTAGTCGGGGCAGGTACTCCTACAGTGAGGCCAGGACCTCCCGCGCCAGGGCCGCGGTCGCCGACGGCGTCTTGCCGACCCGCACCCCAGCGGCCTCGAGCGCGTCCTGTTTGGCCTGCGCGGTGCCGGAGGAGCCGGAGACGATGGCCCCGGCGTGTCCCATGGTCTTGCCCTCGGGCGCAGTGAAACCGGCGACGTAGCCGACTACCGGCTTGGTGACGTTGGCCTTGACGTAGTCCGCCGCCCGCTCCTCGGCATCACCACCGATCTCGCCGATCATCACGATGACCTTGGTCTGCGGGTCGGCCTCGAACGCTTCGAGCGCGTCGATGTGCGTGGTGCCGATCACCGGGTCGCCGCCGATGCCGATCGCGGTGGAGAAGCCGAGGTCCCGCAGCTCGAACATCATCTGGTAGGTCAGGGTGCCCGACTTGGACACCAGGCCGATGGGACCGGAGCCGGTGATGTTGTTGGGCGTGATGCCCACCAGCGATTCCCCCGGGGTGATGATGCCCGGGCAGTTCGGACCGATGATCCTGGTCACCGCCCCCCGGCTCTGGTTGTGGGCCCAGAACGCGGCCGAGTCCTGCACCGGGATGCCCTCGGTGATGACCACGAGCAGCCCGACCCCGGCGTCGATGGCCTCGATGACGGCGTCCTTCGCAAACGCCGGTGGCACGAACACGATCGAGACGTCGGCACCGGTCTGCTCCATCGCCTCCGTCACGGTGCCGAACACGGGCAGCTCGACATCGCCGTGGGTGACGGAGGTGCCCGCCTTGCGCGCGTTGACGCCGCCGACGACCTGGGTGCCCGCGGCGAGCATCAGCGCGGTGTGCTTGGTGCCCTCGCCACCGGTGATGCCCTGCACGATGACCTTCGAATCCTGCGTCAGGAAGATCGACATGGTTCGGTCCCTTACTTCGCCGCTGCGGCGAGTTCGGCGGCCTTGTCGGCGGCCTCGTCCATGGTGGCCACCACCGTGACCAGGGGGTGGGCGGCGTCGGCGAGGATCTTGCGGCCCTGCTCGACGTTGTTGCCGTCGAGGCGGACGACGAGCGGCTTGCTGGCGGTGGCGCCGAGCACCGCGAGGGCGCCGACGATGCCGTTGGCCACGGCGTCGCATGCGGTGATGCCCCCGAACACGTTGACGAACACGCTCTTGACCTGGGTGTCACCCAGGACGACGTCGAGTCCGGCGGCCATCACCGCTGCCGAGGCGCCGCCACCGATGTCGAGGAAGTTCGCCGGCTTGACGCCGCCGTGGCGCTCCCCGGCGTAGGCGACGACGTCCAATGTGGACATGACCAGTCCGGCGCCGTTGCCGATGATGCCGACCTCGCCGTCGAGCTTGACGTAGTTGAGGTCGTTGGCCTTGGCCTTCGCCTCCAGCGGGTCGGCCGACGCCGCATCCTGCAGCACCGCGTGGTCGGGGTGGCGGAAGGCGGCGTTCTCGTCCAGCGTCACCTTCCCGTCGAGGGCGAGGATGCGGTCGTCGGGGGTGCGCACCAACGGGTTGACCTCGACCAGCGTCG
>JAABVA010002461.1_pt1 | contig 18399 bp, 13 predicted proteins | sample 5560331 | NCBI WGS metagenome assembly JAABVA01 (sample SAMN12812661, study PRJNA571458) | rock metagenome | isolation source: Antarctica rocks | place: Antarctica: Victoria Land, Mt New Zealand sud | collected 2016-01-07 | reverse complement strand
GCTTGTCGCGCAGGGTGGTGTTCTCCACTTGCAACGCAGCGCGTTGCGCTTCCAACGTCGCGACGCGGACCGTCAACTCATCAACACGCGCCACCAGCGTCGCGATTAGCGCGTCCTTCTCAGCGGCAGACAACGGTGGAACATCGGGCACCAAACGCATCAAACCGTAGAATCACGACCCCGTCCTCAGGTCAACACAACGTCGCAAACCGCTCCCGCAAAGCCTCGTCAGCGGTGTTCAGCCACCCTGTCCATCGCTCATCCGAACAGGGAGGTGAGCAAATACAATCTACTGGAGCAAGGCAACGGCCCGAGCTTTGTGTTCACTGATAGCAGGGTAGTCAATTCCTCCGTTGTGCCATAACATATTGATGCCGTTCATTAAAAAATGAGGGGATGGTTAAGCCTTATGTCAGTACACCGTACCGCTCAGACGCACGGCCCTAAACATTAGCGGGCACGACGCATCCCGGCATCGGTCAGGCCATGTGGCGATGGATCGCGCCGCCAATTCTCGAAGGCGGGCCATGGCCTGCGCCGTTGGGCAACGGGCTCCGGCAGATCAGCTTACGTGGGTCAGCGCCGCGCTCCTACACCCAGGCAAGCTCGACCTACAGGCCGACGATGAGCCGCGGCAAACGTCACGGGACGGCTTGATCTCACCGCAGGCGACGTCCTTGCAACCCGCGGCTACGTCAGATGCGCTGCACCGAACTGACGCTATGCCGCTCGCCTGCGCCACCGCCGGCGATCCAGCGCGCGGCTTCGTCCGCCGCTGAGCTTTATGCTGAAGCTGGTTTGGATCCCAAAGATTCACATGCCACATCGAACGACGGCAATCCGACGGGACTCGTCAGTCGGGTTCTACCGACGAGTCGCCTGCGCGGACGACAGGTCCGTCGCCGGGATATGGCAGACGATGCGCAGCCCATCGAGGTCCTGTTCGGGCGGCGCCGTTTCATCGCAGAGGGGCCCCAAGCGGCGGGGGCAGCGTGTGCTGAACACGCATCCTTTCGGGCGGTTCACCGCGCTCGGCATGGGGCCGTGCAGCACAATGCGCCGCGCTCGAGCGTCCGGGTCCGGATCGGGCGCCGCGGACAGCAAGGCTTCGGTATAGGGATGCCACGGGGCGGCGAAGACCTGCGCCGCTGGGCCGGCCTCGACGACGCGGCCGAGGTACATCACCGCCACGCTGTCGGCCAAATGCCGCACCACGGCCAGGTCGTGCGAGATGAAGATCAGCGTCGTGCCGCGCGTGGTCTGCAACCGTGACAGGAGGTTGATCACGGTCGCCTGGACCGAAACGTCGAGCGCCGAAACCGGCTCGTCCGCCAGCAGGACGTCGGCGTCGCCGGCCAGCGCTCGGGCGATGGCGACCCGCTGCTTCTGCCCGCCCGAGAGCTGGTGTGGCTTGCGGTGCCGGAACTCCGCGGGCAGCTCGACTGCTTCGAGCAGGCTTCCGACCTGCCGGCGGGCTTCGGTGGCCGATAAGCCTTTTAGTTGCCGAAGCGTGCGGGCGACGGCATAGCCGATGCTGTGGCTGGGGTTGAGCGTGGAGTCCGGGTTCTGGAACACCATCTGCAGCCGTCGACGCAGCTTGGGCGGGCGGCGCTCCACCGGCAGGTCGCCGATGGCGATGCCGCCCAGTTCGGCCGTCCCGCTGCTAGCGGACTGCAGCCCGGCCAAGATGCGCGCCAGGCTCGACTTGCCGCAGCCGCTCTCGCCGACGATGGCCAGGGTGCGGCCGCGCTGGGCCGAGAGGCTGATGTCCTCGAGCGCCACCACCCCGCGCCCCACGGCCCCGAACAAGCTCTGGCCCTGATATGTCTTGCCCAGGCCATCGATCCGCAGCACCGGCGCAGTCTGGTCCACCGCTGCCCCGCCCTTCGTCCCATGCGGGCGCTCCCAGGGCGGTAGCTCGGCGGCGCGCACGCATTGGACGTCATGTCCGGGAGATATCGGCAGGTGCGGGATGGGCTCGGTGGTGCAACGGCCGGGCTGAACCCAGACGCAGCGGGATGCGAAGACGCAGCCGGGGGAGCGGGCGAGCGGCAAGCCGACCTGGCCCGGGATCGGCCGCAAGACCGCGCCGTGCTTGTCCCGCCCCAGGATTGGCAAGCAGTCGAGCAGGCCGCGCGCATAGGGATGGCCGGGGCGGCCGAACACGGTGCGGACCGGCCCTTCCTCAACCAGTTCGCCGCCGTACATCACGCCGACGCGGTCGCAGATCTGCGCGACGGTGCCCAGATTGTGGCTGATGAACAGGATCGCGGCGCGGTGCCGTTCGCGCAGCGCCCGCACCAGGTCGAGGATCGCCGCCTCGACCGTGACGTCGAGCCCGGTGGTCGGCTCGTCCATGATCAGCAACGCGGGCCGAGCGATCAGGGCCATCGCGATGACGATGCGCTGCTGCTGCCCGCCTGAGAGCTGGTGCGGATAACGATCGAACAGGGCGGCCGGGTCTGGCAGTTCCACCTCAGCCATGGCCGCCAGCGCCAGGGCGCGCGCCTCGGCGGCGCTGGCCCGGTCATGCAGCACCGGGACTTCCATCAACTGCCGGCCGACGGTCATCACCGGGTTCAGGCTGCTCATCGGATCTTGGTAGACCATGGCGATCTGCCGTCCGCGCACTGCCCGAAGCGCGGCCGCGTCGAACGCTGCCATGTCGCGCCCCTGGAACAGGATGCGCCCGGAGGTGAGCCGCCCGGCGCGGCCGAGATAGCGCATGATCGCCAACGCGACCGTCGACTTACCTGAGCCGGACTCGCCGACTAGGCCGAACGCCTCGCCCTGCTTGATGGCGAAGCTCAGGCCCGGGATGACGTTCGCCTCGCCCGCCCGCAGGAAGAACGAAACGCGGGCGTTGTCCAGTTCCAGGACGGGCGCACCATGCCGGCAGCCCTCTGGGCTGACCGGCATGCGCGCGGGGTTGGTGGGGCGGCCTCGCGCCACCGAAGACTTTGATCGCGGTCGCCCGCTAGACCATGATCCTTGGATCATGGTCCGCTTGACTGAGAAAAGAGGGCGGTCGCTGTCAGTCACGCAGGCCGATCTCCCGCAAGCCCACTGCCAGAAGGTTGAAGCCGATGGTGAGCGAGGAGATCGCGGCGCAGGGGATCAGCGACATGTGCGGCCAGACCGACATGAGGCCGTAGGTGTCCTTCACCATCCCGCCCCAGTCCGGGTCGGGCGGCGGCAGGCCGATGCCGAGGAAGCCGAGCACGCCGATGGTGATGATCGTGTAGCCCATGCGCAGGCAGATATCGACGATCAATGGCCCGCGCGCGTTCGGCAGGATCTCGGTCAACATGATTGCGAGCGGCCGCTCGCCGCGCATTTTGGCCGCCGCCACGTATTCCCGTCCGCGCAGCTCGAGGGTGATGCCGCGCACGATGCGGGCGATGATCGGCGCCTTGGTGACGGTGATGACCAGGATGATGTTCAGCGCCGAGGAGCCGTAGGTGGCGAGGATGATCATGTAGAGGATGATCACCGGGAAGCTGAGCACGATGTCGCTGATCCGGGTCACCACGACATCGATCCAGCCGCGGTAGTAGCCGGCGACCAGGCCGACGAGCGAGCCGAGGGCAGTTGCGCCCAGCACCGCGACCGGGGCTACGGCCAGCACCGTGCGCGCGCCCCACAGCAGGCGGGAGAGGATGTCGCGGCCGAGGTGATCGGTGCCGAACAGGTGCCGGGCGGAGGGTGTGGGGTGGGCTAGGGCGCTGAGGTCCGAGGCGTTGGGCGGGTAAGGGGCGAGCCAGGGGGCCAGCAGGGCGGCTGCCGCCCAGAACAGAACCAGGAAGATCCCCGCCATCGCCGGCGCCGAACTGGCCAGCGGCGCGAGGCCGGCGATCCAGTGCGGCGCTGTCCAGCGCGGCCGGGAAGCCGGGGTGGCGAGGGCGTCGAGCGCCGCGGTGTTCGCGTCGGGCGCCATCAGGCGCGGATGCGCGGGTCGAGCGTGAGATAGGCGAGGTCGCCCAAGATCTGGGTCAGCACGGCGACGAACACCGCGACCAGCGCACCCACCTCAATCAGCGCGATGTCCTTGAACAGTGCCGCCTCCAGCATCATGCGGCCGAAGCCGGGATAGGCGAACACGGTCTCCACCACCACCACGCCGGTGATGAGGTAATTGATCTGCAGCAGCATGACGGTGACCGGGCTGATCATTGCGTTCCGCAGCGCATGGCCCAGGATCACTTGGCGGAACGGCATGCCCTTGAGTGCTGCGGTGCGGATGTAAGGACGCTGCATCACTTCCACCATCGAGGCGCGGATCATACTGACCAGATAGCCCAGGTCGAACAGCACGATTGTGGCGACGGGGAGCGCGAGCTGCTGGGCGATGCTCCAGTTGCCGGACGGGTTGAGCGTGGCGGCGCCCGGCAGCCAGCCCAGACTGACCACGAACACACTGGCCAGGAACACGCCCATCGCGAATTCGGGGATGGAGGCGGTGACCGTGCTGAACAGCAGCACCACCCGGTCCAGCGGCGAGGACTCCCGCATGCCGGCGGCGATGCCCAGCAGCATCGAGAGCGGCACGATGACGGCGAACGCGATCGCCGCCAGCAATCCGGTGTTGGCCAGCCGGTCGAATACGATCGCGCTGACCGGCACCTTGAAGCGGGTGGAGAAGCCGAGGTCGCCATGCAGCAGCCGGCCGACATACTCGAGGTAGCGGACCACGACCGGCCGCTCCAGCCCCATTTCCTTGTTCAGGATTGCGACCTGCTCGGGCGTCGCATAGGCGCCCAGGATCTTGCGGGCGACGTCGCCGGGGCTGAACTCGGTCATCAGGAAGACGAGGAACGACACTACCACGAGCGTGATGCACAGATACAGCAGGTGCTTGAGGAGGAACCCTGCCATTCGCCCCCTAGAGCCGTTCCACTGAGGGTGGCACGGCTTTTAGCCCTTCGTTTCACGCGGCTACTCGCCCGGGATCGCGCAAGCGCGATCCCATCCCGGGCGAAGCCGCTGTAGATGCTAGCAAGCTCCACTATGGCATGCTACCATTTCCGACGCACGCGAATTCGGCTAAGCTCGTCCTCACAGCCGTCAAAGGGCCACGATGTCCATCGATGCCGATGTCCTGCAAGCGCTGGAGACACGCCCGCGCAAGCACTCGTTGCCGGGTCGCTTCTACAACGATCCGGCGATCTTCGCGCTCGACATGGAGGCGATCTTCCATCGCCAATGGCTGTTCGCAGGATGCACCTGCGAGGTCGAGGCGCCGGGCCAGTACCTGACCGTCTCGATCGGCTCCTCGTCCGTCATTGTGGTGCGCGGAAAGGACGACGTGCTGCGCGGCTTCTTCAACACCTGCCGGCATCGCGGTTTTCGCATTTGCGATACCGAGCAGGGAACGGCCAAGTCGTTCGTGTGTCCCTACCACCGCTGGACGTACCGGCTCGACGGCACGCTGGCCTATGCGTCCTGGATGCCGGAGGATTTCGACCGGGCGCGGCATTCGCTCAAGCCGGTGCACGTCCGGACCATGTCGGGCACGATCTATATCTGCCTGGCCGAGGACCCTCCGGACTTCGCGCCTTATGCCCACGCCATGGCGCCGATGCTGGCGCCGCACCAGTTGGACCGCGCCCGCGTAGCCCATAAGGACCACATGGTGGTGGAGGGCAATTGGAAGCTGATGATGGAGAACTCGCGCGAGTGCTACCATTGCGCGACGGAGCACCGCGATCTGATGCGGACGTTCCTGGACATCTACGACTGGTCCAACCCGGCGGCCGTGGCAGAGATCAAGGCCTACATCGACCAGCGGGAAGCCGAGGGCCTGCCCAGCCAGGTGGCGGAGGGGCCGGAATACCGCGCCGGCCGGCTTCCGTTCACCCATGGCGCTACCTCCATCACCATGGACGGCAAGCCCGGCGTATCCCGGGTGCTGGGCGCCGTGCCGCATGGCGACATCGGCTCGCTGCGCTGGGTCCACTACCCGACGGTGTTCAACCACGTGCTGGGCGACTACGCCGTGATGGTCAACATGATGCCGCTGGACCCGCAGCGCACCATGGTGAGCACGACCTGGCTGGTGGACCGGGACGCCATCGAGGGCGAACATTACGATCTGCAAAACCTGATCCGGGTATGGGTCACGACCAACGCGGAGGATGGCGCGCTGGTCGCACGCAACCAGTTGGGCGTGAACTCGGTCGGCTACCAGCCGGGTCCCTATTCACCGGCGCTCGAGGCGGGGGTCATCAAGTTCGTCGATTGGTACGCCGAACAGATGGCGCGTCATCTCGGCGGCGGTCGCGTGGCCCGCATCGCGGCATAACGTTCACGCGGCGTGCTGTGCCAACTCCAGCGCGCGGAGCAACGTGCCGGCGAGGCTACGCTGGCACAGCAATTCGTAGGACGGCGCATCGTCCAATTGCAGCAACAGCACGCCCATGTGGCCGGCCATGGTGCTGGCCGCATTGCCGGCCTGCATGACGCGGGGATGCAGGTCGAGCGGCACCAGCCGGGACAAGACATCCCGCGCGCCGGGGCCGCCGATCCGAACCGCGGCGCGGGCCTCCGATAGGTCCACCACGCCCGCATGGGTGCCCAGGGCCGCATCCAATTGGTCGAACATTCTGGTCCCGGCGCCGTCCCGCAACGCCAGCACCTGATGCGGCGCGGTACGGACCAGCGTCAGCCCGCCCGACGCCTCCCACCTCCCGGGGAGCGGCAATTCGAGGGCGAACCCTGTTCGCAGCGCCCCCACGAGCGCGGGCATGCCGCCTCGGCGCGGGATGATGGCGGCGGCGTTCCGCTCCAGCAGGCCGGCAGGAAGGACATCAACCACGCAGGCGCGCTCCCTCGGAGTCGATGAAGCAAGGCGACACCACGTCCACCTCGACATCGCCGTTGCGGACGGGGTCGTAGGCGCGGACCCGCTCGCCAATGCGGGCGGGGCCGCCGGCCAGCATGCCCAACCCGATCCAGCAGCCCAAGTGGGGCGAGTGCGCGACGGAGGTCATCCAGCCCTGGTCATGCTCGATGCGGGCGGGCGCGCTCAGGGGGAGGAAATGCGCCCCGGCGCGCAGCCGGCTCGCCTCGTCCACCGGACGAAGCCCGACCAGAGCCGGCCGATCCGTCGCTTGCAACGCCGGGCGCCGGGCCATCGCGCGTCCGATGTAATCCTTCTTGGAGGACATCATGCGGCCCATGCCCAGGTCGCGCGCCGTGGTCTGCCCGTTCAGCTCGCCGCCGGCCGGGTGTCCCTTCTCGATCCGCATTACGCCCAACGCCTCCACTCCGTAAGGCACGGCCCCAGCCTGCGTGATTTCCTGTATCGCCCGCTCCCCAGACCGGGCCGGCACCGCCAGCTCGAACGCCAACTCGCCAGAGAAGGATATCCGGAACAGCCGCGCCTTCCTTCCTGCGAACTGATACTCGCCCGCCCCCATATACGGCAGCCCGGTGTCGGAGACGTCCTGCTCGGGGCCCAATACCGCTTCCAGCACCGCCCGTGCCCCAGGCCCGGCGATGCTGAACTGCGCCCACTGGTCGCTCACGCTGACGAAGCCCAAATCCAGCTCCGGCCACAGCACCTGGTGGGCGAACTCCATGTGCTCCAACACCAGCGCGGCATTCGCGGTGGTGGTCGTCATCACCCACCGGTCCGGTCTCAGCCGCGTGGTGGTGCCGTCATCCATCACGAACCCGTCTTCCCGCAACATCACGCCGTACCGGCAGCGTCCGGGCTTCAGGGTGGAGAAGGTGTTGATGTAGAGCCGGTCCAGGAAGGCGCCTACGTCCGGTCCGGTCAGCTCGATCTTGCCCAGAGTTGACACGTCGCACACCCCGGCGCCGCCGCGAACCGCCAGCACCTCGCGGTCCACGCTCTGCTGCCAGTCGGTCTCGCCTGAGGCGGGGAACCAGGCGGCGCGCAGCCAGGGGCCGGCCTCCATGAACTCAGCGCCCCGGCGCACGGCCCAATCATGCGCCGGGGTCAGGCGCGTGGGGCGGAAGTCCTTGCCGCGGTGATGCCCGGCCAGCGCGCCGATCGTCACCGGCGTGTAGGGCGGCCGGAACATGGTGGTGCCCGTGGCCGCGATGCCGTTCCCGGTCAGCTCTGCCATCAACGCGAGCCCGTTGACGTTGGCCAGCTTGCCCTGATCGGTCGCCATGCCCAGCGTGGTGTAGCGCTTGAGGTGCTCGACGGAGCGGAACCCCTCCCGATGCGACAAGCGGATGTCGGAGGCGGTCACGTCGTTCTGAAAGTCGACGAAGGCCTTGCCCATGCGCGGCATCAGCCACACGGGGGAAGGATCATACGCCGTGGCCTCGGCCCGGGGCGCGGGGGCGAGGCTGGGGGTATGGCCGCAGTCGGATGCCGCATCCGCCCCGGCCCGCGCGCCGTCCGCCAGCGCCTCGGCCAGCGAGCCGCGCCCGGCCACAGCACCCGCCACCAGCATGCCCGGCGGCGGCGTGTCCGGCACGAAGCTGTGCAGCGCCGGGTCCCATCGCGGACGGCCGCCCATGTGGCAGGTCAGGCCCAACGCCGGGTTCCAACCGCCCGCCATCGCGAGCACGTCCGCGCCGATACGCTGCTTGCGTCCAGCCGCGTCGACGGCATAGATCGCGCGCAGCCCTTGCCGGCCCCGGGTGTGCGCCACTGCGCCGCCGGCGAACAGGCGGGCCCCCACACGGCGCGCCAACGCGGCCAGGTCAGGCGGCAGCTCCCGCCGCCGGTCGATCACCGCCGCCACCCCGATACCTGCACCGTGCAGGTCAGCCACCGTCCGCCAGCCGTCATCGCCGCTGGTCACCACCACCGCGCGCCGGCCTGGCATGACGGCGTAACGGTTCACGTAGGCGCGCGCGGCGCCGGCCAGCATGATCCCGGGCCGGTCGTTGCCCGAGAACACCAGCGGCCGTTCGATGGCGCCGGTCGCGAGCACGCAGCGCCGGGCAATGATGCGCCAGCAGGTCTGGCGCGGCTGATGCGGCGCCGGCCCGTGCAGGTGGTCCGCCACGCGCTCGATGGCGCCGTACGTGCCATGGTCGTAGGCACCGAACACGGTGGTGCGCGGCAGTATGACCACCTCCGGCATCGCGCGCAGCTCGGCGAGCGCGGCCTCCGCCCAGGCGGCGCCGGCTTGGCCCTCGACGACCTCCCGCTCCGCGAGCAGCCGGCCGCCGGGGCTGAAGTCCTCGTCGCACAGGACCACGCGGGCGCCGCTCCGTCCGGCGGCGAGGGACGCGGCCAGGCCGGCCGGGCCGGCGCCGACCACCAGCACGTCCGTGTGCAGCGTGGCGCGCTCGTACGTGTCCGGGTCCGGCCCCGTGGGGGCGCGGCCCAGCCCGGCGGCCCGGCGGATCAGCGGCTCGTACACCCTCTCCCAGAAGGAGGCCGGCCACATGAAGGTCTTATAGTAGAACCCGGCGCCGATCAGCGGCGACAGCAGGTTGTTCACCGCCATCAGGTCGAATTGCAGCGAAGGGAACCGGTTCTGGCTTTCCGCCACCAGCCCTTCGTACAGCTCCACCACGGTGGCCGGCAGGTTCGGCTCCCGCCTGGGGCCGGTGCGCAGCGCCACCAGCGCGTTCGGCTCCTCCGACCCGGCGGCGACCAGGCCGCGAGGGCGATGGTATTTGAACGACCGGCCCAGCAAGCGCACGCCATTGGCCATCAGGGCTGACGCAAGCGTGTCGCCTGCCAGGCCCGCATACGGCTTGCCGTCGAAACGGAACGTGAGCGAAGCGTTGCGGTCCACCAGCCCGCCCGCCGGCAGCCGACTGATCTGGCCGTGCATACCCTCGGTGAAAGCGATCGGCACCGTGACGTTCATGAGGCGTGCTCCGTCGCTGGGCCGGCGTCCGCGGCTGCGAGGATCTCGTGCGTGCGGGTGTTGCGCGTCACCGCCAGCCAACGGCGGCAGCCATGCACGTGCTGCCACAACTCGAGGTGCGGGCCGGCCGGGTTGTCGCGCAGGTAGACGTACTCGTGCCACGCCTCGAGCGGCGCGTCAGGCTTCGGCCGGACCAGCCCGGCGGCGCCGAGGTAGTTGAATTCCTCGCTCCCGCGTTCGCCGCAATGGGGACAGGGGATGCGCATCTAATGCAGGTTGGGCTGCGCGCCCTTCCCGTTCTCGTCCAGCACGGCGCCGATCATGAACCGGTCCATCCGCATCTCGGCGTTGAGGTAATGCGGCTGCCCCGTGGCAATGGTGTGCGCGAAGCACCACCCGCTGGCCGGCGTGGCCTTGAAGCCGCCATAGCACCAGCCTCCATTCAGGAACAAACCCTCGACCGGCGTGCGGTCGATGATCGGGCTGCCGTCCATGCTCATGTCCATGATGCCGCCCCATGACCGCAGCACCCGCAGCCGGCTCAGCGACGGGATCATGGAGACGCAGCACTCCATCACGTCCTCCACCAACGGCAGGCTGCCGCGCTGGGCGTAGGAGTTGTACTTGTCGATATCGCCGCCAAAGACCAGCCCGCCCTTGTCTGACTGGCTGATGTAGAAATGCCCGGCGCCGAAGGTGATGACGGTGTCGATCAACGGTTTCACCGCTTCGCTGACGAAAGCCTGCAGCACGTGGCTCTCGATCGGCAGGCGCAGCCCGGCCATCTGCCCAACGCGAGTGGTGTTGCCCGCCACTGCCAGTCCCACCTTGCTCGCGCCGATGTAGCCGCGCGTCGTCTCGGCCCCCATGATCCGGCCGTTGGCGACGCGCAGTCCCGTCACTTCGCAGTTTTGCAGGATGTCCACGCCCCGCCGGTCCGCCGCGCGGGCATAGCCCCAGACGACCGCGTCATGGCGTGCGGTGCCGCCGCGGCGCTGCAACAAGCCGCCGCGGATGGGGAAACGGGCATTCTCGAAGTCGAGATAAGGCGCCATTGCCCGGACCTGCTCGCGGTCCAGCAGCTCGGCATCGACTCCGTGCAGGCGCATCGAATTGCCGCGCCTTGCCGCCGCGTCCCGCGCGGCGTCGGTCTGGAACAAGTTCAGCACGCCGCGCTGACTGACCATGCAATTATAGTTTAGGTCCTGCTCCAGCCCTTCCCAAAGCTGCATGGAATGCTCGTAGAAGCGTTCGTTGCCGGGCAGCAGGTAGTTGCTGCGGATGATCGTCGTGTTGCGTCCGGCATTGCCGGAACCGATCCAGCCTTTCTCCAGCACCGCCACGTTGCTGATGCCGTGCTCCCGAGCCAAGTAGTAGGCCGTCGCCAGCCCGTGACCGCCACCGCCGATCACCAGCACCTCGTACTCCGCCTTCGGCTCGGGCACCCGCCAGGCGGGTGCCCAGCCGGCATTGCCCGTCAGGGCCTCCCGCGCCAGGCGAAGGAAGGAGTAGGTCATTCCGACGTCCCTTTGATGACAGAGCGGAGCGTAGCTGGCATCCTGCGCCGGCATTGACCGGTAGCGACATGGCAGCGCCGCCCAGCGACGATCCCGAGCAGGTCGGCTTCCTGCTGATCCCTGGGTTCGCCCTGCTGTCCTACGCTTCGGCCATCGAGCCGCTGCGGGCGGCCAACCAGCTTTCCGGCCGGGCCCTGTACCGCTGGTTGCACCTGACGCCGGACGGGCGACCGGCCGCGGCCAGCAACGGGGTCGCAATCCCCGCCGACGCCGCGCTGGCGGACGCGCGAGGGCTGGGCGCCGTTATCGTCTGCGCCGGCGGCAACCCGGCAGAGTTCCGGGACCCGGCCACGCTGGCATGGCTGCGCCGGGCAGCCCGGCGGATGCGGCTGGGCGGCGTTTCCGGGGGCCCTTGGGTGCTGGCGCGGGCCGGCGTGCTGCACGGGTACCGCCTCACCCTGCACTGGGAGCACGCCGCCGCCTTCGCGGAAGAGTACCCGGAACTGGACCTGCGCCGCACCCTGTTCGAGCTGGACCGCGACCGCCTGACGTGTAGCGGAGGTACCGCGCCGCTGGACATGATGCATGCGCTGATCGCCCGGGAGCACGGCCCATCCTTGGCGATGGCGGTCAGCGAGTGGCTCTTGCAGACCCAGATTCGCGAGGGCGCCAACCCGCAGCGCATGGCGCTGCGCGACCGCACCGGCGTCGCCAGCCCGGCCGTGCTGCGCGCGTTGGCGGCGATGGAGCGTGCGACGGAGACCTTGCTGTCCCGCCTGGCGCTGGCCGCCGAAGCGGGCGTCAGCCCCCGCCAGGTCGAGCGGCTGTTCCGCCAGCATCTGGGACGCACGCCCGGCGAGCACTACCTCCGTCTGCGCCTGGACCGCGCGCGGTTGCTGCTGCGCCAATCGGAGCTGTCGGTGCTGGAGGTGGCCGTCGCCTGCGGTTTCGCCAGCGCCAGCCATTTCACCCGCGCCTACCGCCGAGCCTATGGCCATGCACCCTCGGCAGAGCGTGCGCCACGTCGCACGCAGTCGTAAAAAGGTCGCTTGCAGTCAAGACGTCCCCGTCCGTTGCCGCGACGGTGTCCCTGCACGGGACGGGAACAGGCATGACCGCGCAATCCAGTGATCCCCGGTCGGTCGCGGGCAAGTCGCTCGCAGTACAGGAGCGCTGCGACGTGCTGGTCGTGGGCGCCGGCCCGGCCGGTCTGTCCGCGGCGCTGGAAGCCAAGCGGCTCGGCCTGCATGTCGTATTGGCGGACGAGAACCCGGTCCCTGCCGCCACGATGGGCGACGACGTGCCGCTGCATTTCGGCGCCCGCATGAGCGGGGCGGCCCGCAACGCCGGCGCCATGTTGGAGGCGTTCGTGGCCAGCGATGAGCGGATTGCGGAGGCATTCGACGCCGGCATCGACGTCCGGCTCGGTGCCATGGTGTGGGGAATCTGGGTCAACGGGCCCAGCGTAGGCTGGCTGCCCGGTCCGGTGGCGGGGTTGGCCGGCAGCGACGGGTCCTCCATGCTCGGCTGCGGCCATATCGTCGTCGCGGCGGGGCGCCGGGACATGGGCCTGGCCTTCCTCGGCTGGGAGAAGCCTGGCGTGATGGGCCTGACCGCCGCCGAACGCCTGGCGATGCGCTACGGCGCGCTGGACTCTCGCCGCGTGGTGGTGCTGGGCACGACGGCGGAGGCGCTGGTCGGAACGCTTGCGCTGGCGGGGGCAGGCGTGGAGGTCGCGGCGGTGGTCGAGGCCGCTCCGGCCCCGGTCGGCCCGAACGATCTGCTGGCGCAAGTGGCGGCCCTCGGCATTCCGCTGCTCTGCGGGCAGGCGGTGCGCCGGGCTGAAGGCGCGGACGAGGTGGCGGCCCTTGTGACAGCCCCCCGGGATGGCGGCGCGGAGCGGCGCATCCCGTGCGATACGATCGTGCTGGCTGTCGGCACGGTGCCGCTGATCGAACTGCTCGACGCCGCCGGCTGCCGCACCGCCTGGCAGAACGAGCGCGGCGGCGGCGTCCCGGTGCTGGATGGCCCGGCCACGTCGGCGCGCGCCATCACGGCTGCCGGTGATTGTGCCGGCATCTGGGCCGCCAAGACGCGAGACCCGGCGATTGCCCGCGCCGAAGGCCGCCAGGCCGCACGCGCGGCCGCGGCCGCACTGGGCCGCTCGGTGCCGGAGGAGGCTGTCCCGGCCGCGCCGGAAGCGGGACCGGATATCGGCGCCTATCGCCTGGACTGGGTGCGGACGACGGTCATCGAGGGCCAGGGCGAGCCGTATGTATGCCAATGCGAGGAGGTGACCGCGCGCGACATACTCGAGGTGCGCCCGCCGCGATATCTCGGCTGGCCCGAGGATCGCCGTAACCGCCGCGACCTGCGGGAGTTGCTAGGGGACGGCACGCCCAACCCGGACCAGGTGAAGCGCCTGACCCGCGCCGGCATGGGCCTGTGCCAAGGCCGACGATGCCGCGAGCAGGTGGCGGCCCTGCTCGCCCTTGGCGGCGGCACTGCGCTTGGCGAGATCCCGCTGGCCACCTACCGCGCCCCGGTGCGCCCGCTGCCGCTGGCGGTGGCCGCCGAGCGCGCAGAGGACCCGGAGATGGCCCGACAATGGGACGTATGGTTCGGGATGCATTCCCAATACGTGCCATTCCCGGGGGTTCCCGCCCTCTACACCGCCGCCGGCCGCAGGCTCGACGGCGACGTGATGGGCGAGTGACCTCGTCCGACCCTGCGGGCGCGGCCGTGCCCGCCGGCGCTGCCGTGATCGTCGTCGGCGCCGGCGCCACCGGACTCAGCGCCGCCTGGTGGCTGGCGCGGGACGGGGTGGACGTGCTCGTGATCGACAAGGGCATCGTCGGCTGGGAGGCCTCGGGCCGCAATGGCGGCGGCTGCTCCCACCATTTCAGCCCGCTGTTCGCCGAGGAGCAGCGTCTGTGGCCCCAGATGGACGAGTTGCTCGGCTACTCCACCGAGTTCCGCGCCGGCCGCATCCGCGTGGCCCTCACGGCGGAGCAATTCGCGCTGTACGGCCAGGGCCCGGCCAACGCGGCCCGCCAGGGCTTCGCCTCCGAAGTGCTGGACGCATTAGGCGTGCGGGAGAACGTGAAGCTGGCCGGGGACGACGTGTACGGCGGCTACATGCACGCCTGGGGCGGCCACGCCAACTCGCACCGCACGGTGCAGGCGTATGCCTGGGCGTTGCAGGACAATGGTGGCCGGGTCATGCAGCACGCGGCGGTGCACGGCTTCGAGACCGAAGGCGGCCGGGTGACTTCAGTCAGGACGGACCGTGGCACGCTGGGTTGCGACCACCTGGTGCTGGCCGCCGGGCCGCAGACAAGGCACCTCGCCGCCATGCTGGGCGTCGACATCCCGATGGTGTCAGCCCGCGCCGAGATGATCGTGACGGAGCCGTTGCCGCTGATGCCGATCGGCGGGGTGGACGGCAACGGGCTGTATGGCCGCCAGACCCTGCGCGGCAACCTTGCCTATGGCGGCGGCCCGCACGAATGGGTGGCCATTGCCGGCAACGCGGTGCCGCCGCGCAGCAGCACGCCGCTGATGCGCAGCATCTCCCTCCGGCTCGCGCAGCTATTCCCGCGCGCCGCTCATGCAAGGGTGCTGCGGAGTTGGGCTGGCATCGTGGAGAACACGCCGGATGGAAGGCCGGTGATCGAACGCCTGGAGAGCCCGGGCAACGTCACCCTCGCCACCCTGTCCAGCATCGGCTTCGGCCTCTCACCCGCGACCGGTCATGCGATCCGCGACCTCGTGCTGGAGAGCGCCTGCAGCTTCGCCGACCTGTCCACCTTCCGCCTCAGCCGTTTCGCCAAGCTGGAGCATGACTGGGTCGATCGGCAGGGCTGGCACGCCCTGGCCGAGGTCGATTGAACGGGGGACGCTCGGGATGCACGAAGACCCACTGCATTTTGCAAGGAAGTCCGTGGGGCCGGGCTTCGCCGACCATACTGCAGGCCCCGACATGGCGCGCATGCGCGGCTACCGCATGGCGCGGTTCCAGGCCGAGCTGCGGCGGCGGGACTACGCGGGCGCGGTGCTGTACGACCCGATCAACGTCCGCTACGCCACCGGCAGCCGCAACATGGCCGTCTGGATGCTGCACAACCCGGCGCGCTACGCGTTCGTGCCGGCGGAGGGAAGCGCGGTCATCTTCGATTTCCACGGCTGCGAGCACTTGAGCGACGGGCTGGAGACGATCGGGGAGGTTCGCCCCGCCCGCTCCTGGTTCTTCTTCTCTTCCGGCAATCGCCTGGCCGAGAAAACCGGGCTGTGGGCGTCCGAGATCGTGGACCTCGTCCGCGAGCGCTGCGGCAACAACCGTCGGATCGCCTTCGACCGGCTCGAGTTCCACGGCGGCAAGCTGCTCGAGGCCGCCGGTCTCGAACTGCACGACGCGCAGGAGCCGTGCGAGATCGCCCGTTCGATCAAGTCGCCCGATGAGTTGGCCTGCATGAACCACGCCGTCGCCGTGTGCGAGGCGGGGATGGCGCGGATGCAGGAGGCGGTGCGCCCGGGCGTCACGGAAAACGACCTGTTCGCGATCCTGAGCGACACCAACCTGCGGATGGGCGGCGAGTGGATGGAATGCCGCCTGCTGTCGTCCGGCGGGCGCACTAACCCTTGGTTCCAGGAGGCGGGGGACCGCGTGATCCGGCCGGGCGATCTCGTCAGCTTCGACACCGACATGATCGGGCCGATGGGCTACTGCGCCGACATCTCGCGCACCTACCGCTGCGGCCCCGGGCGCGCGACTCCCAAGCAGCGGAAGTTGTATGGCCTGGCGCTCGAGCAGATCCATCACAACGTCGGGTTGGTGAAGCCTGGCATCAGCTTCGCCGAGTTCTCCAAAAAGGCCTGGCCGATCCCCGAGGCTTATGCCGCAAACCGTTACTCGAGCGTCTTGCACGGCATCGGCCTGTGCGACGAGTGGCCCAAGGTCGCGCATCTGCAGGACCTCCAACGGTCCGGCTACGACGGAGTGCTGGAAGAGGACATGACCGTCTGCATCGAGAGCTACATCGGAGAGGATGGCGGCACCGAAGGCATCAAGCTGGAGCAGCAGGTCCTGGTGACGCGCAACGGCTACCAGCTCCTGTCCACTTATCCGTTCGAGGAATCGCTCTATGCCTGAGCAGCCCTCCTGATAGGGGCAGACGGCGGCGCGGCAGCCGTGATACGTTCCAGGACTGAACGAGACACACGACAGAATATGCAAGAAGGCGAAGGCAGCCTTTGCAGCGCGGGAGGGACCAGCCACATGACCGATGAAACCGTGCATCCAGCCGTCCCGGCTCTGAAGCGGCAGCTCGAGGCGGGAGCGATCGACCGCCGCGAGTTCCTGCGCAGCGCCACGCTGCTCGGCTTGTCGGCCGCTTCCGCTTATGCCGTCGTCGGCGAGGCGCCGGCGCGGGCGCAGCCTGCGCTTCCGAAGGGTGGCACGCTGAAGCTCGGCATGCGCTGTCAGGACCTGTCCAGCCCGCACACGTACAGCTGGATCGAATCGTCCAATTCCGCCCGCCAGCATTTCGACTACCTGACCGTGACCGGAATCGACAACGTTACCCGGCCGTCCCTGGTGGAAAAGTGGGAGGCATCCGAGGATCTGAAGTCCTGGACGTTGCACATCAGGCGCGACGTGAAATGGCACAACGGTCGCGGCTTCAATGCCGACGACGTGGTGTGGAACCTGAAACGGGTTTTGGACCCCAAGACCGGTTCGTCCGTGCTGGGCCTGATGCGCTCGTTTCTGATGGAATCCTACGAAACCGACGAGGTGGACGCGAGCGGCGCCAAGAAGAAGTCGTCCCGGCTCTGGTCGCCAAACGCTATCCAGAAAGTGGACGACTTCACCGTCGTGCTGAACGGCAAGGAGGCCAATCTCGCTGTTCCGGAACAGCTCTACCACTATCCGCTGCTGATTCTCGATCCCGCCGACAACGGCGTCTTCAAGGTCGGTTCGAACGGCACCGGCGCGTTCATGATGACCGAGAACGAGGTCAGCCGTCGGCAAGTGTTCAAGCCGAACCCGAACCACTGGGGCGAAAAGCCGCGTCTGGACCAGCTCGAGTTCATCGATCTCGGCGACGACCCGGCCGCCGCTATCGGGGCGTTGGCCTCCAAGCAAATCGATGGGCTCTATCTCGCCGACGTCATGCAGGTCGATGCGCTGAAGCAGTTCCCGCACCTACAAATGTATCAGGTGACCACGGCGTACACCGCCACGGCCCGCATGCGGCCGGTCAAGCCGTTCGACGACAAGCGGGTCCGGCAAGCCATGCGGGCCGCCATCGACCCGGCGACCATCGTGCAGATCTCGCAGCGCGGCTTCGGCTTCAATGGCGAGCACCACCACGTCAGCCCGGTTCACCCGGAATACGCCAAAGTCCCGGTGCAAGGCCGCGACGTGGCGCGGGCCAAGAAGCTGCTCGCCGACGCCGGCTATCCAAACGGCATCGACGTCGAGATCACCGCACGATCGTCCGACTCGGCCGCCTGGGAGCTGGTGGCGGTGCAAGCGATGGTCGAGCAATGGAAAGAGGCCAATATCCGCGTCAAGATCAACGTCCTGCCCTCCACCCAATACTGGGAGGTCTGGACCAAGACGCCGTTCGGCTTCACGACTTGGGCCCACCGTCCGCTCGGGGTGATGACCTACAGCCTCGCCTACCGCACCGGGGGCGCCTGGAACGAATCCGGCTACTCCAACCCGGAGTTCGACCGGCTGCTGACCGAGGCGGAGGGGCTACTGGACGTGGAGAAGCGGCGCGCGGTGATGGCCAAGCTGGAAGCGATCATGCTGGAGGACGGCCCTATCGTGCAGCCGGTCTGGCGCGCCTTGCTGACCTTCATGGACAGAAAGGTGCAGGGCTTCAAAATGCACCCCACGGGTTACCTCAATGTCAACGAGCTCGCGGTCGGCAGTTAGCCCCAATACTGTTCACTTTGCGATTCGGATGGCGGCGCTGAAGTCGATGCGCGTGGTCGGCTGTGGCGTGCGCGGGCGCAATGGATAGCCGCTCATCTTGCGCTTGACCCCGCGCGGCACCTGCCTGCCT
>JAABVA010002459.1_pt1 | contig 18413 bp, 5 predicted proteins | sample 5560331 | NCBI WGS metagenome assembly JAABVA01 (sample SAMN12812661, study PRJNA571458) | rock metagenome | isolation source: Antarctica rocks | place: Antarctica: Victoria Land, Mt New Zealand sud | collected 2016-01-07 | reverse complement strand
TTACTTCACCTTTCAACAAGAGAGATTTCAACATGAGAGATTCTGACATGAAAGAAACATCTTTCAGTCAAAGATCATGTAACATTCACATCAGCAAAAAAGACAAAGACTAAACAACAAAAACTTATCTAAATCTGATTAAAAGAATTCTTTCAAACAACTGAAATTCACAATACACAGTGATTTACATGAATAAATTCAAAAATACAAGACAATGTGAATGCAAGAATAGCCTATATGTGTGAAAGAAATAGTGATGAAAAATCATGAAATCTTGAAAATAGTCTAAAAGTCTTTGATGCTGAGCTATTTGCTATATTTCAGGCTCTAAAATGAATGCAAAGCTTTGATTTAAAAAGAATCAAAGAAATCTGAATTTTTTATGACAGTTAAGCTGCAATTCAAAGACTTCAGAACATTAAATCAGAATCTAAACAGCATTTAATGATTAAATGTCATTCAACAATGTATATACTCAAATCTCAAGATTTTACAACTCACATTCACTGAATTCCTAGTCACAAAGACATTATTGATAACAAAAAGACAAATATAGCTGCACAAAAAAGTGCAAAACAGAAGTTTAAAATCTGTTCTGAAAGATTCATCTTAATTAGCTATATAAAATGTCTTATAAAGACTGAAGTGCTTGTCAGCTAAAAAAATTCACTGAAATTTAGTTAAAAAAGAACACATCTACATTAAAATGAAGGCTGAATCACACTGAAATCAGGATAAAAATCTTAAAAACATCAACAGACTTCAGTTTTTCACATTTATTCAGATGAAACTAGATCACAGCTATTTTAAATTCTATTTAAATAGACTATCTGACTATGATTCTGATAAATGTTATCTGTCATGTCATCAAAGACAGACACCAGAACATTTTTTAACTACTTATTATCATTTTAAAAATGAACAACTAGTTTTAAGAAGAAAACTAGAAGATCTATCACTAGAAATCAGAACTCTTTTTATCTTAAAAGAAGAAATTCAAGCTGTTTTACAGTTTCTGAAAGAAACAAGAGTAGGAATCAGAAAGTGGTTGTTAGAAGAGGATGTGAAGAAAGAAATTAAGTAAATTAAAAGAAAAGTTGAAGAAAAGTCAATTAACAATTAAGGAAACAGCCTGACTGCAAAGAAGTGATCAAAAAGCACATCAGCATGTGAATTTCTTATGTTGAGAGTTTTATGTGCTATTTTCTGTTTTCAACCGCCATAGCCTTATAGGCTGCATGTGATGTATGAAGAATAAATAAATAAATAAATAAATAATAAATAAATAAACTGATTAATTACATAAACATTACTTATCAATCTCTGAGACTTTCACAGAGATCAGTCAGACATTAAGACTCAGCATCTTTGTGTAGAACAGAAATAATGCTGTTGCTTTGTGTATATAAAGATTTTTGTAAAGTCAATAAATTGACTAAGCTCAATTTAAGTTTCATGTAATTGCTTTTTGTCTTGCTGACTTGTAGATTCATCTTTATTCTCACTTCAGATTTATTTATCTGATCAGTACTTTCTGTAATTTTATTTACTATCTTCTTAATTGTGTCTAAAGCTGTCTCTGCTTCTCTATTTATGTCATTATTCTTTACTGTAGATTCTTCATCATTATTAATGATCTAATTATGAAGACTGTATTACATCTATATCTTCTCAGTGTTCTGTCAGCAGAAACTCAAAATACTGTTTAAACTGTGTTGATTACTTATTTAATTCTTGCAGAGACTGAATTGTCAGCTGTTTTAAGAAATCTCTGCATTATTTTATGTTTTATGTATAGATTTAAAGACTGAACATTGAATTTCTATTTTAAAGCAATTATAAATGTTCTTTTATAAACTTTCATTATCTTTCTTAAATAACAGTTCTGTAGACACTTCAGTGATTTAATAAATAAGATAGTTGATGAGACATTATTATTTTGTAAATTTCACATCTGCAACTTATATAGCATGATTGATCAGATCACTGCTGTGTAAAGCAGTTAAGACTGCTTTGTGAATGAGTTTTATGTGAATGACATAATACATAAAAGAGCTTCAAATATCATAATGTTTTTCTGAGCTGTCTATTGCACATATTCTCTTCATCTTAATATTGTGTCAATCTAAACACTCAATACTTACAATGTTATCTCTGTTGAGATTATCTGATCATCAAAATGCACTATATTCATTAAGTTCTCACTGAGATCTCTGTAATATCTTATAAAATAAATTAATTTATATTTATCTAATATAAATCTCACTTCATATCTCTTTACTCATACAATGCACTGACTGTAAGCTGACTTCAGTCTGTAACAGTTTATTTATATTAAGATTCTTTATATAATTAAATTTATATTATTTACAAAGTTAAACATCATCATCTTGTTCTCTGAGCACTTAAACATCATCAGCAGTTCTGACACAAAGAACAGAAAGAGAATTGAAGAAAATAAGAATCTTTAAGAAATCTTTGTTCTTATAAATATTTAATCATTTTTAAATTCTGAGAAAACTATTCTTGTATAGCATTTAATCAGAAAGCATTCTATAATGTAAATAATTCATGATGAGAACTCTGCAGATTGCATGATGTGTAGCAATCTCTTATGTGAAACATTGTTAAATATCTCACTGAGATTAACATTAAACATCAAGATTATGCACTCTGACTTTGTCTTTCACACAGTGTTGACACAGAATGTAAACAGCTTTAAAGCAGTAAAAATAGATCTTTTTTTTTAATTCTTATTTAATTTCATAAAATAAGATTATGTATCTCTGTTGTCTTAATGATTCACTCTGCAATCAGCTTTTTCAGCAGTTTTATAATTGTGTTTTTCAGTACAATGAAATGATAATTACTTAACAGTAAGTAGTTCATCTTTCTGTTCTTTTATAAAATTATTATAATGAATTCTCAGAAGCTCTTAAACATCAATTTACTGATAAAGTATCTGCTAATTACTTATGTAAAATCATTCTTAATAAAGAAGATTGCAATTTTAAAAGCTTCATTTGAAATGTTGTCTGACTTTAAAGCTTTATTATTTGACAATCTATGAATTGACTGCTTAATCTGCTTCACAATAAATATTAAAAAGATGTTAAATATAAAAAATGAAGATAACTCATTGTCAATGTCTCTGAGACCTGCTTGCTTCTCTTTTAAGAAGAACCTCTCTGTTAAAATTTGTGTCTTAATAAAATTATCACTACTTATGTTATTCTGATTTGATCTTCACAAAAATAAGATGTAAAATGATGCTTATGATTTGTCTGCATAAAGCTTGCTTTATTACAACAGTCTTCATAAACTCTTTTTATAAAAGTTATTTAGAGCTGAGATTGACTATTTAATGAACTGTTATCAATTTGTACATCTTACATGTTGTAATTTCTTCTTAAGTAAATCTTAAAAGAATTGATAAAATATCTTATTGTAATTCATCTCAGTATCATTATACTGTTGTTTTGCACATCTTGTATTCACAAAAAGTTTTAAGACTCTTAATGATTATTGAGAGTTTGCTTGCACATATGAGCAGATCTTTAAGCAGTGTTTCTTTAAACTTTCATGAATGATCTGTTGCAGAGCTGTAAATAAGCATAATATGTACATTTACTTTTTCTGACACAGATACTGTTTAAATCTCTTCTTATCAAGCTTTTTCAGTGCATAGCACTTGCTTAATGTTAACTTTTTTGTTAATATTGCAATTTAAATGTCTATTGAGATGTGATCTTAAGTAATTGCTCAGTGATTCATTAAATTATAGAATTGAATTAATTTCTTAATTGCTACTGAGATAAATATAAGATCAATGACACTTTATTGATTGTCTCTCTTTCAGATTGATAATTCTCTTAAAGTGAGTAATAAAAGATCATTTACTACTGTTGTGATGCAGAGATGTTCTGATTATATTTTATAAGTGACATATAAATTCTCTTAAAAGAAATAATGAGCATTAAAATCTCTTAGAAGCATAATCTTCTCTTTAACTTAATGAATAATTTGTTATATAGTATGTTAAGTTCAAATTTGTGATCTATTGCTTTGCAGATTATATACATTTATGATGATGATGTTCTTATCTGTAAGACATATGTGCAGTGCTGTTACATATTAATTATATAATTAAAACAATCAGATATGAGCTGAAGTCTTTTTGCTAATCATGAAGCATATCTTGAATGCTGAATTGACATTATCTATTAAAATATAATTTTAAGAACAATAAATAAATACTGTGTATCTGTTGAAAGTCTGTTTCTGTATGATCAGCACTTAATGAGTGTTTAAGTTGACTGCATTTAGAATAAGTTTTGTCATGTTATAGTTTGCAAGACTGCAGTTAAATTAAAGAATTTAAATGTTTAATATGAAAAGAACTTTAATTGTGCAGCATCTTCTTTTATAAAATTTGTTGATGTTTTATTATGCATTAAGTGACTTTTCTAATCACTGTCACTAAGCTTTAACACAAAGAGCTTGATCTAAATGAAGTTTTATGCTGCTGTTAAGATATCTTATGAATAATCAGAGCTTCATTTAATTGATATTAACACAGTGCTCAGAAACTGTTCTCACTTTCTTAATTGAATGATTCTAAATCTGTTAAACTGTGATGACAATTATGTTGTGATTATGAAATGACTACAGATTACTGTCATTCTAACTGTCAAAATTACACATTTCTTTTAATAGATGACAAGAAAGTTTTTAAAGATTTTGTACATTGTCTTCTGTCATGTCTTGTGAGTCTAATCATAGTTTATGCATAAAACTCTCTTTTTAAAGCAGTTCACAATTTAATGTGTATCTACATATATGCTGCACTTCATCATCTTTTTACAGACAGACTGTATATGATCTTATTATTTACAGTTGAAACACTGTCTAATCTGTATGCTGTGATCATGAAGATAAACATCATATAACTGAAAATTAATGATCAGTCTCTTCTGAATGATCTTATGCTGTAATGTCTGTATGAAAAGACTGACTATCACAGTTTCTCTGATTTTGTCTTTTTACAGTTAAGACTCATGCTGCTTAAATGTGTGCAGTCAGTGAATCTTGTTTATGATAAGTGTAAATAGAATGATCTTAAAAGTGATGCAGATTCTCTGTATAAGAACTGCATTGTTTGCATCTTTCTCACTGTTGATCTGCATAAAGAGTGATACTTCTCAGAGTTTTACAAAGTAGTCTTGATGCAGAATTCAAAGCTTCTTCATTTGACATCAATAACTAAGAAGTCAACATGAAATTTAAGTAAAGCTATGAGCAATTCAAGAATATATGTTTAAAATGATATAAGAAACTGCTCTGAGAATAGTAGTAAATACTTCAAGAAGAAATTATCATTATTGAAAAACAAGAAGTAAAAAAGATATCTGTACAGCTAGAAGAGCTGATGATAATGATATAATTTGCAATATGAGATTACAAAATGTCAGAACAGTCAAGAAAAGATTACAGAATTGAGATATATCTACTTATAGATTATGTGATACTTAATGAAGAACATTGAACGCATACAGAAAAACATGTGTCATCTGAGTTTCTCAATAAAGTGAAAGTACTAAAGAATCTTATTTAACATGAATATAATCAGTACAAGATGTACTGACATTCAGAACAAATTGTTAGAAAAGAAATTGATGAATATATAAAATTGATTGTAATTAATAAAGAATTGATATGATTCAAAGAACTATAAAGAAAGTTTAAGAAATCACAAAATCAGTTTAATGAATCTTAAAAAGAGTTTAATGAATCATAAAGCATGAATTGAATTCTGTGAGCTTCAATAGAAGTAAAGAGCTTTAAGAAGTTAAAAAATCTTAAGCTTTTTCAGTAAAACTAAAGAAAAAGAAGCTTTTAATGTCTCAATGAATTGACAACAGCAATTATAAAATATAAATTGATGTTAAGATATCATTGAAGAGACAACTTTGAGTAATGATAAATTCAGAAATAATCAATAACTTTATATCATAATGAGTAATTAAACAGCTAGAACTAATACTGCAAAGAGTATTAAAGCTGACATAAGTATATATAATTAATGAAGAATATAAATGAATTTATAAAGAAGTTTACATTGAAGTTATAATAAAGAACAATTTACAGAAGTTAAGATTAGATGTTTTTAAGTCAGTTAAGTATGATGCTATACTAGAAATGCTCTGATTACATAAAAAAAACTCTTAGATTAACTGAATCAATAAAAAACTCTATGCAACAGAGAACACATATAATATCTTTGATCAATTAGAAAAGAGCTTATCAGAGTATAAGTCTTGAGATTATGAGATATCATTCATCAATAATAAACAGTTAAAGTGAATATCACTTTATTTAATAAATAAAGATTAGTTAAAGAAAGTTTAAAACTATTTTGCTGAGAATTTAAAGAGAGAATTCATTAAACTATTAAGGTCATTGACAGAATATCTGATTCTGTTGATATTAAAAAAGAATGATATTAAATGATTATATATTAATTATAAACAACTCAACAAGATAATTTACTGAAACAGTTATTCTTTATTGTTAATAAAAGAGTTGCAAGACAGACTAAAAAAAGTTAAGTGATTTATGAGTTTAAATTTAAAGAAAGTGTACTACTATGTATGCATAAAGAAGAACAAAGAATGAAAAATGACATTTTAAATAAGATATGAACACTATAAATACATTATTTTATGTCATTTAAGCTCAAAAATGTCTCAATCACTTTTCAGAGACTCATTCACAACATATTGAGAAAATATTTTAATAATTTTGTAATTATATATCTTAATAATATTTTGATATATTTAAACAATCTTAAAATGCATTATAAATATATAAAAAAGATTTTAACAAAGCTTAATGAGAAAGCTATGTATATGAAAAAGTTAAAAAGCAAATTCAAAATTAAGAAAATACAGTTTTTAAAATATGTCATTTAATTTAAACAGATCAAGAAGAACTTAAAGAAGATAGAAGCAGTTAGAAATCAATTGATATTAAAGAAGATTAAAAAAGTGCAAGTCTCTCTAGAATTGATGAATTATTATTGAAAGTTTATGTTTAATTATATAAAGATTGTGAAATCTCTTATGTGTTTGACATACAAGAATAAGAAATAACATTGAGATAAAGAACAGAAGAATGCATTCTGCATATTAAAGAAAAGTCTTAGTGAAATGACACATCTATAAATATTCAATTAAGCATGCAAAAAAATACTGAAAATTAATACATTGAATTTTGCAGTCAGAGTATGTCTATATTAGATTGAAGATGAGCAACAGAAGTCTATTATATATCAATTTAGAAAGTTATTAAAACTCAAGAAAAAATATAAAATTTATAATAAGAAATTTCTTGTAATAATAAAAGCACTATAAGATTGAAGATCTTATCTTGCAGATATAAGCAAGTCTATTTAGATCTTTACAGATCATAACAATTTAAGAAACTTTGCAATAATTAAATAACTGAATTAATGACAGATTCATTAAGCAGAATAGTTAGCAGACTTTGAATTTCAGATTTATTATAAGAAGAATAATAAGAATGATGATGCAGACACTTTAAATAAATAATTTAATTATAAAGAAGTGAAAACAATTCATGCTGAAATTCTGCATAAAGAATTAAAGATAAGAAAGAAACTCTTATAAAAGATTTAACAGCAATACATAAGATGAAGAATATTTTCTTAATGAATGAAGAATTCATTAAAATATGTTATGACAGTTAAGCTGATGAATATTTAAAAGTTAAGTGTACAGAAGATCTTATATAAAGAAGATACAACAGAGATGATCTTTGCAATTAAATTACTGAATACATTGTCAAATGCAATTCATGTTAATGCAATAAGATTTAAAGAAATAAGCATTATGATAGAATAACATAACTGAATATATTGAGTGTGCTTTGAGAGTCTGTTATCATGAACTTTATTATTAAGTTATTAAAGTCAAAGAACTCAGCATGAAAAGTCAGATTTGACAGCATATTGATTACAGTGAATAGATTAATGAAATATATAATGTTTATTTCATTTAAAGAAACTGCAACAGCATTAATATTGATGTACATTATACTGTAAGAATTGATTAGCAATCATGAGCTATTAAAAAAGTTTATCATCAATAAAGACAAACTGTTTATTACAAGTAAGTTCTGAGAAATGTTTACAGCAGAGCTCAGAATAAAATATAAAATGTTGATAATGTATTATTTGTAGATAGATAAGCAGAGTAAATGAATGAATTAAACAGTTAAGATGTATTTATAATATTATGTTAACACAAACAAAATAATTGAGTACAGCTGCTGTTAATGACACAGTTTATGTACAACAATGTATGAAACAAAATTATGAGAAAGACATCATTTAAAGTGAATTATAAATATTACTTAGAGATTTGATAAGATCTGTGAGTGCACAAATCTTAAAGTTAAAGAGTGATATTGAATATTGTGAAGCTTAAGAAACTGTATATTGATTTTACAAAGAGAATTAAGAAGCAGAAGAAATGAATAATAGAGATAAAATTATATGAAATTGAAGAGAAAATATATTTATGAATGAATAATATGTGAATGAAGAAGAAAAGTAAGAAACTCATGAATAAGAATATTAAATCATTCATGATTAAATAAAACATCAAGAAATTAAGCTATAAACTAGACTTATTTTAAGAAATGTAAATACATTTAGTATTTTATACATCAATGCTTCAACATTGTAATCAATTCATATCACTTCAAGCAACATCAACATCTGTTAAACTCAAAATTGAATATGAAGTTAAGAACATTCTAGAAAAGAGAATGATTAGTGAGAAAGTTTATTATCTTATTAAATGAAAAGAGTATGATGTTTCAAAAAGCACATGAAAACTTAAAGATAACTTACTTAACTGTACAAGAATGCTACAGCAGTTTGAGAAGAAGATGTGAACATGAGATCATCTTAGAAACTTAAAGAAAAGAAATTAAAAGAATCTGAATTGTTCTTATCTCTGAAAACACTGTCATTATCATTAACAAGATTGTGAGCAAGACAGAGAGTCTTCTTGAAAACTTTATCTTTTGTATGTTTCATCATCTTGCAAAGATAAGTAACTTTAATAAGAATCTGTGTCAGTTCTTTTTCAGCAATGATCAGATTAAATTTGAGTTTATTGTGTATATAGTTGAGAGATTCTTACAACACATTGATACATAAATGATCACAACAAACACATTCAGCACACTTAGAATGATTCTTTATCTTTATGCAAAGAATTAAGAAATTGAAACAGTGAAGACAGACAGTCAACACTGAGTCACTGTCTTTATTAATGAATTGATAAAGATAAAGACAATTGTGTGTTTTGATTGACTTCATCATGAAAAGCTTACAAATTACAAAGTTAGAAACTTTCATTTAAATAGACTCTAGAGAACTAGCATCTAAAGAGAGAAGATAATGTTATAATTATTGCTTTGATAGATTCATTAAATGCAGTAAGTTCAGTGAATTATATTTGAGAGATATATAACTTAGTATGAGCTCATGAGCTTATGAGTGAGCTAAGTAAGCTGACTTATAATGCTCATAAATGAGCAAGATGAGCAGTCTGATATATATACAGATTATCTTTCTTAAGAAGATAAATATATTCAATGTAATCATTACTTAACATACTACTATCTATCAGTTAAATTCTATTGTGCTGAACTCTTATATCACAAGCTTTAATCTCTAGACTCTATATTGAAGAAATCTTCAATCAAGACATAACATTCAATTATAATTAATTTATTTCTTACAACTTTTTGATCTTCTGATTCAAACTAAAGATTAAAATCACTGAGAAGTATACTTTTTGACTTCTTATTTCTTTAGAAGTCAGTCAGATAAATAAATAAGTTAATTTAAGTTGATTAAAGATTTCTATCTTCTCTTTAATTAGTTGCATTTCATTTAAATTGTTGAAAATAGCTGTAAAAATTTCATATACTATTATTTTGTATCACTTTTTGTTCTTTTTCACTTTAGTGAAGTCTAGAACATGTTGTTAATTTTTTTTAATGTTTCAGAAGATTTTCTGTGATGACATTAGATATGATTGTTATGACTATGTTGAATTTTGACTGAAACATAGTCTTGACAACAGTTATTAATGTGATAATAAGACATTTATTTCTATATGATAAGATGTTTTGTAATGTAGTAGTGATTTTTGATTTGATATTTTGAACAGTTATTTATATAAAGGTTTTTAGACTTTTCTTAAGTGCAGTGACATAGAATTTTGATTGTAAATGTGATGTAGCTATTTTGACTGTTTTTGAGTGTATAATAGTTATTTTATAGCTATTTGTTGTGATTGTGAGTTGAAATTCAGACTAAAAGATGAATTTCTTTGCTGTTTACACTGTTTAACAGAGATCTTAATTTAACTTGATGTTCACTTTCTTCTTAAATTAATTAAGTTGTTGTTAAACTGTGTATTGTTCTTTACTGAAGATTTTCTCTTCAATAATTAAAGAACTAAGATTTTCTTACTTCTAAACTTCATCTATAGCATTGATGCTGATAGCTAGTTTTGACTGATTTGTTGTTTTAATTTATTAAAAAATTAATTTTAGAAGATTTTTAGTCTGCTGAAGTAGCTGATCTCATGATGTAGATGTTGATGTGATGTTATTATTAAATATATTGATGTAAATGCTGAAGATGAAGTTTGTTAAAAAGATAAAGTTAATAATAGCTTTTCTTTTCAGAGATTTCTTGATGTGATGCACTGACTGTGTGAGTATGTCAGATGAACATGTGAAGTGAAAGTCATGAATTTGACTTTTTAATGTGATGAATATTGTAAGTATTATAAATTTTATGAATTTTGTAGAAAGATCTGAATTCAAATTCATGAATAAGATCTTTTTTAGTAGTAATAATTCAGTTTTTCACAAACTGAACATTTCTAAGATTCTAGATTAAGTTTCTATTGATTTCTTTCTGATTTATAGCAAAAGAGTTTCAATTCTTTATTTTAAATCTTGTTTAATATCTTAATTCACTCAAAGTAAATATACTTTACAATGAGTTTTTATCAGCAATTAGATAAGATGACACAGCTAATGCTTAATATTCACAATTAAATTTAAATGATGCATCTAGCTCTGAGTATATATTCTTTATAATTTACATAATTCATTTCAATGTCAATTTTTGTTGAGAAAATCTTTCTGCACAAAGAAATCACAAATTTCAGCTTAAAACAGTAAATCTGATCTAAAATAACTCAATTAATTTAAAAGATTTCAAAAGTAGTCTGAAAGATTGAAAAGATAGTGTTTTAAGAGTAAAATATAGTGATGTAAGTGTAATTTTGATGTTTTGCAAAGATTTTGATGTGATGTAATGTTTTTTAATGTTGTTGTTGTGTAATTTTGTTAAGTGAGAAGTCAGAAAAATTAAAACTTTCAATGTGCTGTGATGTTTTTGCTTATAACTTTCTGACAAGATGAGATATAAAAATAATTTTGATGTATGAAATACAGAAGAATGTAATGTAAAAAATTTGCTGTTATTGATTTTTTAATATCTTTGTTAATTGTTGATGTGCATACAAAAGCAGAGTTGAGGCAATCATTTTAATGTGTAAATGTTGCAGTGTTGATGTTTTTGAGTTGTTTTGATATGTAAATAGACAAGTAAATAAGTGAGAACTCAGAAACATTAAAAAACTGAAGGTTGCACAAAGAGCTTTGCAATTGAATGCACTGAAAAGCAACAGATATGATGAAAAATGATGAGTGTATAAAATGCAAATAAAACAAATTTAAACACAAGTATGAAGTCTGTTTCTTATTAATGACTATGCTTGTGGTGTGGTTGATGAATATATGTGTGAAGAAATTGATTGTATGATGTAGTGATGAAAATTTTCAGATATTGAAAATGAAGCTTAATTGTCATGAAGTCTATTTAGCTATTCACTTCAAGACTCTTAATCACATCATCTCACTTGTGTTCTTGCTGCCCTCTCAATAAGACAATTGCTCTTTTTCTTCATCAACATAGCTAAAATGTCTTATATAACAGCATGCTACTTGCTCAGCCATAAGGCTATGTATATATAAAGCAGTATTCTCATCATAGCTAGAACTCAGCTTTTTACAACCTTACAATTTTGACAAATTGATAGCATCAACTTACATCATCAGCTCACATATAGTGACATCAGATTCAATTTCATTAAAAACTTAATCACTTAATCTAAGTATCAGTTAGTCATCTTATCACAACATTACAATTCTTCTATCTTACTTCTACATCATCTCAATCTCTTTAAAATGAACAATCTGATCAGACTGAGCATCTGTTTAAGTATATTATTCACTATTATTACATTACTGACAGTCTCATAACCTTGATGTACATCATTACACCTCAATGTCATATCTTAATGTCATTAAAATCTTCATTACATATTCAAGAGACTTTCATCTAATTCTAATCTCTCTATCAATGTCTCTATCAGAACCTGAGGCAAGAAGATTAAAGAGAAGGTATCTACAGCATTAAAAGATCTTATTAACTCATTTTAGTTATTCAGCAGTCTTCACTGCTTCATATTAATCTTCTTATCAAACTTAAACAACTTCAACATAGTCTTGCCTGATTTAGTTAATCTTATTAAGTCAAATCTGTCTCAATAGTCTGATTCAGACTTTCAAGACAATACTATATTTACTTTGTCTGCTTATATCAGTACAACAAAGAACATACCTTGTAATAAGTCTTACATCAATATGATAGATAACAACAACATCAATTAAAGCTGACAAGAAACTGATTTCATATAACAGCAATGAAAGTTGCTTACTGATCTTATACAAAACTTAAATCAAGGCAATAAAGACAATAATGACAATAAAGAAAATGACTAGTCATCTGACAATGATAATGACAACAAAGACAATAGTTAAAATAACACTTCAGTCTCTGAGAAATGAGTTATCATGTCTGATATGTGAAAATCAAACAATATTGACTACTTTCACTCAGAATTTGATGATCATAAACCTGAAACAGACCTTATTGATAGTTCTAGTCATTACATATATTACAGAGATATCTATATCTTTATAAATTATCTTTGCATTCTCATTCTCATTAAAGAATTAAAAGTTCTACAAGTGACAATATCAGTCTGTTTATATAAAACAGTCTTGTTATGACATATCATTGAACTCACTAATATAAAACAAGACTTACTAGAAAATGCTGATCTGAATCAGTGATACATCATTCTAGTTAAATGATTTAAGAAAAGAACTTTAGCTGCTTTACAAAATATTCAGAACAACAAGTACATCATGATAAATACATATAAAGACAAATTCTCTTATATCTTTACTCAGAAGCTGTTTCATCACATTAAAGCTGCTGAGATGATGTCAGTATATAATCAATTGATTATAGTGTGAAACAATTTAGATTTTAAGTTTAAAATGCATGTGCTGAAACCTCAGTTTAACATCATTATGACTCAATTTCTCAAGCTTCTTGATTTGAAAATGAGCATTTGAGGTGAAATGACTTGAAAACATCATCATTTAACATTGATAACATTAAATTAAACAAACTGATTTAATCAGAATAGATTACAATACAGTGAGTATCAATCTTACAATCAGTTTCAATTTCATGAGTGAGGCTTTAATTTAAATTATTAAAGTAATCAGTAACAGTCAGCTAATTAGCCTAAATCTCAGTATTTAAATTAATAATAAGATTCTCAGTATCAAACAAATTCTCAATATTAGTCAGATTCTCAAAATCAATCAGGTCAATCTTACAGTTAAAAGTAGCTATCTTATTGAAAATCTTTAACAATAATTACATCACTGAACAGTCAGTCAAACATGTATAATGAAAGAAATAATAAGAATAGATTTAAGAAGTTAAGATCTAGAGTCTAGGTGGTAGAGAAGCAAGAGAATGATAAAAATACTGACAATAATGAGAAAACAGAGAATTCTCTTAATGTAAAGAATTAAGAATCTGAATCTAATTATTATGTTACTGATTAGAATGTGAATTACTACAAGGTTGAAGACTATAATCAGAAAGAAGACAACAAAGAATTTAAAATAAACTTTGTTGTTATCTCTGCCTCTATAATACAATATCATGATTGTCATCAAGTCTTTAATTTCAAAAACACTCTGTTTTGTCATCTTCATTTCAGAACAAGCAAAATCACTTGTTGTTCTAAAGGCAAAACATTAGCATCACAGTCAACAGCTATGCTCATGAAATCTTTAGACAAATTACTAAAAATTATGTCAGTCAGTTTTGTCATTAAAGACATCAAAACAGGCTATGAATTTTAGAACTGACATTACATTATATTTCTAGATATGAAATGTTTAGTCATCATACTGAATTGAATCTTTTTCAAATCTTAATGCAGCAAAATGAAAATTTACACTATGACTATGCTCATATCAGTATGAGAAACTGACTCTAATAAACATATGATCAGCAAATATGTCATAGTACTCATACATCTAGTAAGCATAAACATCAAGGCTATAATCACTTGAGAGACACATCTAATTGATGACCTCAAAGTTAAAATGCTAGTAAACATAAACATTATAAGATCTGAGCAAATTGACATTATTATCTTAAAGAAACAGATCATTATTGATACATGTTAGAATGCTGTTATATCAATTAAGATTTAATTACAAAGCAACTTTACTTGACACATCATATACATCAAATTCAACATAATTATAGTGTCACATACTGAGCAACCTATTTCAATACATCATATCAGGCATCTGTCTAAACAGAACTTCTTCTTTAAATCTAAAGACTTACTCAATTTAGTCTTATTTGCTCATTTAGTTAATTTCAGTCTTTCTGTCATTATAACACAGAACAAGATGAATCAATCTATTAACATTAGACACAATCAATGTCTAGATTATCTTACTGAGCTAAACTACAAGAAATGTTATTATGTTGCTGTCAATGAGTCTATTAGAGACTTAATGATTCAGAGAAGTGCTGTTACTTATTTAAGTTAAATGACTACACTGTCTACGCTGTGCTGTCATGACAGCAGTATCAGATACATTCAACTTAAGTTTAGAATCTGAGCTTAATTGCTATGAGATCACATCAACAGAATCAAAAGAAACAGTTCTTTATACAGATATCACAGTGTATAGCAATCTCACAATAACAAAAGTCTTATCTAAAGTAGTCTGTCAGTTTCCTGATGTGTAAAAAGACTCAGACAAATTTGTAAATCTGTTTATGTATAACTGAATGCAGATATTACTTAAACTGAACTGAAATGATAAAGTATCTAAACAAGTCAGAGTATATTCATTAGACTTATGAAACTGTGAGGTAGTGAATAAGACATTTAATGAATTGTAGAAACAGAACTGCATCATTTGAATAGCATGAGAAATGCTGTTTAGTGATTCAGTCTTTGTGATATAAAAAACATTGAAGAATGATATATAGAAAAGCTGAGTTGTGATGAATATTTAAGATCTTAATGTAGTTACTATATTAAATATATACTCATTATCTTTACAAGCTAATATCACTGTCACAGTTAAGAACATCATCTATATTAATGTAATGAATTGTGTCTTATTCTTTTATCAATGATACATTCACTCAGACAACAGACATAAGCTCATTATTGTTAGTCATTGTGATTAGAAGTCATTCAATGTGACTGTGATGAGATTTAAGAATTTGTTTATCTATGTTTAAAGATAAATTGACTGTTTACTTTAATCATTTTGAACAATTGTTTACATCTATGTGAATAACATCATCATTTACTTTAAAATCTTAAAAAAACATCTTCTTCATCTAAGCATCATATTCAGTCTGTTCATCAAGAAGAGCATATTCATTAAGCTTAACAAGACTTTCTTAAAGTATTTTACTGTTCAGTTATTAAGTTAAAAGATCAATTTGCTTGAACTGACTACTAATAAAGAGAAGTTAAAAGCAATTTTCTGCTTAACATTTCTGCATACATTAAAAGAGCTAGAAATCTATCTTAAATTAACTGACTAACTGCAACAGTTTGTTTCTCACTATATTGTCATTACTAAGTCTCTTCAGAAAAGAAAGACAGCACTGTTGAAGTCTGTGCTTAAGGCTGAAAATTTATGTTTTTGTTTGTTTGTTTATTTGTTTGCTTCATACATTGCATGCAGCCTGTAAGGCTATGGTGGTTCCTAGGCAGATGTTTAGATACATGTAATAACTTATAAGAAAGATACATGTAGATGTGCTTATTGATCACTTCTTTACAGTCAGGCTGTTTTATTGATTGTTAATTAACTTTTATGTAGTAACAAATGAAATATTTGTGTCAAATAATGACTAAATAAGTGTAAATTTAGTGTGTTTTATACACAACTAAGATCTGTAGAAGTTTTTCATTGCTTATTTTTCTTATTCAACATGGCAGATTTGGTGATGATATTTGTGATGAGAGTAGAAATCAAACTTACAACCTTTTAAATTAAGCAAAAAATTTTGAGATCACTACTTCTGAAAATTTTGCTTAACCTTTAAGGTTATCAGAATGATGCACTAGTTATCTGCACCATTTACCTCATCTGAAAATTTATATAAATCATATGTCAAATCAGTTAATCTTACTGAGTTAAGCCTTATCAAAATAGCAAGCTTCAAAACACTTCAGTCACTATTATTTAAATCTTCTTATCTTGTTCACTTCAATTTAGCTAAGCAGCTATACATCAATCTGAATGTATCTAAAAGCTTTGACTTTGATGTCATGATATATTACACAAAGAAGAAGACTCATATCAATATAAAGAAAGACAACAAGACAGTCTATTCATCTAAATTATCAATACAGTCTATTATATTTCTCAGCAAACTTCTAAAGTCAATTAAAATGCATTACTGATCAACAGAACTTGAGCTTGCTGATATGATGTGAGTAATTTGAAAGATAAGACATCTTATTGAGTTGTTAAATCTTGTCACTATTATTTATATAAATTATAAGATAAATGTTGAAATCATTAAACAGATCTTGCTGTTTATTATGTCAACTGAGAAGCTAAATCTTCAACTCATACAAGTAAGTGAATATCTTCAGTGTTTTAATCTGAATATCTGTCATAAATCAGAAAACAACACATTGTTCTCAATACATTATTGCAATTAGTCTTGATGATGTCATCAGAGATCAGTATGAAGAAAGATGAACTAGATATGTTATTTGCTGATGCTTTATTCATTGAGACATATGTCAAAATGTTAAACAAATTTTAAAAATGTCTTATTAAAGACTACAACAAAGATCTAACATGACATTACATCATTAATGTTCTCAATAAAGACAAGAGCAGTAAGAACACTGTCATTTTACTATTTAAGTGAGGCAGCAACAGTATTATATGACACTGAAGTCTCTTCACATTGAATTATGTCTTTGAGCTGTGATGACTTGTTAATTCACACACATTGCATAAAGAAATTTTCAGCATAATATACACTCAGAATGGTCATTTAGACTTTAATCACTGTATAAAAAGACTTTAATCAGTCTTTTACATCAGACAGATTATTAAGAACCTTTAAGATTATTTGTATTACTGTTTTGATTGTTTGATCTTTCAGACATGTCATTACAAATTATATAACTCATTGCAGTCAATATAGTCACCTTCAATTCTGTTTTACACACTGATCATAGATTTCATTCTAATCTTATTCTTGTCTGAGTCTAAGAGATTCAGTTGTCTTCTTTCAGTCATGAATAAATTCAGCAAGCAAATCATCTTAATATCAGAACAGTCAATCTATACTGCTGAACAATGAGCTCACAGTCTATTAAGTTAATTATATCTGACTAATTAAGATCTACTAAAGATTATAGTATCAGATCATGACTTAAAGTTTCTGTCTAAGCTATAAAAAGACTTATTTAAGCAATTAGATGTAAGTCTTCTCTACATGATGATGTATCACTCTCAGGCTGATGAACAAAGCAAATGCATAAATTAAACAGTCAAAATTGCCTTATGTTTCTATGTAAAAATCATAACAAAAGCAACAAAATGACTAGGCTGGGTGTCAGGGTCAGTAGCTTTAATAAGGTAGCTTTACTAATATTTTTATTATGAGAGTGTTTTGAGAGATTTTTACATGAAAATTTTATGACTAATAGATTACATCGTTTTATAAAAGTTATGAAAAGTTCAGTAATTTATCTTGTAAATTACACAACTTACATAGTCAACCCGCAAAAAACCCGCAGAAAAGCTACATATTGTGGGTTGACTATGTAAGTTGTGTAATTTACAAGTTA
>JAABVA010002458.1_pt1 | contig 18413 bp, 20 predicted proteins | sample 5560331 | NCBI WGS metagenome assembly JAABVA01 (sample SAMN12812661, study PRJNA571458) | rock metagenome | isolation source: Antarctica rocks | place: Antarctica: Victoria Land, Mt New Zealand sud | collected 2016-01-07 | reverse complement strand
GCCGATCAGATCGACCAGCTGGCGCCCGGCCGGAACATCTGGCCCGACGGGTGCCCCGACGGCGAGTTCACAGTCGACGTCGGCCGACGCGCCGACGCGGTTCATACCGAAATCGCTCGTTTGTGGGCCGGTCCGAGTTCAAGCCGGCGAAGGGTCCACTGGGGCTCGTGGTGAGCGTGCGGGAGAGACCAGGCGCGTCGCGCAACTGGTGTCCGGAACCTACGTATCGTTCGTAGCCCGCGATAGGCGTTTGCGGTACGTTCCGGGGCATGGTGCACCTGTTGGGCTACGCGCGGGTGTCAACGACGGAGCAGAACCCGGACCTGCAGGTCAACGAGCTGACCGCGGCCGGGTGCTGGCGGGTGTGGACCGACCATGCGTCGGGGGCGTTGGACCGGCGGCCGCAGCTGGATGACGTGCTGGAGCAGTTGCGGCCGGGGGACACCCTGGTGGTGTGGCGGCTGGACCGGCTGGGCCGGTCGTTGCGGCATCTGATTGAGGTGGTGACCGGGCTGGACGAGCGGGGGGTGGGGTTCCGGTCGTTGCGGGAGAACATCGACACCACGACCGCTGGGGGGCGGCTGGTGTTCCACTTGTTCGGGGCGCTGGCCCAGTTCGAGCGGGAGCTCATCCGGGACCGGACGGTCGCCGGGTTGACCGCCGCGCGGGCCCGGGGGCGGGTCGGGGGACGGCCGTCAAAGCTGTCGGTGGAGCAGGTCCGGCAGGCCCGCAGGATGTACGACGCGCGGGAGCTGACGGTCGAGCAGATCGGCGATGTGCTGGGGGTGAGCCGTACCTCGATCTACCGGGCGCTGGGTAAGACCACTACGCCGGCGCCGGCCTGCCCGGCAGAGCCGGTGGCCACGGCGACGGAGGCGGCGGGCGACGCGCCGCCAGCGGTGGCGACGGGGGTACCGGCCTCGGTCGGTGGGGCGCCGGGGGTGGTGCGCTCACGGGGCCGGTCGCGGTGGTTTGTGGTGGAGGCCGACCCGGCCGATCCTGAGCACGGGCCGGTGGCGGTGGTCAGCGGCCACGCCAGCCAGAAGGCGGCGACGGCCGCGCTAAGCCGGGCGAGGAGCAGGGCGTCGTCGGGCGCGGGGGGAGGGGGCGCCGCTGCAGGTCCGCGCCGCCGACCAGATCAGTTCCCGGCTGGTGTGGGACAGCCAGGCCAAGCGGGGCGTTGTGCAGCCCGGACCGCCGCCCTGACCGGCCGGCTGAACAATCATCGGTCGTCCTGTCCTCAGGATTTCAACGAGCTACTGCACCATGACGGGCCAGTGGGCCGGTGCCTGAAGCACCTCCTGGACGACGTCGGATGGGGTGGCGTCGGGATGAGCCGTGGTCACCGTCCGGGTGATTCCCTTGGCCTGGACGTCTCAGCCAGGCAGCGCTGCCCGAGCCTCGTCGACAGCCGCCGGGTCCACGCTGCGCCCGGACACCTTGGCGGGCGGCCCTGCGGGGCCGGTCCGGCGCAAACCAGCGCTACATGCGGGCCTCGGCCAGTAGGAGGCCCGAGAGCTGGCCGACCCACTTTAGGAGCCGGCTGACCCGACGTGCTAGTGGCGTTCCCTGACCGGGTCGGCGGGGCCAGGTCGCGGGCGGCGCGAGCCGGACTCGACGACGCTCGCGTCAGCTCGTAGGACCGCAGGGCCGGGTTCTGGGCGGCCTCGCGCTGTCTGCACAACCGGCTGAGTCCGCCCTTGACTTAGCCGTGACTGCCCCCTGGTTGACCTGGTGTCTTAGGTCGACGGTCCGCCCCTGGCTCGCCAATCCGGGGGTGCCGGTGTCAGTGGCCGAGTAGTTGGACGCCGAGGTAGGCGACGCTGGCGACGAGGACCCAGGACAGCAGTCCTAGGAGCAGCGCGCGGCCGCCGGTGCGGCGCAGGGTGGGCAGGTGGATGCCGGTGCCGAGCCCGACGAGGGCGGCGGCCAGCAGCACGCCCTGCAGCGTTTTGGTGGCGTTCAGGACGGGCGCGGGTAGCAGCCCGGTGCTGGCGAGCGCGATCGCGCCCAGGAAGCCGGCGACGAACAGCGGCATCAGTGGGGGGCGACGCCCGGTGCCGCTTGGGGCTGCGCGCCGGCGGGCCAGGCCGACGCCGGCAACCAGCGGTGCCAGTAGCACGACGCGGCTGAGCTTGACGACAACGGCGGAGGTCAGGGCGCCGGGGACGCGGTTGGCGGTGGCGACGGTCTGCCCGACGTCGTGGACGCTGGCGCCGACCCAGCTGCCGAAGGCGACGGGATCTAGGCCCAGCGGTACGCGCAGCACCGGGAGCAGCAGGATCGCCAGGCTCCCGCACAGCGTGACTAGGGCGACCGCGACGCCGGTGTCGTCGTCGTCGCCGCCGGCGACTTCCTCCATCGCCGCGACTGCTGAGGCGCCGCAGATGGAGAAGCCGGTTGCGATCAGCAGCGATCGGGCAGGCGGCACGCCCAGCAGCCGCCCGAGTAGCCGGGTGCCGCCGAAGGTGACTGCGACGGTCACGACTACCACGGCGGCGCCGCCGAGCCCAAGGTGCAGCAGCTGCGTCAGGCCGAGCTGCAGACCGAGCAGTACGACCGCGATCCGCAGCAGCCGGTGTGAGGCGAGGTGCGTGCCGATGTGCAGCACCGGTCGGTGCAGGCCAAGGTTGGCCGCGAGGGCGCCGAGCGCGACCGCGACCGTGGAGGGGTTGACCGCCGGTAGCAGCCGGGAGACGCCGAAGGCGACGGCGGTGGCCGCGGCGACGGCCAGCAGCCCTGGCAGCGGGGAGGCGGCGCCGGGCGGCGGCTCCGGCGGGCAGGTCGGCCGGCACCGGCTAGGCGTGCGGGGGTTGGTGCGGGCAGCACGGAGGATCGTGGTCACGGACACCTCCTACAGGTGGGGTTGGGTGCTGAGGATCCCGTCGGTCTGCCGCTGCCGGTAGCCCCGTCGTCCTGATGAGCCCATTAGGCGAACCTATGACAGGTCATAGCATCCGGCGATGAGGCTTCGGCACGTTCCCGACCTGGACTCGCTGCAATTGCTGCTCGAGGTGGCCGACAGCGGCAGCCTGGGACGCGCGGCCTGTCGGCACGGGATCAGTCAGCCGGCGGTGAGCGCCCGGGTGCAGTCCATGGAGCGGCTGGTTGGCTTCCCGCTGCTGACGCGCAGTGCCCGCGGGTCCAGCCTCACCCCAGCCGGGGCGTTGCTGGCTGATTGGGCCCGGGCCGTGCTGCAAACCGCTGAGGTCCTGGATGCGGGCATCAGCTCGTTGCGCAGCGACCGCGCCGGCCGGCTGCGCGTCGCGGCCAGCCTGACCGTTGCTGAGCACCTGCTCCCGGGGTGGCTGGTGCGCCTGGCCGCGACCTATCCCGACACTGCTGTGAGCTTGGACGCCAGCAACAGCGCGCAGGCCGCCGCGTCCGTGCTGGCCGGCCGCGCCGACGTGGGTTTCGTGGAAGGCCCGGAGCTGCCGGACGGGCTGCAGGAGCAGGTCGTGGCCCGGGACCGGCTCGTCGTCGTGGTCCCTGTTTCGCACCCGTGGGCTCGGCGGCGCCGGCCGATCGAGGCCAGCGAGCTCGCCGCGACCCGCTTGGTGCAGCGGGAACCGGCCTCTGGCACCCGTACCTCCCTGGAGCTCGCCCTGGCGTCGTTCGCGCCCCTGGCTGTTCCGCTGCTGGAGCTGTCAACGAGCAGCGGTGTGCGCTCAGCTGTCGCCGCCGGCGCCGGCCCTGCTGTGCTCAGCGACCTGGCAGTCCGCGAGGACGTTGCGACCGGCCGGCTCGTCCAGATTCCGGTGCGGGGCGTGGACCTGAGCCGCCGGCTGCGCGCGGTCTGGCCGGCCGGACAGCGCATCGCCCCAGCCGCCGGCGACCTACTCCGCCTCGTCACGACAGCAGGCAAAGCGGTCCCCTGACCGTCCACGGACGGCGATCTCTGCCGCCCAGCAGCGCCACCACACGGGTCAGGGCATCAACGGCCAGTCGATAGCACGCCCACCCCCAGACGCCTCCAGCGCCACCACCCGCGTGCCGGCCTCGGCCACGGCTTGTAGTGCGGTGGACAGCCGGCGGCAGGTTCGGGATTCCAGCGTTCGGATCACCCCGCGATCTGGCCCTCCGCCCTCCGCCCGCTGCAGCCGGTTGATGGCGCCAGCCGCCGTGTCTGCGTTGAGCTGCTTGCCGCCCCCTGGGCGTCACCGCGAGGGCGCAGGCCGATCAGGTGCGCTGGACAGTGAGCAACGCAGCCCCTGAGTTGGTGGTCACCACCACGCAGGTGAGGGACCGGCCGTGTAGGGCGGTCGCGCCATCGACGTCCATGCGGCCACCGGGGGTGCGTCCCCAGGACGCCGCGACGGTCCGGTGACCGGAGGCGTCCACGGCCCACGCGACGTAGGACGGCGCGTCCGGCACCCGCACCCGCAGGTGCAGGGCGGTGCCCCAGGGTTTGTCGGCCACAGCAAGGTCACCAGCGGCGACCTGCCCGGCGGCTGCGGTGAACGCGATGCGGGACGGTCCGTCACCGGGCAGGCCGACGAGCACTACTGCTCCTGCGGCCGCCGCGACCAGCGCCGCTGCGGCTCCGGTCCGCCAGCGCCGGAGCCGACGGGCCTGGGTGCCGCGCTGCTGCTCCACCGCTGCCAGCACCGACGGCAGCAACGACGGTGGTGGGAGCGCCTTGCTGACGACCTCCTCGTGGCTCACTCGCGACATCAGCCCAGGCAGACCTGCGTAGGACGCCAGCTCCTCCCGGCAGGATGCGCAGCTGCGCAGGTGCGCCTCCACCTCAGCCCGATCGGGCGGGTCCAGCGCTCCCATCAGGTAGCTGCCCAGCGACGTCTTGAGCTCCGCGTGCTCGGTCATGCCCCCACCCCCATCTCTTCCAGCGCCAGGCGAAGGGCCCGCACCGCGTAGTACGTCCTGCTCTTGACCGTGCCGGCCGGGATCCCGAGGACCACAGCGGTCTCGGCGACGCTGCGGCCCATCCAGTGCGCCTGCACCAGCACCTCACGGTGTTCAGGGGTCAGGCGTTGCAGGGCAGCCGCCACCTGCCAGGACTGCGCCGCCCGGTCCATCTCGTCCGGCGCCGCGACCACAGCCAAGGCGCGCTCGTCGTCGACCAGGACAGGGCGCGCCTGCGCCGCCCGGTGCGCGTCGGTCAGCACGTTCCGGGCTACCGTCAGCAGCCATGGCCGCAGCGGCCTGGTCTGCAGGTCCAGTGTCGACAGGTGCTGCCAGGCCCGCAGGAACACCTCCTGCACGACGTCCTCGGCGCGCTGCTTATCGCCGGTCCAGCGCATACAGAACGCGTACACCGGGCCGCCGTGCTCGGCATACAGCAGCCGCACCAGCTCGGCGTCCTTTGTCTCGGCCACGACAACAGGCACGACGACCAAGCCCGAACGGTTCACCCGAACAGTGTCGCGGCGCGGCTGAACCAAACGGCCAGCCCGGCCGTGTCACCAACCAGACCCGACCGCTGACCCCGAAGCCACCGTATGACCACCGCCGCCGCGGCCTCCGCACCCTCGCCTGCACCGGTCTGCTCGGCCGCACCGCCCTAGCCGCCGCCCGGCCCGCGCGCTCGCCACCGCCACCGCCACCGCCGCCGCCGCCACTGACACCGCCACTGACACCGCCACTGACACCGCCGTCATTACCCCGCGGGCGATATGTTGGGTTGGTCGAACGGCCTGGACGTCACCCCGCCCGCCGGCACCACCGCCGTGGAGACTGTCGGCTGCAGGAGTGCAACACCCTTGACACCGTTTGCACCAGCGCCCGGGCAACTTCCTCGCCAAGCCCGGCGTGGTCTACAACGCGCGTTGGGAGGCGGCCGCGCGCGGCTCAGCGACGCTGAGGGCCGTTGCCTTTCGCGCCTGAGAGCGGGGGCGTGGGAGTGGCGTAGAGGACGATGTTGTCGCGGTAGTGCCGGGTCGTGGTGTTGAACGGGCCACCGCAGGTGATCAGGGCGAGCCGGGCGGGGCCGGTGCGGGTGAACAAGTCGGTGGGCAGAGCGTCTTTGGGATAGTGGCGGCGGGCCTGCACGACATAGTCGAATGCGCTGTGCGCTGTGTTGAGCGTGAGACGGTCTCCCAGCCGCATCCGGGCGATGCTGGCGAGGGCGCCGATGCCTTGGCCTGCGCTGTCGACGTGCCCGTCGACGACGACCGTTCCTTGTCTGCTGCCGGCCGCTGCGCCGTCCTGCGACCAGCCCAAGGTGTGGACGTCGTCCGGTACGTCCAGGGCGCCGGCGGTGACGCCGACCGGCCGGACAGGGGCCGTGAGGTGGACGCCGGGCGCAATCAGGCGAACGGGCGCGGCGCCGCGCAGATCGACGCCGGCGGCGGAAGCCTGCTGCGTGAGGACGGGCGCGCCGGCGGCGGTGGGGAGCTGTCCGGTGTCGGCGGCGGTGAAGGCCGGGCCGGGGCGACCGGGGTGACTGAGCAGTCCGAAGCTCGCCGCGCCGGCCAGGACCAGCCCGCCCAGCAGGGTCAGCAGGGTTCGGCGGCTGGCTGGGACGTGTGCCGCGTCGCCGGCCGGGTCCGGCCGGGGGTGTGGGTGGGGAACCCCTTGCGCCCACCGAGGTTGGGTCGGCGGGCGCAAGGGGTTGCGGTTCATTTGGTTGTGCTCAGCGGGTGGCGCGTCGACGGACGCTGCGGAACCCGGTCGATCCCGCGATCAGCAGCCCGGCGGCCAGGGCCGCGAGCTCAGCGTCGCGGGTGACGGTGCTGCTGGACACGCTGGCGGCTTGGCCGCCGGTCCCGGCGTTCACCTGGGTCGGGACGGTGGTGCTGCTGGTGCTGGCCGCACCCGTGGTCGCCGGGCCGGCTGTGGTGTGGCTGGCGATGACCCAGGCGATCGGCATGAACGTCTTGAAGGTGTTCACGCCGTTGGCGCTAGTGCTGGGCAGCCGCTTGGGGTAGGCGGCTGCGGTGGTGGTCGGGTTCGGGTTGTAGATGAACACATCCGTTCCGGGGGTGACCGTCTTGATGGTGACGAGCTTGACGCTCATCGACCCGAAGGTGGTGTTGCCGTAGCTGTTCGGGATGGTGCTCAACTTCTGGAAGGCGGTGAAGGTCGCGGTTTTGCCGTTGACGTTCTCCGTACCGGCAGGGGAGGTCGGGAAGTTCCCGAACACGCTGGTGCAGCCGGTGTAGTCGGTCTTGCACTCCTGCAACCCGAACGTCACCAAGGCCTTCTCACCCTTGGGCGGCGTGACGTCCTGGGAGCTCGGCGAGGAACTCAAGATGATGCGGCGGTTGCTTGCGACCGCTCCTTTGGCCAACGTCACGGTGATGCCGAATCCACTGACAGATCCGCCAGCCGGACCGATCTGGGCGCTGGCGAAGCTGGTCGGCGCACCATCGGTGGCGTAGGCCGCGGTGGGAGCCAGGACGGCGGCGGTGCCGGCGGCAACCGCGCACAGTCCCAACAGCGTGGCCTTGGAGCTGTAGCGGGGCGTAGGAGCTGAACGCATGTGAGCTATTCCCTTCAGAAGCTTCCCCGAGCCACCATTGACTCTGTCAGGACCCAGCCGTTCCAGCAGCGCGCAAGGTCCCAGCCGATACCCCAGATGGTCATCGGTGCTGTCACCCGCAGGCTGCTTCCGGTTGGCACGGATCCAGAGCCGGATCGGTTCAGTCATGGACGCAGCCGCCAGCGGCATCTCCTGCCGGTGGTCTCGACCGTCGCCAAAGGGGCCTGTCGGGGCTGACGTTTACCCTCATCGGCGAACACCGATCAGCTCTGGCCAACCGGCAGCTCGAGGCCCCAGGGCAACGGCTCGCGCCGGAGGCCGCGCCGGGGCCCGCGGTCCGGACCTGGCCAGCTTGTCGGGACGTTCAGGTCGAACGTTGCCTTGATGGGCAGCTCAAATTTTGGCGGGAGGGCAATCCTTTTCGCCTGCCGCGCAGTACTGGGGACATGTCAGTTGAGGACAAGCCCGAGGAGCTGTTGCTCGCCGCAGCCGCGGTCGGGGACCTCAGCGCCCTGTCGGTGCTGGTGCGCCGTCACCAGCGTGGGGTCTACGGGGTTGCGTTGTCGGTCGTCGGTGACGCCTGGCTCGCCGACGAGGTGGCCCAGGAGGCCTTCCTGAGGCTGTGGCGGTACGCGGCCACCTATGACGCGCGCCGCGGAACGGTGCTGCCGTGGTTGCTCACCATCACCCGCAACGTCGCCCTGGACGTCGTCCGTGCACGAAGCCGCCAGCTGCTGCTCGACCCGGCGGACCTGGCTCGGCTCGGTGCGGTCGAGGAGTCCGATCGTGGGCCGGAGGCGTGCGCTGTGCGTAGCGACGACGCCGCACGGGTGCGCCGTGCCCTGGCCGCGCTGCCGGGTGAGCTCCGCCGTCCGCTATTTCTCGCCAGCTGGCACGGCGCGACGGCGGCTCAGATCAGTGAGATCGAGGGGATCCCTCTCGGCACCGCCAAGACGCGACTGCGCACGGGCCTGCGGCGGCTCCGGCACGAGTTCGAAGGGGAACATCAGCCATGACCGACAGCGAGTGCGAACGGGTTGATGCGCTGGTCCCGGAGGTGGCGCTGGGGACGGCCGGCGCGGCTGAGCGGGCGCAGGTGCTGCGGCATGCTTTGGGCTGCGAGCGGTGCCGGGCGGCGCTGCGTCAGGCCTCAGAAGACGCCGACCAGCTCGTCCTGCTGGTGCCCGCCGCCGATCCTGCTCCCGGGTTCGAGTCGCGCGTGCTGGCTGCGGTCGGCGAGCCGGCGGCGGCGCCACGGCTGCCCACGCAGCCTTGCCGCCGATCGAGGGCATTAGCCCTGCGGCTTGCGGTGGCCGCCTGCCTGCTTCTCGTGGGGGGCCTGCTCGTTCCAGCGCTCCCGTTCGGCCACCGGCTCGGTGGGTCCCCCGGCCAGCAGCGGACCGAGACCCGCCAGGCCGCGTTCCTTGATCCACAGGGCCAACAGGTCGGGGCATCGCTGCTGGTGAACGGTCACCGCGTGTTCGTCTCCTTCACGATCACCGAGGCGCCCGCCCAGAGTTACCGAGTAATGCTCGACACTGTCGATGGACGCGCGATCGCAGCGGGGACCGTGCACTCGGTGGGAGGCGTGTGCACCTGGGCCCGGATGGTCGACGCCCACCTGGTCGACGTCGCCGCGCTGCGCCTGATCCCGATGCGGGGAGGTGTCACCTACACCAGCCGTTTGGCCGCCACCTGACCCGCACCGCGACCCACCGGCCGTGCCCGGCCGCTACAGAGGACCCACCATGCCCCGTCTGTCCCGCAAGATCGTTCTACCCGCTGTCGTCCTGGGCGCATCAGCACTGGCCGGCGCCTCGACGCTGGTACTGAACGAGCCCAGCTCCGAAGCGGCGAGCCGCCCGCGGCTCGTGCAGGCTCCAGCCGTGCGGGGAGGAGCGCTGATCTCCTCCCGGGACCGGATCTACACCGCTGACCAGAGCTCCAACACCGTCAGCGTCATCAACCCCGCCACCAACAAGCTGCTCGGCACGATCGGGCTGGGCGCCGAACGGCTCGGCGGGGTCCTGGGTCCGCAGTACGTCAACGACATCGACGTCCACGGGATGGGCTTCAGTCCCGATGGCCGCTACCTCGACGTGATCAGCGTGACGACCAACACCGTCACCATCATCGCCACCGCCACCAACAAGATCGTGTCGCAGACGTATGTGGACCGCGCCTCGCACGAGGGCATGTTCAGCCCCAACGGCAAGACAGTGTGGGTCGCGAGCCGGGGCACCAACCTCGTCGACGTCGTCGACCCGGTCAAAGGCAAGGTGCTGGAGCGAATTCGCACCGCTGACGGACCCTCGAAAGTGGTGTTCTCACCCAACGGCCGCTACGCCTACGTCAACCACATCCGAGCGGCTGTCGTGGACGTCATCGACGTCAAGAGCCACCGCGTCGTGCGCCGCATCGGCGGTCTGCCCTCAAGCTTCTCCTCCGATGAGATGATCAGCCCCGACGGCCGGGAGCTGTGGGCCGCGCACAAAAAGACCGGGCAGGTCAGCGTGATCGACCTGCTCGGTAACCGGGTCGCCACCGTGCTCAGCACCGGGCCGGACACCAACCACCCGAACTTCGTCACGACAAAGGCAGGGTCGTTTGTCTACCTGACGGTCGGTGGTCTCAACCAGACGCTGGTGTTCAAGCGGAAGGCCGACCCGGCGGCGCCGGCACTGGTTGCCCGGGTCCGCAACTCCGGCGTGCAGCCTCATGGCCTGTGGCCGAGCCCGGACAACACCCGGGTCTACGTGGTGAACGAAAAGTCCGACGTCGTAGACGTGATCAACACCGCCACCAACACGGTCGTGGACCACATCGCCAACGGCCAGGAGTCCCAGGCGCTGGTCTACATCGCCAACGCCGTCCCCCGCGGTCCCGGCACGGCCGGTCTGACCCGACAGGGCCTGGCCAAGAAGGTGACCAACACAAACCTCACCGTCGGTTCCGGCAAGGCCCAGGTCACCGTGCGGGCGCTCAACGGCCTGGACATGGTGCAGGTAGAGGCCTCCGGCCTCGCCCCGAACACCAGCTACACGCTGTACGGCCGCAAGAACGCGCGCACCGCAGGGACCAAGCTGCTGTCGTTCACCAGTGACGCCAAGGGCAAGGAACCGCAAGCCCTGGGCTTCACCTACTTCTTCGGCGTCTACGACCCGGCGGCGGTCATCATCCAGCCCAGCAGCCAGCCAGCTCCTTAAAAGCCAGCGCCACCAAGGCCAGGGTGCAGCGAGGTCTACTCGCCCCTGGCCTTGGTAGTGCCCACCCGAGCATCACCCCAGCGGCCCACTTGGAGCGCCTGGGCGGAGTCGACGCGCTGCCGCAGATGTACGCACGGCTGCTCGATGTCGTGGCGCAGCGGCCGGCCACCTTCACCATCACCACGGTCGAGGGTTGGTCGAGCAGGCGTACCGGGCGCTCTTTGGTCACCTTGACCGCGCTGCAAGCCAAGAGCCGCCTCCTGATCAGTGAAGGATCGGCTTGCGGCGCGATTCAGAGTCGCGCGCCGGCACCGATCACCCTCACCCCTGAGGGAGTGGTCGGTACAGCACGTGCAGTCCTACCCGACCCTTCGTTGGGGAGTTGAAGGCACCCGGAACGGTGCCGATCGTAATGAAGCCCAGGTCGGCGTACAGCTTCTCGGCGTGAGGTTTCCTTCGAACGACTGCGTTGAACTGCATCCTGGTGAAGCCGCTGTCCACTGCCCAGGCGAGCACGGCTTCGACGAGTGCACGTCCCACGCCGCGCCCTCGCGCTGCCCGACCGACCGGCAAGCGTGCCGTGACGCCTCAGGCCGGGGCGGCGCCGCGGCGCTCGGCGGTCAACCGGTGTAGTTCGTCCATCGCTTCGTGGACGTGGACCTTCCATGGCCGTTCGGCGGGATCGGTGATCCAGCGGGTGAGGGCGATCTGAAGGAGGGTGACGCCGGTCTGGGCGGCGAGCTCGGCGGCGGTGTCGGGCACCCCACGTCGACGCAGCGCCTCGGCGAGCGAGGTGGCGAGCGAGGCAAGTTTGATCAGCTCGCGTTCCTGCAGCTCCGGGTTGGCCAGGAGCAACGCGTGGCGGCGGCGGACGAGCTCCGGTGCTGGGAACACCGACCCGGCCGCCTCGATCCCCGCCGTTACCGCCTGCAGGGTGGTCGCCGACGGGGGGGCGCAGTCAACTGGGCCGACGACGGTGGCGCGGAAGCGGTCGCTGCCTTGGAACAGCACCTCGCGCTTGTCGGTGAAGTGCCGGAAGAACGTGCGCTCAGTAAGTCCGGCGCGCTGCGCGATCTGCGCGACGGTGGTCTGGTCGTAGCCACGCTCGGTGTAGAGCTCGAACGCCGCCTGCTGCAGGCGCGCGGGAGCACTTGGCGGCCAGCGACCCATGCGCAGACGCTACCGCGATGACAGCGACTGGCATCGCCTGTACGGTGATGACAGCAACTGACACCTGGCGCGTTCAGCGCCCCCGCGTCCGCCTTGCGCGGCCGCGCTCTGCACAGGAGGTCCCGTGCGCATCTTCGTTACCGGCGCGTCCGGTTGGATCGGCTCCGCCGTTGTGGCGGAGCTGCTCGCGGCCGGACACCAGGTGCTTGGCCTGGTCCGCTCGGAGGCCTCCGCTGAGGCCGTCGACGCCGCCGGTGCCACTGTCCGCCGCGGTGACATCAGCGATCTTGACGTGCTGCGCGCCGCTGCCGGTGACAGCGACGGCGTCGTGCACCTGGCGTTCCGCCACGACGTCGCCTTCACCGGTGACTTCCAGAGCGCCGTCGACTCAGACCTGGCGGCGATCGAGGCGCTCGGCGAGGCGTTGGCCGGCAGCGACCGGCCGCTGGCGATCGCCTCGGGCCTGGCCGGCCTGAAGCCCGGCGCGGTCGCCACCGAGCGCGACATCGCCGAACCGCTACCCGGGGCGCCCGGCCGGGCCGGCAACGAGCGCGCGGCCCTGGCGTTCGCCGAACGCGGGGTCCGTTCCATCAGCGTCCGCTTCGCCCCCACCGTCCATGGCGATGGTGACAACGGCTTCATCGCCAGGATCGTCGCGGCTGACCGGGCGGCCGGCGCCGCCGCCTACATCGGCGAAGGCATCAACCGCTGGCCCGCGGTCCACCGCTTCGACGCCGCCCGGCTGGTCCGGCTCGGGATCGAGGGCGCACCAGCCGGGTCCGTGCTGCACGCGGTCGGTGAGGAAGGGGTCGCCATCCGCGACATCGCCGAGGCGATCGGGCGGGGACTCGACCTGCCGGTCACCTCGATCACAGCCGAGCAGGCCCAGGCCCACTTCGGGTTCCTCGCCGGCTTCCTCGCCTTGGACATGGCGGCCTCCAACACACTCACCCGAAAGCTGCTGTCCTGGGAACCATCGGGACCGCCCCTGGTCACCGACCTCGACCAAGGCCACTACTACGCCACCACAACAACCTGAATCCCCGCCGTACGCCGCGACTCGCGGTCGCAGGCAGCAGCCGGGCGACCTCGGGGTCAGGCCAGCGCGGGGGGCCGCACGAAAGAGGCGTTTCGCGCTGATGAACCGGAAGGATCGATCGTGAGCGAGTACTACCGGCCGCCAAGTCAGACTGAGCGCATGTTCAACCGGGTCGTGTCCGCACTGATGCGGCTCGGGATCGCAGCCCCCGCCGCCCGGCAGCTCGAGGTGCGCGGGCGCACCAGCGGTCAGCCCCGGCGCACGCCGGTCAACTTGCTGCAACTCAACGGCCAGGAGTACCTCGTGTCGCCGCCCGGCAACACACAATGGGTACGCAACATCCGAGCCGCCGGCACGGCCCGGCTGCTGCGGGGACGCCGCGCCCGCGAGATCCGCGTCCGCGAACTCGACGACGCAACGAAGCTCCCCGTGCTACGTGCCTACCTGCAGCGGTGGGGCGGCGCGCTCGGGAGGTACTTCGACGGCGCGAACGGGAAATCCACCGACGCCGAGCTGCTGCGCATCGCCCCGGACCACCCCGTCTTCCAGCTGGAGCGCACCTGACCTGATGCCAGTGTCTCTTGGATGATCGTCCGTGACAGCCCAGCTCGTCCTTGCTGCCGGGGCACGACCTTTCCCCGGGCTTAACCGTCGTCACGACCGGGTAGCGGTGCCCCGTCGAGGAACGCCTCGTAGGCCTCATGAGCGTCCTCGTCGATCTGCGGCTGCCCAGTTGCGTAGCGGAGGTCTGTGCGGTCGCGCTTGGGGCCGGAGAGCCAGAACCATTCGTCCGTGTCAACGTCGTAGAAGTTGGCGTCGAAGCCCTGGAACCGACGCAGCTCTCGGCCGTGAAAGCGAGCGGTCTTCCAGGTTCTGTTGAAGTCGACCCAGCAGACCCAGGACGGCCCACGGTCGATGTCGTGACCCGTCTTCGACTGCACGAACATCAGGCGCCGCGCCACCTGGCGAGCGTAGTGCTGGCCACTGAGCACGAAGGCCCTGCCGCGCCTGACGATCGGCCATCGGACAGGATTGGCAACTGGTGCCGGCCAGATAGCGCTGTCAAACCGCGCCAGCTACCGCTGCAAGTCACAGGAGCTCGAGCAGGAGCAGTTGTCTCGCGACCCGTGTCCGTGAACTACGGCACGCGAGGTACGTTCGCGATACGTTCAGTCGGTGGCGGTGGTCGGGTACGCGCGGGTGAGCACTCGGGACCAGCACCCGGAGGCGCAGACCGACGCGCTGGCGGCCGCCGGGTGCGACAAGATGTTCACCGAGCATGCGTCCGGGACGTTGGCGCGGCGCCCGGCGCTGGATGAGGCGCTGTCCTACCTGCGGGCCGGGGACACCCTTGTGGTGACCAAGCTGGACCGGCTGGGCCGGTCGGTGCGCAACCTCAAGCAAATCGCCGACGACTTACAGGCCCGGCAGGTCGGGCTGCGCGCGGTCAGCCAGGGCATCGACACGACCACTCCCGGTGGGCGGTTGTTCTTCCACATGCTGGCCGCTATCGCCGAGTTCGAGCACGACCTGATCGTGGAACGCACCCACGATGGGCTGGCTGCGGCCCGCGCCCGCGGTCGCAAGGGTGGGCCTAGGTTCAAGATGACGCCCAACAAGATCGCGCAGGCCCGGGCGATGTATGACGGCGGGAAGCACACCGTGCAGGAGATCGCCGACACCTTCGGGGTGTCCCGTCCGACGGTGTACCGGTACCTGACCGACCGCGGAGCCGCCGCGGCCGAGCCCGCGTAGTAGCCGGGGCGCAATACATGGTCTTGGCGCGGCCGACCCCGAAGGCGAAGGCCGGTGGGGGAGTGCGTTGACGACGTGGGCGTGGGCGCAGCTCGCTGAAGGCTCCTACGGTCTGCCCGGGCCGGCAGTGGTGACCAGTCCGTGGGTGCTGGAGGTGCGGGCGCCGCGGCTGCGGCGCCGCGGCTTCACCCGGGTAGTCCGCCCTGAGCAGTGGGGCCGGGTGCGTACAGCCCGCAACATGGCCGCGGACTGCAGCGACCCGTCGAACGTGTTGGTCATCAGCGCTGAACACCCGGCTGATGTCGACGCCGCTGGTCTGCGCAATTCCACCCCGGGCGCTGCGGCGGCCGGCGGCACGCACTGGGTGATGGGCGGGGTGTTCCACCAACCCCACCCGGCGGGGTTCCACGACCAGGTCCACCAGGCCGGCCGGGTGCTGCTGCTGACCGGTGACCTGCCGGCTTACTGGTCGGGGGTCCGCACCGGCGCCACCACCAGCTTCGCTGAGCTGTTCCCGGACGGCGCCTGGGCGGCGTGGGTGCCGCTGCTGCTCCACCTCTACCCCGACGGCGTCGGGACCCGACCGGTCTGATCACTGGTGGGCAGTCCGCTCCCAGTGACTGTGAACGGGCGTCGGTCGCCGCACCTTCACCGTGCAGTTGTGCGGGACAGTCGTGCGGGAACGACCATCAGGCTCGCGGAAGTGCGGTCCGTGGGGGAGCGCGGTGTTCCCGGTAGACCTTTGGCTACTGGGACGCGTCCCCGTCGGTCACTTGGGACTTTGAGGAGTAGGCGGTCGGGCGCTGGTCGTTGAGGAGTTGGACGGAGATGTCCCAGAGCCGGGTCGCGGAAGCGGGGTTGAGGGCGTAGTCGCGCACGCCGTGCAGGCCGTCGATGATCTGCGGGACGACCTCGGCTTCGTGGCAGTCCTCGAAGTAGCGTCCGCCGACTCCGGCGAGCTGAGTTGAGGTCGCCAGCAGCACGGAGGTCGCGGCGCCTTGTTCGGGTGTCTTGGCGGTCCATCCGGCCGCCGCTGTGCTGGCTTTGGTGGCAGCGAGCGCGGCGGGGTCCCAGTGCCGCTGCAGGTTGGTCCAGATCCCGCCTGGCATGAGGGCGTTGGCGGTGATCCCGTCGGCGCGCCAGCGCCGGGTCGCCTCCACGGCGAACAGGACCTGGGCGGTCTTGGACTGCCCGTACGCCAAGCCTGGGTCGTACGGTCGCCGCTCGAAGAACAGGTCGTCGAACACGACGTCGGAGTTTCCGTGGCCGCTGGAGCTGACCGAGACGATCCGGGCGGCGCCGTCGGCGGTGAGTGCGTCGTGCAGGCCGAGGGCGAGAGCGAAGTGACCGAGGTGGTTGGTGGCGAACTGCAGCTCCCACCCGGCTGCCGTGTAGCTCTTCGGCGTCATCATCACACCGGCGTTGTTGATCAGCAGGTGCAGCGGCCCGGCCCAGCCGTCGGTGAACGCGTGGACCGAGTCGAGGTCGGCGAGGTCGAGGTGGGATGCGCTGACCGCCGCGTTGCCGGTGGTGGCGGTGATGTCGGTGGCGACCCGCTCGCCAGCGTGCAGGTCTCGGACCGCCAAGGTCACGGCCGCTCCGGTGCTGGCTAGCGCCCGGGCGGTCTCTACGCCGATGCCGGACGCGGCGCCGGTGACGACCGCGGCCTGCCCGGTCAGGTCGATGCCCTCGACGACCTGCAGCGCTGTGCTGGTCGCGCCGAACGGGGTGACGATGCGCTGCACGGCAGCTCCTTGCAGGTGTTGGGGCGGCTGAACGGGTCAGCGGGGGCGGGTGGCGGAGATCCCGCCGTCGACGTACAGGGTGATGCCATGGACCATCCGGGCGGCGTCGGAGACCAGGTACAGCACACCCTGGGCGACATCGTCGGGCTGGACTACGACGCCGGCGGGGGTGCCGGCGGTCATCGCGTCGAGCATGGCGCGCGCCGCTTCATTGCCCGGGGTCAGTGTCGCCCCGGGTGCGACGGTGTTGACCCGCACCCCGCGTGGCCCGTACTCCGCGGCCCAGCTACGGGTCAGTTGCTCGTCCGCGGCCTTGGTCGCGGTGTACATCGCGGCATACGGGCTGCCGACCGAGGCCATCCAGGAACCGATGTTGACGATGACCCCGGAGCCCCGTTCGGCCATCGCCGGGGCCAGCTCGGCGACGAGGACGTGCGGAGCCCGGATGTTGACCGCGAGCATCGCGTCGAGGTCGGCGTCGGGGAGTTGCTCGGTCAGGGTCGCCGGGTAGATGCCGGCGTTGTTGACCAGGATGTCTACCTGGCCGCCGAGGGCGGCTGTGGCCTCAGCGGCGAACGCGCGCAGGTCGGCGTAGGACCCGGCCAGATCAGCCGGAACGAACACCGCTGCGCCGCCGCCGCCGGCGGCGCCGGCGGCGATCGTGTCGACGAGCGCTTGGCCGCGGTGCCCGTCGCGGCCACTGACCACCAGGGTCGCGCCCTCGGCGGCCAGGGTGCGGGCGATGGCCGCGCCGATGCCGCTGGTGGAGCCGGTGACGATCGCCGTGCGACCTGCCAGCCGGGCGTGGCCGGAGGCCGAGGAGGGAGAAGGCGCAGGTGAGGTCATGCCCTTTGTGTAGGCGGGCTCGCCGGACCGCGCCAGGCCGGGTGCAGCCTGGGTATGCCAGGACCACCCTGGCGCGCGCCGCCGCCTACCGTGACCGGGTGCCTGCGGACCGCGTCGCGCTCGGAGCGTTCCTGCGTGCCCGACGCGACCGGCTCACCCCGGCCCAGGCCGGGATGCGAGCGTTCCCCGGCCCGCGGCGCGTCCCAGGCCTGCGCCGCGAGGAGCTCGCCGTGCTCGCCGGGCTGAGCCCGGACTACTACAGCCGCCTCGAGCAGGGCCGCCAGGCCAACATGTCCGACGAGGTCCTTGCCGCCCTGTCCCGAGCGCTGCGCTTCGACGACGTCGAGCAGGCCCACCTGCGCGACCTAGCCGCGCCCACCAGCGCGCGACGACCAGCCGGGACCGGGCCGCGGCAACACCCCGACCCAGGACTGCTGCGGCTGATGGCGGCCCTGGACCACGTCCCGGTTCTGCTGCTCGGCGATCGCGGCGAGGTCCTTGCCCGCAACGCCCTGCTGCCCGCGGTCCTGGGCCGACCGCTCACACCCGGCACCTCGTTCACCCGCTACCTCCTGCAGGACCCGTACGCACGCGAGCGGATCGACAACTGGGCCGACTTCGCAGCCGCCTCGGTCGCCGCCCTACGCCGGGAAGCCGGCCGACACCCGCACGACCGCCAGCTCACCGAGATGATTAACGAGCTGCGCGCCACCGACCCCGACGTGGCCCGCTGGTGGGACGACCACACCGTTCGCGACTACGCCTCGGTCGCCAAGCGGATCCGACACCCGGCCGCCGGCCAGCTCTCGTTCGACATCGAGATCGTCGGAGCCCGCCACGAAAGCGACCAGCACCTCGTGGTCTACACCGCCCAACCCGGCTCGCCCACCGCGAAGATGCTCCCCATCCTGGCCAGCTGGGACGACGCCACCACCATGGCGGTGCACGAGCACCGCTGACCCCGGTCCGACGGCCCCGGCGCGGCGGGGCGGTCCGTGCCGTGCGGGTCCGACCCCACCTTCGGGCGGTGGTGCTGCGCTCAACGTGGGCCCGTGCGGCAGCCGGGCGCCGCGGTGGGGGCGCCCGGAGGTCCTTGGCGCCGATACTCACGTCGTGGGCACCGTGCCCGAGGGAGACCCGCATGACGTCGCTGATCACCACCACGTTCGGGGCAGGCAGCACGGCCGCCGAGGTCGCCCGGGCAGTGGAGC